>Ga0207701_10001680_pt1 | contig 23119 bp, 15 predicted proteins | sample KBSSwiSSwithPhiX_FD_184294 | JGI IMG/M metagenome (GOLD analysis project Ga0207701, IMG submission 184294) | Switchgrass rhizosphere bulk soil microbial communities from Kellogg Biological Station, Michigan, USA, with PhiX - S5 (SPAdes) (version 2) | ecosystem: Environmental > Terrestrial >... | reverse complement strand
GAAGGCGAGATGGGCGATCAGCTGCCGGGCCTGCAGGCGCGGCTCATGAGCCAGGCGCTCCGCAAGCTCACCGCCAACATCAAGCGTGCGAACACGCTCGTCATCTTCATCAATCAGATCCGCATGAAGATCGGCGTGATGTTCGGCAATCCGGAGACCACCACGGGCGGCAACGCGCTCAAGTTCTACGCGTCCGTGCGCCTCGACATTCGTCGCATCGGGGCTATCAAGCGCGGCGACGAGGTCGTCGGCAACGAGACGCGCGTCAAGGTCGTGAAGAACAAGATCGCCCCGCCGTTCCGCGAGGCGCTGTTCGACATCCTCTACGGCGAAGGCATCTCGCGCCACGGCGAGATCATCGAGCTCGGCGTCGCGCACGACATCATCGAAAAATCCGGCGCCTGGTACGCGTACAACGGCGAGAAGATCGGCCAGGGCAAGGACAACACGCGCGAGTTCCTGCGTGAGCACGCCAGCATGGCCGACGAGATCGAAGCGAAGATCCGCGCTGCGGTCGGCGTGCCTATTCCCGGTGCGCTGCGAGCCCGCGGCGAGCCGCCGGCGCGCGACGAATAGCCCATTCGCCGCCGCGACCGTCCTCGACGCGACCGCGGTTGCCGCAGTGACGGCAGTGACCGCAGTCACCTGAGGCGGCGGCGAAGTTGCCTCGGAAGCCGAAGCTGACGCTGCAGGCGCGCGCAGTCGCGTTGCTCGCCCGCCGCGAATACTCGCGCGCCGAATTGCGCGCGAAGCTCGCGGTAGATCGTGGCGGCGGCGACGGCGCCTTTTCCGGCTCGGGCGCCGATGTTGGCGAAGTCGACGCGGTGCTCGACGAGCTCGCGGCGCGCGGCTACCTGTCCGATGCGCGTTTCGCGGAGCAGTTCGCCCGCCAGAAGAGCGGCGCCTTGAGCAAGCGCGCGATCGGCGCTAGCCTCAAGGCCCGCGGCGTCGAAGGCGAGGCCGCAACCGAAGCACTCGCGGGCGTCGAAATCGACGACGACCAGGCGATGATCGCCCTGTGGCGGCGCCGGTTCGGCTCGGCGCCCGCCAACGACAAGGAGAAGGCGCGGCAGGTCCGCTTCCTGCAAAGTCGCGGCTTTTCGCTGTCGGCGATCATCAAGCTGTTGCGTAATCCACCGACGGACGAGCGCCGGCAAGACGATTAGCGCGCCGCCCCGATTGCGCGCTCGTTTGCCGTGCCTCCCCACGGCGGCTCGCTTCGCAACCCCCCGCAAAACCGCGTAAAATCAGTGGTTTTGCGATGCGCGCCCCACCTGAGGTGACGCGCCAACTCCAGACTGCCACCGCCATGAAAGTCGCCGACATCCGCAGCCGGTTCCTCGATTTCTTCGCCGAGCGCGGTCACACGATCGTCCCGTCGTCGTCGCTCGTCCCCGGCAACGATCCGACGCTCCTGTTCGTCAACTCGGGGATGGTCCAATTCAAGGACGTGTTCATCGGCCTCGACAAGCGCCCGTACAACCGTGCGACCACGGCGCAGCGCTGCGTGCGCGCCGGCGGCAAGCACAACGACCTCGACAACGTTGGCTACACGGCCCGGCATCACACGTTCTTCGAGATGCTCGGCAACTTCAGCTTCGGCGACTATTTCAAGCGCGACGCCATCCGCTATGCGTGGGACCTGTTGACGCGCGTCTACGGCCTTGCGCCAGGGCGGCTGTGGACCACCGTCTACATCGACGACGACGAGGCATACGACATCTGGACGAAGGACATCGGCGTGCCGCCTGACCGCTGCATCCGCATCGGCGACAACAAGGGTGGCAAGTACGCGAGCGACAACTTCTGGCAGATGGCGGACACCGGTCCTTGCGGACCGTGCTCGGAGATTTTCTACGACCACGGGCCCGACGTCTGGGGCGGCCCCCCCGGATCGCCGGACGCCGAGGGCGACCGCTACATCGAGATCTGGAATCTCGTGTTCATGCAGTTCAACCGCGACGACAAGGGCGTGATGCACCCGCTGCCGAAGCCGTCGGTCGACACGGGCATGGGCCTCGAGCGGCTGGCGGCGGTGCTGCAGCACGTGCATTCGAACTACGAGATCGACCTGTTCCAGGACCTGATCCGCGCTGCCGCACGCGAGACGGGTGCCGCGGACCTGACCGCGCCCAGCTTGCGTGTCGTCGCCGATCACATCCGCTCGTGCGCATTCCTGATCGTCGACGGCGTCATTCCCGGAAGCGAAGGGCGCGGCTACGTGCTGCGGCGCATCATCCGCCGCGCGATCCGCCACGGCTATCAGCTCGGGCAAAAGCAGCCTTTCTTCCACAGGCTCGTCGCCGATCTCGACCGGGTGATGGGCGACGCGTATCCGGAGCTACGTGGTGATGCCCAACGCGTTGCGCAGGTGCTGAAACAGGAGGAGGAGCGCTTCGGCGAGACGATCGAGAATGGCATGAGGATGCTGGAGCAGGCGCTCTCGAGCGGCGGCAAGGTGCTCGACGGCGCGACGGCATTCACGCTCTACGACACCTTCGGCTTTCCGTTCGACCTGACTGCCGATGTCTGCCGCGAGCGCGGCGTCACCGTCGATGAAGCGGGGTTCGACGCCGCGATGGAAGCGCAGCGCGGGCGTGCCCGCGCCGCGAGCCAGTTCAAGGCGGGGGCGAAGCTCGAATACACCGGCACGCATACGGCGTTCCGGGGCTACGAAACGCTGTCGACCGAGGGGCGCATCACGGCGCTCTACAAGGAAGGCACGGCGGTGCAGACGCTCACGGCCGGCGACCGCGGCATCGCCGTGCTGTCGGAGACGCCGTTCTATGCGGAGTCGGGCGGCCAGGTCGGCGATCGCGGCGAGCTCACCAAAGGGGGCGTGTGCCTCACGCTGTTCGCCGTCGAGGACACCCAGAAGATCCAGGCGGAGGTGTTCGGCCACTTCGGCACGGTGGTGAACGGGGAGCTCAACGTCGGCGACACGGTCGCCGCCAACGTCGACCACGCGGCGCGCGCGCGGACGATGCGCAATCACTCGGCGACGCACCTGATGCACAAGTCCCTGCGCGACGTGCTGGGCTCCCACGTGCAGCAGAAGGGCTCGCTCGTCGACCCCGACAAGACGCGCTTCGACTTCGCGCACAACGCCCCCGTTACGGACGACGAAATACGCCGCATCGAAGCGATCGTCAACGCCGAGATCCTGCGCAATGCGCCAACCGAGGCGCGCACGATGGCGATCGACGCGGCGCAGAAGTCTGGCGCGATGATGCTGTTCGGCGAGAAGTACGGCGACGAAGTGCGCGTCCTCGACATCGGCGGCTCGCGCGAGCTTTGCGGCGGCACGCACGTCGCGCGCACGGGCGACATCGGATTCTTCAAAATCGTCGCCGAAAGCGGCGTCGCCGCGGGCATTCGCCGTGTGGAAGCCGTGACGGGCGACGGCGCCCTCGCGTGGGTGCAGGCGCGCGAGGCGATGATGGCGGCCGCCGCATCCGCGCTCAAGGTTCCCGCGGAGGAAATGGAGCCGCGCGTCGCGCAGCTCATCGAGAGCGCGAAAGCCGCGGAGAAGGAGATCGCGAAGTTGCGCGGGCAGCTCGCGCTCGGCAGGCTGGACGAAGTGATCGGCGCGGGGATGCGCACCGTCAAGGGCGTGAAGGCGCTCGCAGTGGTGCTGGACGGCGTCGACGCGACCGTCATGCGGGAGACCCTCGACAAGGTGAAGGACCGGATGCAGAGCGGCATTGCGGTGCTCGCGACCGTCAACGACGGCAAGGTGTCGCTGATCGCCGGCGTGACGAAAGACCTGACCGGCAGGATCAAGGCCGGCGAGCTCGTCAATCACGTCGCGCAGCAGGTCGGCGGCAAGGGCGGAGGACGGCCCGACATGGCGCAGGCCGGCGGAACGAATGCGGCCGCGCTGCCGGACGCCCTGCGCTCGATCGAGCCCTGGCTCGAGCAGCGGCTCTGACGCGATCCACACCGCGGCATTGCCGCAGTGAACGCGCAGCCACGGGCAACGGAGCCGTGTCCTGCGACCCGCAAACACTCTTCCCTCCGGACAAGGAGCCGCCATGCCGCTGCGCCCCGGTTTGACTCTCGACTTCATGAAAGGCCGCGGCAGGGACCGGCTGCCCGGGCTCTTCGGATTTCGGCTGATGGCGATGGAGGAGGGATTGCTCGTCGCGGAGATCGACATCCGGCCCGAGCTCCTCGCGCCCAACGGATTCCTGCACGCGGCGACGGTGATCGCGCTCGCCGACACCGCCTGCGGCTACGGCTGCATCGCCCATCTGCCGGAGGGTGCGGAAAACTTCACGACGGTCGAGCTCAAGTGCAACTTCCTCGGCACGGCTCGCGAGGGCACGATCTTCGGCACCGCGAAGCTCGCGCACTCGGGCCGCACGACGCAGGTTTGGGACGCGACCGTCGCGCGACAGACCGACGGCAAGCCGATTGCGCTGTTCCGTTGCACGCAGATGATCCTCTGGCCGAAGTCCCCCTGACGGGCGACACCCGGCGCCGGAGGCTGGCATGAAGGTGCTCGTTCTCGGCAGCGGCGTCATCGGGGTTTCGACTGCGCACTATCTCGCGCAAGCGGGGCACGAGGTGACCGTCGTCGATCGCCAGGCGGAGCCTGCGCTGGAGACGAGCTTCGCGAACGCCGGTGAAGTGTCTCCGGGCTATTCGGCGCCGTGGGCGGCGCCGGGCTTGCCGCTGAAGGCGATCAAGTGGCTGTTCATGCGCCACCGCCCGCTCGTCATTTGGCCGATCCTCGACCCGGCGATGTGGATCTGGGGCTTGCGTTTGCTGGGCAACTGCACCGAAGCCCGCTACGACGTCAACAAGAACCGGATGCTGCGCCTTGCGGAATACAGCCGCGCATGTCTCGAAGCGCTGCGGTCCGACACCGGCATCCGCTACGACGAGCGGATGCAGGGCACGCTGCAGCTCTTTCGCACGCAGTCGCAGGTCGATGGCGCAGCGGCCGACATCGCCATCCTCCAGCACTTCGGCGTTCGCCACGAGCTGCTCGACCGTGCGGGTTGCGTTCGCATCGAGCCTGCGCTCGCGCGCGTGCAACAGAAGATCGCCGGCGGTCTCCGCCTTCCCGGGGACGAGACCGGCGACTGCTTCAAGTTCACGCAGGGCCTCGCGCGTATCGCCGCGCAGGCGGGCGTCACGTTCCGCCATGGCGTCCACATCCGCACCGTGCGCGCGGAAGGCGATCGCATCACGGGTGTCGACACGGACGCGGGACCGCTCACGGCGGACGCCTACGTCGTGGCGCTCGGCAGCTACTCGCCGCTGATGCTGCGCTCGCTCGGGATCGCGGTTCCGGTCTATCCGGTCAAGGGCTATTCACTGACGATCCCCATCACCGAGGCGGCGAAAGCACCGGAATCGACGGTCATGGACGAGACGTACAAGGTAGCCGTCACGAGGCTTGGCGATCGCATCCGCGTCGGCGGGACGGCAGAGCTGGTGGGTTACAGCCTGCAGCTGCGCGATGCGCGCCGCGACGCGCTCGATCACGTCGTCACGGATCTCTTTCCGGGCAGCGGCGACATCTCTCGCGCAACGTTCTGGACCGGCCTGCGGCCGATGACGCCGGACGGGCCTCCGGTCATCGGCCCGACGCGCTATCCGAACCTGTATCTCAACACCGGCCACGGGACGTTGGGTTGGACGATGGCGGCGGGGTCGGCCCGAGTGCTCGCCGACGTCATCTCGAACCGGCGCCCCGAGATCGACCTCGACGGATTGACGCTCGCGCGCTACGCCTAGCGCAGCGCCGACGCGCGGGAGTTCGCGGCGGGTCGACGCCGCATTGTGTTCTCTGGCGCCGTATTGTCGGTCCTGCGCTAGCCCTTGCCCCCAAGGCTCGCTTTCGCGCGTTCCCACTGCTTCTTGAAGAGGTCCATGGTCTCGCTCAGGTGCTTGGGATCGGCCGACGAGCTGGCTTTTTTTCCTTCGCCGCCAGAGGTGACGGGAACGCCGCTGACACCGTTGGCTTCGCAACCGACCACGGTGCCGGTGCCGCCAGACTTCACGTCGGCATCCCAGGATTCGAGATAGATGCTGCACTTCGTGACCTTGCCCTTCGTGCTCCACGTGTAGGCGACGTCGTCGTCCTGCTTGTACTGCGGCTCGAGCGCCTTCATCACAGCGAAGAAGCGCGCGAGCGCGATGCTGTTGTATTCGGGCGAATTCGGAAATATGCGCGTCGCGACGAGCACTTCGTTCTTGGCCGCGTCGCGCATGAACACGTTGACGACGATCGACGGATCCTTCGCGGTCGGCGGCTTGCCGGGCGGCGGCCCGCCGCCTCCCTTCTTGGTCTGGGCGAAAACGCCGGAAGTGCCGAGGACCGCGATCAGGACCAAAACCGATAGCAGGCGACGCATCGAATCCTCCAGTGGGGGCGCCTCCAGTGAGGATGGCGGCTTCCCATTCTAGGGCCTTTGCATGCCGTGTCCACAGCCGCTCCGCGACCGCACGTTCCGGGCGAGTCGGAGAGCGCGGTCGGTCGTTCGGCGAATGGTCGGTGTCATTCACCGGCTCTACAGTGCGAGCAGGCCATGATTTGTGCCCCGCATCCGCTCGTCCTTCCGCTGCTGCTCTCGTTCGCGGCGGGCGTGCTGGTCCTGCAATGGCAGCCGGAGCTGCCGTCGAGCACGAGCGCGGAGATCGCGGCGGCGGTTGCGCTGGCGAGCGCCGTTGCGCTGCACGCGGCGGTCCGCAAGGTTGCGTCGCAGCGTCGGGTCGCGTCGCTCCGTCGGCTAGCGCCGCTGCGCCTCGCCACCTTGGCTGCGCTGGTGGCCGCGTTTGCGGTCGGATTCGCGTATGCGGCCGCGAGGGCGGAGCTGCGTCTCTCCGACGCCCTGCCTGCCGAATGGGAAGGCGAAGACATCGCGCTCAGCGGAATCGTCGACGACCTGCCGCAACTATCGGAGCGAGGCGCGCGCTTTGCGTTTGCCGTCGAGCGCGTCGAGACGCGCGGCGCCGTCGTTCCGTCGCGGCTGTCGCTCTCGTGGTACGCGGCGCAGCGAAAGGACGGTGGCGTCGATGCGGTTCCCGCGCTGGCCGGCGGCGAGCGCTGGCACCTCGTCGTCCGTTTGAAGCGGCCGCACGGAACGGTGAACCCGCATGGTTTCGACATCGAAGCATGGCTGCTCGAGAACGGGATCCGTGCCACGGGCTACGTGCGCAACGACGATCGCAACCGGCGCGAGGACGCGTTCGCGGGCCGCGCCGCCGACCACGTGCTGCGAGCCCGCGAGAGCACTCGCGCACGCATCGTGGCCGCATTGCCGGAAGCGGCGTATGCAGGCGTGATCGTCGCGCTGACGATCGGCGAGCAGCGGGCCATTTCCGAGGCGCAATGGCGAGTGTTCAACCGCACGGGAATTGCGCACCTCATCAGCATCTCCGGATTGCACGTCACCGTGTTCGCGACGCTCGCAGCGGGATTCGCCTACGCGCTCGCGCGCCGCTCGGTCGCGCTGACGAGTCGCATTCCCGCGCGAAAGGTGGCGGCAATCGTCGGCGTCGTGTTCGCGACGGTCTACGTGCTGCTCGCAGGGTGCGGCGTGCCTGCGGTACGCACGCTGCTGATGCTGGCAGTAGCAAGCCTCGGTCTCGTTCTTGCCCGCCCCGGCACTGCAGCGGCGATCTGGCTCTGGGCGCTGGTCACGGTGCTCGTGTGGGACCCGTGGGCGGGCCTCTCAGCGGGTTTCTGGCTGTCGTTCGGGGCGGTGGGCGCGCTGCTGTATGCGGGCACGGGGCGGTTGTCATCGCCGCCGCCGGCCGATCGCCGCGCGCGCCTTCTTCGCACGATGCAGATCGGGGCGCGGGCTCAGACGGTCGTCACACTGGCGCTCGTTCCCGGAACGCTCGCGCTTTTCCAGCAGGTGTCGCTTATTTCGCCTATCGCCAACGCCCTCGCGATCCCCGTCGTGACGTTCGGCGTCGTTCCGTTCGCGCTTTGCGCCATCGTCGTGCCGCTGGACTTGCCGTGGCAGATCGCCCATGCAGTCTTCGCAGCGCTGATGGTCGCCCTCGACGCGCTCGCGGCGACGCCCGCCGCCGCATGGCAGCAGCATGCGCCGCCCGCGTGGGCGGTCGTGCTCGCGCTGGGCGGCGTCGCGCTGCTCGTCGCGCCGCGCGGCGTGCCGGGCCGCGTGCTGGGTGGCATCGCACTGTTGCCTCTGTTCGTCGTCCAGCCCACGCCTCCCGATCCGGGAACGTTCCGCATGACGGTGCTCGACGTCGGTCAAGGGCTCGCGGTGGTCGTGCAAACCCACGATCACGCGCTGTTGTACGACACCGGCCCGCGTTACCACGAAGAAGCCGACGCCGGCGGTCGAATCGTCGCGCCGTTCCTGCGGGCGCTAGGCATCCGCCACCTCGACGCGATCATTATCACGCATCAGGACACCGATCACAGCGGCGGAGCTCTTTCGCTGCTCGCCACGGTGCCTGTCGATCTGCTGCTCTCGTCGCTCGCCCAAGGTCATCCGATCCTCGCGCGGCGCGCACTCGATCACGAGGTCGCTGCGCGTTGCGAGGCGGGTCAACGGTGGTCGTGGGACGACGTGCGCTTCACCGTGTTGCAACCGACCGCCGCGCTGTACGCCGTGCCCCAGCGGAAAGCGAACGACCTCTCGTGCGTGCTGCGCATCGACTCGCGCCACGGCTCCGTGCTGTTGACCGGCGACGTCGAGGCGCGCGGCGAGCAGGATCTCCTGCGGCGCGATGCGAACATGCTCAAGGCGGATGTCATCGTGGTGCCGCACCACGGCAGCCGCACGTCGTCCACGCCGGCCTTCGTCGCCGCGGTGGAAGCGGTCATCGCGGTCTACGCGGCCGGCTATCGCAATCGGTTTGGGCATCCGCGGCCCGACATCGTTGCGCGTTACGAAAGCGCCGGCGCCCGCGGCTATCGCACGGATCTCGACGGTGCGCTCACGTTCACCTTTGCGCCGGAAACGGCGCTCGCGCCGCGCGCCGGGCGCGAGCACGACCGCCGCTACTGGCGCGAGACGCCGGCCCGCGAGGGAGCAAAAGCGCTCGACTGACATGGGGCGGTCGCGCGTCGCCAACGGCGGTTGAGCTTGCACGATGCGGCGAGCGACAATACCCGCATGGCAAAGCGATTCGCGTTGCGGGCACGATGGGCGGTGCTCGTCTTCCTCGCGGCATTCCCGTTCGCCGCGTCCGCGCAGAGCGCGAGCGACCCGGCGCAAGGCTGGAAGCTGTCCGTCGCCGCCGGACCCGCGTTCGCGCTGGGCAAGGCGGCCGAGCGGTGGGCGAAGCTCGTTACCGAGCGATCCGGCGGCAAGCTGCCGGTCCGCGTCTACCCGGGGGCCGCGCTTTCGTCGCGCGACCCTACGCGCGAATTCCTGGCGCTGCGCGACGGCGCTGCCGATCTCGCCGTCGGATCGACGCTTTACTGGTCGGCGCAGGTCGTCGATCTGAACGTTGTCGGTTTGCCCTGGCTTGCGCCTGAGGAGAAGGATCTCGACGCGCTTGCCGCAGGTGTGGCCGGGGAACGGCTGCTTGCCGCGGTGGAGCGCGCCGGTGCCGTGCCGCTTGCTCTTGCGGTCCTCGGCCATCACGCGCTGACATCGTCGGCGTTACCGCAGTCGCCAGCCGACCTCGCCGGGATGCGCGTGCGCATGTTCTGGACGCCGCTCGTCGTCGATCTCTACGTCGGGTTGGGCGCGATGCCCCGTTCGCTCAGCGCTACCGACGCTCACGCCGCCTTTCGCGCCGGCACGCTGAACGCGCAGGACGGAACGCTGGCCGCGATTGCGGCTGCGAGGCTTGAGACGTTCGGCGTGAAACAAGTCGTGCTGTGGGCGGCAAACGCCCAATGCGCTGTCTTTGCCGCGAACAAGGCGGCGTGGAGCGCCTGGACCCCGGAGCAGCGCGACGCCGCGCGCGACAGCGCCATCGAGGCCGCGCGCGAGCTTCCTGCGCTAGTGCGCGCCGAGCAGGACGCGGCACAGAGCGAGCTCTCGCAGCGCGGTGTGACGGTAACGCGTCTCACCGCCGCTGGCCGTGCGGCGTTTGCCGCGGCCGCGCGGAGCACTTACGACAAATGGGCGGCGCGGATCGATCCCGAGCTTTTGCAAGCCTCCGAAGCGGCGGTCACGCGCCCGCGCTGAGAGCCTCGCAATTGCTCCTTAGCTGAGATTCCTTAGGCGACACGCGTGACCTCAGTTGACACACCGGCCGAGCCGAACGGCGGTCTCACCTTTCTTCGGCCGACGCGTCGGCATGATCAGCACACAGTCGTCGTAGGGTGTAGTCACTTCCACGCCGCCATCGCGCGCGAGCAGCGTCCCCGCTTTCGGCACGATGGCGAGCCCCTCCGTCGGCAACACAAAACCGAAATCGTCGGTGGCAATGGTTACGACCGAAGTGACCTCGACGATCTTTTGCCGCGGGGCCGGCGCGGAATCGAGATGCGCGTCGAGGAACGCCTGATCGCACATGCCGAAGTGCCGGAGGAACCGCAGCGTCGACTGCTTGGCCACAGCGGGCGCCGACTTCTCCCAGTGCTGGCCGCATTCGATCAGCAGCGCGTTGCGCGGATCATCGGGATCGTCGAAGAACGAGTAGTCGCGCAGCCGCGTGCCCGCCGCGTGACCGCGGTCGACGATGATGTGCTCCGGAGCCTTGACGGCCTGCGCGAGCTCCACACCTTTACGCCGCCGTCCGGCCATCGCGAGCGGCGGGCAGCGATCGGTCATCGAGTGCAGATCGAGTAGGTAGTCGACGCCGTCGTAGAGGGGGCGCAGCGCCCGCGCACGCGTGAGATCCGCGCTGTTGCGCGGTCCGTCGAGCACCTCCGGCGTCCAAAGCCGGTTGAAGTCCTCGTCGACGCAGCGCGAGCCGAACGGGTCTGCGCGATCGAAACGCTGATAAGCGCCGACGTTGGCGAAGCACAGCGTGAGCGTTCCACGCAGCGGCCGGAATGCCTCGTTGAGCAGCCAATCGAGGGCAATGGCGCCGCACACCTCGTTGCCGTGCGTCAGCGCCTGGACGAGAACGTGCGGTCCCGCACCGTGGCCCGCAAACGTCCAGACGTAAGGTAGGCCCGCGTTGCCTGCGGCCCAGCGCTGCAAATCGGGGAACGCGACTTCGATGGGAGGAGAGGATGCGGTCACGGCTGGGGTCGGCTTCAACGAAGGAAAGAGAACGAAGGAGAGAGTTATGTGGATCAGTTTAACCCGGTCACCCGCGCCTTGCGGCGATAATCGAGCCGTGATTCGCGGAGGAAAGCGCATGAAGCAGCTCGATGGCTCGACCGGGAACGGACATCGTCGGGCGCAATCTTTGCGCACTGCCGCGGCGGTCATCGTCGGCGCGATTTTCACGGCGGCGAGTGTGCGCACGCCAGCGCAGGATGCGCTTCCGCTGCAGTCGATCAAGCTGCCCCCCGGGTTCACGATCGAGGTTGCGGCGCGGGTCGCGAATCCACGCGCGATGACGTGGGGCGCCGCCGGAACGCTGTTCGTGGGCACTGCGAACGCGGGGACGGTCTACGCACTCACCCTGCCGCCGCCGGGCGACCATGGCCAAACGCCGGGCGAGGCGGTCAGCCATACGATCGTCACGGGATTGCGCGAGCCGGCGGGAGTCGCCTTTCGCAACGGCGCGCTTTACGTCTCCGCCGTGTCGCGCATTCTTCGCTTCGACGACATCGAGAAGCGCCTCGCCAATCCGCCTGCGCCGGTCGTAGTGAGCGAGAAATTTCCGACCGAAGGTCACCACGGCCGGAAGTTCATCGCGTTCGGACCCGATGGAAAGCTCTACGTTCCCGTCGGGGTCCCGTGCAACGTCTGCGAGCTCGATCCCGATCGCTACGGCAACATCATGCGGATGAATCCGGACGGAAGCGGGCTGGAAGTGTACGCAACGGGAATCCGCAACACCGTCGGCTTCGATTGGGATCCGCGGACGCGCGAGCTGTGGTTCACCGACAACGGCCGCGACACGATGGGGGACGACGTGCCGCCGGACACCCTCAACAATGCGCCGAAGGCGGGGGTGCGCTTCGGGTTCCCCTATTGCCATGCCGGAAAATTTCCCGACCCGGAGCTCGGCAAGCGCCACGCCTGCAGCGAGTTTCGGCCTGCCGCGCAGGAGCTCGGGCCGCACGTGGCGGCGCTCGGGATGCGGTTCTACACCGGCAACCAGTTCCCGGCCGCCTATCGCAACCGGATCTTCATCGCCGAGCACGGCTCCTGGAACCGCAGCCGCAAGATCGGCTACCGCGTGACGATGGTTACGCTCGACGGAGACAGAGCGATCGGGTACCAGCCGTTCGCCGAAGGCTGGCTGCAAGGAGAGCGCGTGTGGGGCCGTCCGGCGGACGTGCTCGTCGCGCCGGACGGGTCGCTGCTCGTGTCGGACGATTACGCCGGCGCGATCTACCGGATCCGCTACAAGACGTAGCGCTCGGGGGATCTGCGCAACGGCCTAGTAAATCCGAAAGCCCGGCGTGACGACGACGCCGACGCGCGGCGCCACGTAATGCGGCGCGGGATAAACGACCGGCGCCGGGTACACGACCGGGGCGGCATAGGCGACGCGATAGTACGGCCGGTAGTACGGTCGCACGTACGGGCGGCCATAGTAGCCGGGTCCATAGTAGCCACCCCATGCCGGGTAGCCCCGATAACCCGGCCCGGCGGCGGTGACCGCATAACCCGGACCGCCGACGGAGACGCTCCAGGCAACGTTGCCTGCGGACGCCGTGCCCGCGGCGAGCGACAGGCCACCTGCAAGGGCGGCCGCGGCGATGACGGCAGTAGTCTTGGGAGAGCGCATCGAAACCTCCTGATTGATAGGATTGCGGCACGGAACAACGTCAAACGCAGGGCGTCCGTGCCTTCGTTCCTTGAACGCAGCGCGTCCCGGGGCGGTTGACGCCACGCGGGGTGCCTGGACGACGCCGTCGCCCTGCGCACTGTGGCCTCCGCATGCGTTGCGCTATCCTTGGCCGGCAGCCCGCAAAATCAACTCCACCCCGGGGGTTACATGCAGCGGTTCCACGTTGTCGCTCGGCGCTTCATCCGCGCCGCTATCGTCGTTGCCGTTCGCGGCGCTACCGTCCTTGGCGTCGCCGCCGCACTTGCGGCTCCCGCATTTCCGGCCGCTGCTGCCACTCTCGCCGTAGGATTGGGAACGGACGTGACCGCGATCGATCCGCACTATCACAACCTGACGCCCAACAACAACGTCGCCGCGCACATCTTCGGCTACCTCGTCGAGCGCAACGAGAAGTCGCAGCTGCAGGCGGGCCTCGCGACCGAGTGGAAGACCATCGATCCTCTGACGTGGGAATTCAAGTTGCGCAAGGGCGTGAAATTCCACGACGGCAGCGACTTCACCGCAGCCGACGTTCTCGCGTCGATCGAGCGCGTCCCGATGGTGCCCAACAGCCCGTCGCCGTTCACCGCCTACACGAAGCAGATCAAGGAGATGATCGTCGTCGACCCGCTGACAGTGCGGTTCAAGACCGCGACGCCCTACCCGCTGATGCCCTCCGACATGACGCAGGTCGTTATCGTGTCGAAAACGGCAGCCAAGGCATCGACCGACGATTTCAACAACGGCAAGGCGGCGATCGGCACCGGGCCGTACAAGCTCGTCCGCTACGCGAAGGGCGACCGCATCGAGCTCGCGCGGAACGACGCCTACTGGGGCGGCAAGACGCCCTGGGAAACGGTGACGCTCCGGCTCCTTCCGCAGGACGCGTCGCGGGTCGCGGCGCTATTGTCCGGGGACGTGCAGGTGATCGAGAACGTGCCGACGTCCGATGTCGCGAACCTCCGCAAGGACAAGCGCGTGGCGATCTTCCGCACGGTCGCCGATCGTCTCATCTACCTGCACATGGACAGCGACCGGGACAACTCCCCCTTCGTCACGGACAAGGCCGGCAAGCCACTCGCGAAGAATCCGCTCAAGGACGCTCGTGTGCGCAAGGCGATCTCGAAGGCGATCAACCGGTCGGCGATGGTCGAGAAGGTGATGGAAGGCGAAGCGGTGCCGGCGGGCCAGCTCGTTCCCGAGTTCCTGTTCGGCGCGACGAAGAATTTGAAGGTCGAGGCGTTCGATCCGGAGGGTGCGAAGAAGCTGCTTGCGGAGGCCGGGTATCCGGATGGCTTCGGCCTCACGATCCATGCGCCGAACAATCGCTACGTCAACGACGCGAAAGTCGCGCAGGCGGTCGCGCAGATGCTGTCGCGCGTCGGTATCGACACCAAGGTCGTCGCGATGCCGTCGGCGACCTACTTCACGCAGGCGACGGATTTGAAGTTCAGCTTCATGCTCCTCGGCTGGAGCACGGGCACCGGCGAATCGTCGTCGTCGCTCAAGGCGCTCCTGATGACCTTCAACCGCGACAAGGGCTACGGCACGGCCAACCGGGGCCGCTACTCGAACGGCAAGGTCGATGCGCTGACCGAGGATGCGCTCGCCACCGTCGACGACGCGAAGCGCGAGGCATACCTGCAGCGCGCGACCGAGCTCGCCATCAACGATACGGGCATCGTGCCGCTGCATTTCCAGGTCAACTTGTGGGCGACGCGCGATGGAATCACGTATGCGCCGCGCACCGACGAGAACACGCTCGCGTGGAAGTTCCGGCCGAAATGAGCGCGGCCGGCCAAGCCAAGGCCCGACGGACGTTTCGCCGCGATCGACCGGATCGACCGTCCGCAAATGCCCCAGACATGCAAGGAGGCCGCGAAATGACAGTGAGCTCCCAATGAATGCGCCTGAACCGGTGGCCAAGGCGGCGACGCCGTCAGCGCATTTCATCGCCAATCGCTGGGTTGCATCGGCGAGCGGCGAGACGCTGCCCATGGTCGATCCGTCGAACGGGGAGCCATTCGCCACGATCGCCGCCGGCAACGCCACGGACATCGATCGCGCCGTGAAGGCCGCGCAAGCGGCGCGTGACGGCGCGTGGGGCCGGCTCGCGCCGGCGGAGAAGGGGAGGCTGCTCGCGAAGCTCGGACGCGAGATCCTGGATCGTGCCGAGGAGCTCGCGCTCGTCGAGGCGCAAGATTGCGGCAAGCCTTTGAAGCAGGCTCGCGCGGACGTGGCCGCGTGTGCCCGGTATTTCGAGTTCTACGGCGGCGCCGCGGACAAGCTCACCGGCGAGACGATTCCCTATCCGAGCGGGTACACGGTGCTGACGTGGCGCGAGCCGCACGGCGTTACCGGACACATCATCCCCTGGAATTATCCGCTGCAGATCTTCGGCCGCTCGGTCGGCGGCGCGCTCGCCGCCGGCAACGCGTGCGTCGTGAAGCCGGCCGAGGACGCGTGCGTCTCGCTACTGCGACTCGCCGAGCTCGCCGCTTCGATCGGCTTCCCGGACGGCGCGCTCAACGTCGTCACAGGTCTCGGGCGCGAGGCGGGCGCGGCGCTCGCGGCGCACGCGGGAATCGAGCACATTTCCTTCACCGGATCGCCGGCGACGGGCGCGTGGGTGGCCGGCGAAGCGGCGAAGCGGCATTGTCCCGTGACCCTGGAGCTCGGCGGCAAGGGGCCGCACATCGTTTTCGCCGATGCCGACCTCGATGCGGCGCTGCCGGTGGTCGTCAACGCGATCGTCCAGAACGCTGGACAGACGTGCTCGGCAGGAAGCCGCCTTCTCGTCGAACGCCAGCGTTACGAGGAAGTGCTGGACAAGCTCGGATCGCGCTTCTCGGCGCTCAAAGTGGGTCCCGCGCTCGACGACCTCGATTGCGGTCCGCTGATTCGTGCGTCGCAACTCGAGCGCGTGCGCGGTTTCCTCGACGACGCGAAGCGCGACGGCCGCGCGACGGTGGCAAAGGGCACCCTCGTCGCGCACGCCTCGCCGCGAGGCTTTTACATCGAGCCGCAGCTGCTGCGCGACGTACCGCCCGACTCCCGGCTCGGTTGCGAGGAAGTGTTCGGCCCGGTGCTCGCAGCGATGCCGTTCGCGGACGAAGCCGATGCGGTGCGGATCGCCAACGCCACGGAGTTCGGACTCGTCGCAGGCGTGTGGACGGAAAGCGGCGGGAGGCAGATGCGCATGGCTCGCGCCATCAGGAGCGGCCAGGTGTTCATCAACAACTATGGCGCCGGCGGTGGCGTCGAGCTGCCGTTCGGCGGCGTCAAGCATTCGGGGTACGGTCGCGAAAAAGGGTTTGCGGCGCTGCATGGCTTTACCGTGCTCAAGACGGTCGTGTTCCAGCATGGATGAGCGCCGTGCGCGCGGCGTTATAACTACTGCGTCGTTGACATTCCGGATTAGCGACATTAGGCTGCGACTGAAAAGGTTTTCAGTCTGCGCGAAGCAAAGGAGGAACACGATGTTTGCATGCCAACGGTTTCTACGCGGTGCTCTGCTTGCCGTCGCTTCAGTGTTCGCGGCGGCGCCGATCGCGATCGCTTCCGCGGCGGTGCTCGAATCGGCCAACCTGCGGCTCGAGGTGACTGCCGCGCCTTACTCCTATTCGGTCACTGAAATTTCGACCGGAACGGTGCTTCTCAGCACGACGCAGACGCAATTCACGCTGGGCACGGCGGGCACCGTAACCCAGGCGTCGATCGTCGGCCAGACGGCGACCTCGCTCGATGCGACGGCAATCCTCAGCGGGACGACCGATACCGCCCACATCAGGTGGACATTCGTCAATCCGGACGTCATCCAGGTCCAGTTGAGCTACGACAACGGCGCGCCCACCAACATCAAGGAGCAGTTCCTCGATCAGGGCGAGCGGAACTACGGGATTTGGGAATATTCGTACTGGGGTACGGGCGGATCGCTCGACAATCGAGGGGCGAACAACAGGACCACCCTGGGCGCCTCCGGCCCTCCGCAAGGCAGCGGCGATCCGTCGGCCCGTGCGCCGTTCTATTGGACGTCGCGCAAGTACGGGATCTACATCGACTCGATGGCGTTCAGCCGGTATACGATCGGCTTATCCGGTCAGACGAGCTTCAACTTCGACGCGCCGCAGATCACCTACTACGTAATCCACGGCACGACGCCCGCGCAAATCCTCGCCCAATACGCCACGCTGGCGGGCGGCTCGCTGATGCCGCCGGACTGGGCGTTCGATCCGGTCTTCTGGCGCGACGATCATCACCAGGATCTCGCTGCGAATGGCGTCGCCAATGCGCAGGCGCTGGTGCTGAAAGACGCGGACCAGCTGCAAGCATTCCAGATGCCTTCCGGCGGCATGTTCATCGACCGTCCGGTCGGCACCGGCACGGGTGCGCTCGTGGGCTGGGGCAACATGGACTTCGACACGGCCGCAACCGGCTTCCCGAATCCGGCCGCGATGATCGCCAACCTGAAAGCGCGCGGGATGAACCTCAACGTGTGGATCACGAACCGCGACCAGAACGACATGACGACGGACCCGGAGCTCAACCCGTTCAAGTTCACGACCGGATGCGTCCCAGCCGGCTGCACGACGACGCCCGGGATCGACATTCGCAACCCGATCGCCTACAACCGGTTCAAGAAGGTGCTGCAGACGGGGTATCCGAATCGCCTGTCGTCTTACATCAGCATGGGCATCACCGGCTTCAAGATCGATCGCGGCGATCAGGGCGACATCCCCGATGCGCTTCAACCCGAGCTCGCCTATCTGATCCCCAAGATGGCGTACGAAGCGTCGTTCGAATACAACGGCGATCAGGGGTTCACGTTCTCGCGCAACGTCTACGACCGAGGCCGCAAGTACGTCGCGATCTGGACGGGCGACGCCGACGTCAATTTCACCGGCATGTCCGACGCGCTGAAGCAGATGGTCCGGCTCGGCAACATCATGATGCCGATGATCGGCTCCGACACCGGAGGCTACAACAGCGCGACGCCCAAGGAGCTGTTCGCGCGCTGGATCGCGATGAACGCGCACGTTCCCTACATGGAAATCCTGCTCGGTCCCAATCGGACGCCATGGAATCCTCCGTACACGACGGGCGCCAATGCGACCCCGCCGCTCCTGACGACGATCTTCACCAAGTGGACGCAGGAGCATCACGACTTGATCCCATTCACGAGGTCGTTGTTGAAGCACGCCACTCTGTACGGGATGCCGGTGGTGCGGGCGATGCCGCTCGTCTATCCCGACGACCCCGCCGTCGCCGACATGTCCAACCAGTACATGTACGGCGACGCGTTGCTGGTGGCGCCGGTCATCACGCAAAGCGCGACCACCCGCTCCGTCTACCTGCCGGCCGGCAATTGGTACAACTACGACGACAAGTTGACGCGCATTGCGGGCGGGCAGACGATCACCGCAGCGGCGCCGCTCGACGTGATCCCGCGATACGTCAAGGCGGGGGCGATCATTCCGCGCGGCGACATCATCAAGTCCAACAACAACTGGACGTCGAACTGGGCGCCCAGCCTGCACATCGAGTTCTTCCCCGAGTCGGGCATCACGTCGTCGTTCAACTACTGGGACGGCGCGGCGTTTCGGCCAATCATCGGAACGCGGAAGGGCAACGTGGTGACGCTCAAGTTCTCCAATCTGGGAACCGACGGCAAGGTCGAGATGTACAGCATCGCGGCATCCCCGGCAGTGACCCGCAACGGGCAGGTGCTGACCAACGGCCCCGACTTTCAATACGATGCGGCGAACCAGAAGCTGACCATTCCGTATAGCGGAGCCACGGCGCTGGTCGTTACGCTGGCACCGACCTGAAATGCGCTTTCGAGCGGCACGACCCTAGCGGTCGTGCCGCTGTGAGCGCGAGCTTCCCTTGAGCCACGCGCCCAGATCGCGGTGATCCCAAGAACGGGGAGGAGAGTGATGAAGGCACGTCTGATGCGGGCACTGGTCGTATTGATGGGCGCCGGTTGTCTATGCAGTCCCTATGCCGCCGTCGATGCTCGCGCCGACATACCTCTGGCTACGGGCAGCGGCGTGGCCGTCCTTCCCACCCCGCAAGGCCCGTTCTTCGATATCACCGCGTTCGGCGCCGTCTCCGGCGGGCCGGCCGTGCCTAACCAGACGGCTATCAACAACGCGATCAACGCCGCATCAGCAGCCGGGGGCGGAACGGTGGTCGTACCGGCCGGCGACTTCAAGACCTACAGCATCCGCCTGAAGAGCAACATCGGGCTGCACCTCGCTTCACCTGCTTCCATCATCCGGGCGGCCGTGCAGGGGACAGGCGCCAACCAGGATGGCGGCTTCTATGATGCGCCGGAGGTAAACCTCTTCGTCGGACTCCAGGACCAAGGCCATAGCCACTGGGCGAACAGCCTGATCTACGGCATCGGTGTCTCCAACGTCATGATCTCCGGGCCAGGATTGATCGACGGGGGCTTCCTCAACGCCAGCGGCGTTGTCACCAATGTTCTTTCGGGGAACGACCCCGGAGAGGTCTCGACGCGAACGGCGTCCGGCACCGCTGCCGGCGCAAACAAAGCGATCGCGCTCAAGAATGCGACGAACATCGTCTTCCGCGATTTTTCGATCAAGAACGGCGGACATTTCGCGATTATCGGCACCGGGGTGGTCGGCTGGACCGTCGACGGAATCATCGTCGACACCAACCGCGATGCGATCGACATCGATAGCGTCCAAAACATGACCGTCCGCAACTCAGTCTTCAACTCGCTCACCGACGATGCAATCGTCCTCAAGTCGTCGTTCGGTCTGGGCGTGTTTTTCGCCACGCAAAACGTGCTGATCGAGCATTGCACCGTCAGCGGCTACGACGCCGGTTCGGTGATCGACGGCGTCTATTCGGTGCAAAAGCTCGTCGCCACCGACCTGGACGGTCCCACCGCACGCGTGAAGTTCGGCACCGAGGGCACCAACGGCTTCAATACCGTGACGATCAGAAACATCCTCTTCGACCGGTCGCGGGGTTTCGCCGTCGAGTCGGTGGACGGCGCGGAGATCCGGGATGTGGTGATGAGCGACATCGTGATGAGAAACGTCAGCAGCTCGCCCATCTTCATTCGCATCGGAGACCGGGGGCGCTCGCCGGTGACGGGCATCAGCTCCAGCGAGTCCGTCAACACGAGCAACAACGTGCGCCTCGATGACACGGGTTGGGTGCTGCCGAATCTCGTCGCGAAGTACGGAAACTTCCCGGCCACGCGGTTCATCCCATCGTACACCAAGAACACCAACGCGCCGATCGGCGGCGGCACGACCGTTTCGATTGTCAATCCCACGACGCCCACGAGGCTGAATCCGAATTCGCCGTTCCCGACCGATCCATTGTCCGCCAATGCGGTCGGCCCCGGATTCGCGCAAGTTCACGATATCAGCATCAGCAACGTCACGATCGAGAACGCCGACCCGCGCCATCCCATTCTGATTGCCGGATTGGTAGACCATCCGGTCGAGAACGTCAGCATCAGCAACGTCTCCGTCCAGTATCGCGGCGGCCTCAAGATGGAGCATGCGATCGAGCAACGGCAGCGCAACACCAACTATACGTATGTGGCCTATCAATCCGCCCAGGCGAGCCAGACCCTGCCGTGGCTCGCCAATACGTTCTTCTCGAAAAACGAAGCGCTGCTGCCGCGCATCAGCTGGAATGCCGAGGCGAACGGCGGTGCGGGGGCCTGGGAGAACGACCCCTACAACGTCCCTGAGATGCCGCGCGAATATCCGGAGCCCACGCTCTTCGGCATCCTTCCCGCGTATGGACTGTACGCGCGTCACGTCAAGGGTCTTACCGTTGACAACGTGAGCGTGCGCTTTCTGGTCGAGGACGAGCGTCCCTCGGTGGTTCTCGATGACGTCGATAATGCCGTCTTCCGCGACTTCACCTCTGACATCAAATCGGGCGTGCCGGTTTTCGTGAAGGTGACGAATACGAGGAAGCGGGATCCGGACCGCGAGTACGTGATCAACTATCCTTACAAGACCACGACGGTGACGAACCTGACGACGCCCGCGGGGCTCGGCGTGCAAGACGTCACGGTATCCCGTCCCGCGCCTGGGACGCCTCCCGATGCGCTTTACGGGTCGCCTACCGCACCAAGCGCAACCCGTCCGTATTCTTTCGCGGTCGCCAACGCGGACTACCCTCTGCCGTTGACGGTTTTCCGGCCATTCTTCGATTCGGTCGGCAACAAGGGCACCAAGGAAGCGACGCCGTTGCAGTTCACCGTCAACGCCAAGTCGCCAGGGGGGACGGCGCTTACGTATTCCGCCAGCAATCTCCCGAGCGGCACGAGCTTCGACCCGACGGCCAAGACGCTCAGCTGGACGCCGAAGTACGGGCAGGCCGGCACGTACACGTTGCGCTTCACCGTGAACGATGGGGTGCTTCCCGAAAGCACCGATGTGCGCGTCACCGTTGCCCGCCGCGTGGCCGGCGACGTCAACGGTGACGAGTCGGCGAACTGCGCGGACCTGGCGATGGCGAGCTCGGCGATCGGCACGCGGACGGGGCAAGCGGGATTCCTGCCCGCAGCGGATACGGACGGCAATGGTGTCATCGACGCAGTGGACGTCAAGCTCGTGCGAGTCGCGGTGGCACGCACTCCTGGATTTGGCATCTATACCTGCCCCTGACGTGGCTATACGATGCCTCGAAGCAGCAGCTGACCTTCCGTATACGGCGTCGACGGCGTTGATGGTGACGCTGGCGCCGACCTGAAATCGCGTTCGCAGGTGGCGAGCTTTTAGTTCGCGCCTCCCGTTCGGGGGATGGCGGATGGCTGCCCCAGCTCCGCCGTGGCGATACCCCTGGGGCCGCGTCGCGCCGGCAAGGGTACGGCGGGCGGTGCCGTCGTCGCTCGAACGATGAGCTCGGTGGCCAGCCTGCGGTGAGGCGCCTGATCGATCAAAGCGGACGGATTGGCCAGCTTCGCGAGCAGCAGGTCAACGGCCGTGCGTCCCGCCAACTCCATCGGCATCCCCAAGGTCGTGAGCGGAGGCGCACACATCGCTGCGTACAGAATGTCGTCTGCACCCACAATGCTGATGTCGCGGGGCACGGAGACACCGCGCGCTGTCAACCGGCTCAGCACGCCGAGCGCCATCATGTCGTTGAAAGCGACGATCGCCGTCGCTCCCGTCTCTAACGCGACCTCGGCCGCTTCTATGCCGCCCTCGAATTTGGGCTCGAACGGGCCGAGCTCAATCAACTCGACCTCGTGCAGCTTCACCGCCGCGCGAAGGCCACGAAGTCGCGCGCGGTTCGACCACGCATTGGGGGGGCCGCCCAAGTAGGCACAGCGACGATGACCCAACCCTGCCAGGTGGACAACGACCTGCCGCATGCCGCGCCCCAAATCCATCAACGCGGCCGAGATGCCCGCGAGCGCGCGATTGATGAGGACAAGCGACGTCACTTCCGCTTGTTGCGCGAGCTGAGCGTCGGTCGCAAAGGGCGCGCAGATGATCACCCCATCCACCTGATTGGTCATGGTGTGGACGAGCTTCGCCTCCGCCATGGGGTCTTCGCCACTGTCGGCGAGGAGCACCGCATACCCTGTTTGATGCGCACGGGTCTGCACCCCGCGCAGAATGCTCGTGTAGAAGGGGTTCTCGAGGTCGGGAACGATGATTCCGATGTTTCCCGTTTTACCGGTGATAAGGCTCCGCGCCGCGGGGTTGGGACGGTAGGCGAGTTGCTCGGCCGCCGCGAGCACCCGGGCGAGCGTCGACTTGCTCACGAGCCGCGGCTCGGTGAGCGCACGAGACACGGTCGTCACCGAAACGCGGGCTCGCCTTGCGACGTCGTGGATAGTTGTGGCCACTGCGCCTTTCGCAGATGACTTTCGTCAAGCGAGGCAGTGTAACCGATCCGAAACGCCACGGACGTACATGGGTGAGCTTCGATCCAGCGACAGATGCGGCCTTCTGTCATGGCGCGCGCCGGTATCGGCCTTTCTGCGCGAACCTGCCACAATAGGTCGGTCGTTTGGTTGGCGACGCTCCCATCCTTCAAATATCCTGGACGTTCCATGAGACTGCACGACAAGGTCGCCATCGTCACCGGCGGTGGCTCGGGATTCGGCGAGGGCATCGCGAAGCGTTACGCGGGGGAGGGCGCCGTCGTCGTCGTCAACGACATCAACACTGGGAGCGCCGAGCGCGTCGCGCGCGAGATCGCCGCGGCGGGCGGACGCGCGCTCGCGTGCCAGGGCGATGTCTCGAGCGATCGTGACGTC
>Ga0207701_10001679_pt1 | contig 23121 bp, 14 predicted proteins | sample KBSSwiSSwithPhiX_FD_184294 | JGI IMG/M metagenome (GOLD analysis project Ga0207701, IMG submission 184294) | Switchgrass rhizosphere bulk soil microbial communities from Kellogg Biological Station, Michigan, USA, with PhiX - S5 (SPAdes) (version 2) | ecosystem: Environmental > Terrestrial >... | reverse complement strand
CCTCGCCATGATATGCAAGGCATGATCTCGAAATCGGTCGTGAAACACTCTTTTGTTGCTATCAAATATTTCGTAAATCCGGAGCTGATGAATAACACTTTGTTGTTCCGCCGCCCGTGATAATGAACGCTGCGGAACAATGGCACCGACCGTCAGTATAACGGTTAAGACAATGAGCCGTCTGTATTTATGTGCTGCAGAGCGATGGATCATAGCTTCTTTTCGTTGAAGCTTCCGAGGTTGGCTGTAACACCCGCACGTGCTGCCAGGCGCGGCGGATCCGCTCCTTTTAATGCAGGATCTTATTTGGACTCCGGTAACGGCAGGGAAGCCTGGCCGAACACATAACGCCAGCCCGCTGGAGTGCGGACATAAGTGTCGCTAAACCAGAGTTTGTAATCGATTGGTTTGCCGCCCTGCACCGCTTTAATCCAAAGGAGCGCAGTCACGACTGCCGTGTCGCCCCACACTCTGACTTTCTGTGTTCCAGGTTCCTCGTCCTGACGTTCGTAGGTAATTTCCTTTTTTCGAGCTGACTCAATCAGATCGGCTTTACTGGAAACCTTGCCGCGCCCATTCACTAGGACGAAGTCGTCGGCTAAGATCTGATCCATCGTTGCCGCATCATTGGATTTAACTGCGGCTTGATATTTCGTATCCAAGGCGGCCACAGTCTTTGCGTCTTCCTCTGAAGAGGCATTCAAGTCAGTCGCGGCTCCGAGTGCTAACGCGATTATCATCAAGATCATCTTTCCATCTCCCGTCAGCATTTGGATGAGATTGTGCGTGTGTGGAGTGAATGAAATCATAATTTTATTCAGCGATTGGTTCTTATTACCAAGTTTAAGTCAACTTTTCTGCGAAATATCCTCGATCAGGTGACGGCTGTTTGTTCAGCCAACTTCACAAGAGTGAACAAGGCGTGATTCACCGGCACGGGGATGCCAAGCTCCGCACCGCGACGGGCAATGTAGCCGTTGAGTGCATCGATCTCCGTCAGTCGGCCGCGATCCAAATCCTGCGCCGTTGAAGAAAACGCGTCCGCCATTTGCGTCGCGAGCTCCATCGCCGCCGCCATTCCGGATTCGCGATCATCAACGCCCGGCAAGACGACGCCAGCCGCGCGAGCCACTGTCAGCACTTCGTCCACAATCTGTTGCATCAGTTTTTTTGCGTCGTCACTTTGCGAGATTTGGCCGTAACGGACGTGTCCCAATGCGGAGATCGCGTTCAGGGCGCAATTACGCAGGAGCTTCAGCCAGAGTTCTCCTTCGATGTTCTCGGATACTCGACACGGAATACCGGCGCGAACGAAAACATCGGCCAGGTACGTTGTTCGTTCGGACGGCGGTCCGATGATCAAATCACCGCGTGCGAGATGTTTCACGCGACCGGATTCGGGCATCGACACCGCGACGTAAACGGCAGCTGGTACGGCCGCCACGTTCGCCACAGCGCGAACTTGATCCGCGTTATCGACTCCGTTCTGCAAACAAACTACTGTCGCATCTGGCCCAACGAATCGAGCCATTTGTGTCGCGGTCGCTGACGTATCGTTTGCTTTGACACAAAAAAGAATCAGCGAGCAATCTCGAACCCCGCTCATCTCCACCGCAGCCCTAACCCTGATCCGCTCCACACCTTCTGATTTATCGAGGGCGAGACCCTTGGAGTTGACCGCATCAGCGAAATGTTTTCGCCCGATAAAAACAGTGGGCGCGCCAGCGCGGGCGAACAGTCCGCCAAAATATCCACCTACCGCGCCGGCGCCTACGACTGCAATCCGCGGCCATTCTCGAGTTTGGCTCATTCGCTGTCTTTACGCAGGACGACCTGCTTCAGGTCATAACTCAAGTAGGCCGTGGGCGTCGGCGCCCTCGCTATAATCGCGTCCACGACACCGACGAATGCTGGCGTGTGCCAGTGTTTGCGTGTCTCCCACCACTGGCGAACACCTTCGTAGGCGAGAAAATCGCTCATCGTTCGCTGAATTTCGTCCCACAATTCGGGGTTGAGTATGCCTTCGCGGTGCGAGTAATACATTCCCTCGAAGTTTTTGAAGAAACGATTTTGAAACGCGCTGAAGCGCAGCTTCGGGACGGCATGCAGTTCGTGAAACGACTGCATACCGCGAAGAAAAATCGCTGTAAACTCCGCATCCTCATGCAGCGCCTTCGTTAGGTCGCTCCATTGGACTGTGAGAGCGTTCACGGCCGACTGACGGCGTTCCCTGGTCTGTTCACGCAACTGAATGGCGAAGTAGATGATCGAAGGAACTCCGACACAGACCGTGGCGAGCTGGCCGATCGCGGTGAGCATTTCCCACTTCATTCAGATCTGTTTCGCTTTTCAGAGTGAAGCTAACGGTCTTCAGGTCCGGGCAAAGTAACAAAAGCGAGCGGCTATTTTTCTAAGGTGCGGGCGCGGAAGCTGCGAGATCGGAATTCCACATGTCGGCGGAACATTTCCAATTTCCATCGGTTTGTTTTTCCCAGACCTCAAGGTATTTCCCGCGATCGTTAATCGGCTTACCGCTCGCGTCGTTCATCGTCAATTCGTACGTGCCGCTCACCCATGCCATCTCGCCAGACTTGCCGACCGCCACTTTGGTCGGTTGCCAGGTGATGACGAAGCCGGGACTGGCGAACATCTCTTTCCAGCCGTTTCGAATCGCCTCCTTCGTCGCTGCGCTCGTCGCGTTTGGAGGGAACACGATCGCGTTATCCGAATAGTAAGAGATTGTCTGCTCGACATCTTTAGCTGCTGCAACTTTCGCCCATTCGGCATCTAGATCACGAAGTTGTTGCTCAACCGGTTGGTTACCGCTCGGATTTTCCGAAGATGGTGACTGCGAGATTGAAACCACCTCGCTCTGCTTGTCGCGCCGTAGTTCCTCGGAGGCGGGTGAAGGGTTCCGTGCGGGCGTGGGGAACAGCAGGTGGTAGGCAGAAAGACAAAACGCAATGCCTGCTACGCCAAAAATGAATGTCGCGAACTTGCGACGGCTCCAATATGGAATGACGTCGTCAGGCGAAAGATCTTGCGTTCGTTTCAGCCCCTCCGGTGTCATTTCGAAAGCCCACGAAATGAACACAGCCACTAAAAAACCAAGCGCGAGCAATACTACGAATGCTGTGATAATCGACTCTGGTGCGTCGACCAGCGGCAAAAGAACCGATGCGATCTCAATCAGAAGCCATGCAACCACGGCATAGGTCAAAGCGACCCTGAACACGTTGCGTCGTCTTAGCTCGGAGAACAAAGAAGGTTTGGAATTCATGACGTTGTGGGTAAACCGACTTTGACGAGCAAGTTCTTGTATCGAGCATCGTCGCGCAAGCCGCGTAACAAAGGATCTACCAAAAGGCCGAGCATCCCAGCGTCGCGATCATCAAACGCGGTTTGCAACCACTCGAAAGCTTTGTCTTTTTCGCCACGCAACGCGTAGACCTCGGCGATTTGATAAGCAAAACCCCCTCGGGCATTGGCAATCAGGTCCGCGAGTGCCGCGTCGGCTGCCACCCGATCACCGAGGATGTGATGTGCCACCGCCAGTTCGAACCGGCGAAAGCCGGGATCGGGCTCCAGTTGCGCTTCACGCAACGCCGCTTCGCCGTCGCCGCGTTGGGCAGCTACGAGCACTTGGAACCGGTGGGCGCCGGCCCCCGTTGGCTGCAGCTCAGCGGCCTTGCGTGCAACGGCGTCCGCTTCATCCAGTTTTCCAGCATAGAAAAGAACGCGAGCAAGATTGCCTTGCGTCACAGTCGATAAAGGATCGAGTTCCATCGCCTCCCGTGCCTGGCGCTCAGCCTCGTCGAATCGCCCCAGATAAACTATGATTCGCGCCAGCAGGTCGTTGGCATTGGGATTTGTCGGAGACAGTTCTTTCGCGCGCTTTAACTCCGCAAGGCCTTCAGCAAATCTCCACTCTGCGAGGCATCGCACCCAGCCAAGAGCTGCGCGCGCCTCGGCCAAATCAGGCGCAATTGCTACGGCTTTCTCCGCATCGGCGCGAGCTTTTGGATACGCGGTCGGGCGTTGGCCGGTGAGATCTCCCATGAACGCCCATGCTTCACCGCGCTCTGCATAAGCCAGAGCATATGTAGGGTCGAGCTGAATTGCCTCGTCGTAGTAAACGATAGCCTTGCGAAAATCTTCGACGTTACGGCGCAGGAGATAGAAATGCGCTTGAAGGTAAGCGTTATGGGCTTCTGCATCGCCAGTGGCCGATGCCTGCGCCGATCTGTTATCACTCCCTAATAAAGTTACCTTTAACGACTGGGCGACCGCTCGAGCGATTTCCTCCTGAACTTTGAAAATATCTTTTAGTTGACGATCGAAAGTTTGCGTCCAGAGCTGAATCCCGTCGGCAGCGTTCACGAGTTCGGCTACGATGCGCACCCGGTCCCCTTGTTTGCGTACCGTCCCATCTAGAAGTGTGCTCACACCCAGCTTTTGACCAATCGTTTTCGGTTCTTCTTTTCTGTCTTTGAACCGGAACGAAGAACTGCGACCAATCACCTTTAGTCCGCTGATGTGAGCCAGAGCGGCAATCAGTTCTTCCGACAATCCATCTGAAAAATATTCGTCTTTCGGATCACCGCTTTCATTAATCAAGGGCAGGACGGCAATTGATTTCTCTGGTACGGATCCCGTCCCGCCTTGGCGGGGCCCGCTTTCCACAGTTGCGTGAGACGCCGTGTAACGACCGAGAAAAAATAATCCAATTGATACGACGGCACCCAGCACTACGACATAAATCCAGGCACTCTTCTTTTGCCGTGCCGCCTGCGGCATGGCATCGGCCGTTTCGGTGCGCTTGATTCCCTGCGGCGTAATTTCGAATGCCCACGCCAAAACGAGTGCAACCGGCAAACCGATGATGATCAACAAAACAACCAACCGAATCGCCCAGTTCGGCACATCAAAAACTGGAAATACTTGCGCGACGCCCTGTGAAAGCGCCCAGCCGCCCACGATGTACGCGACGGCAACTTTGTAGACATTGCGCCGCTTCAACTCGGAAAAGAAAGATGGCTTGTCGCTCATTGCTTTGCGGAGCTTGAAGGCAATTGGACGCCGAGTTTTTGGCACAAGGCGACGAAGCGCGGGTCGTCGTGGTATTCGAAAACAAAAGGTGTTATGACCAGTTGGGAGAGACCGGAATCGTGGGTGGCGTAAGCATTGTCGAGCCACCGGAACATCTCATCTGGTTCTTTGCGAAGAGCATGGACAACGGCAATCTGGTAGGCGCCGTTGCTCGCGTATGTGGTGGAAAAATTCCTGAGCGCGGTATCAGCTGCGCTGCGATCGGGTTGTGTTTGCTGGATTAGAGTTAGCGCGTATTCGCGCCAAAAAGCATCTGGTTCGAGTTGGGCCTGCTGCAAAGCAGCTGTCGGATTCTTTAAAAGGATATCAAGCGTGGACAGGTAGGTGTGAAAACGCGCCGCGTGCGGCTGGATTTCTAATCCTTTGCGAAAACTTTCGTCGGCGTCTTGGTACCGACCGGCGGCCACCGCCAGTCTGCCCAAGTTATACCAAAGTACGGTCACAAGCGGGTCTAACAATATAGCCTCCCGACAAGTTTGCTCCGCTTCGGCGAACCGGCCTTGTGCCATTAGTGAATAACTCAACGCGTTTTTCGCACCAGCGTCGCCGGGAGACAATTCCAAGGCCCGCCGGAATTCCTTTTCCGCAGCCCGGAAATCAAGCGCTGGGGTCATCCAAATCCATCCAATAGCCTTTCGCACTTCGACGAGGTCGGGCGCGAGAGAAGCAGCTTTTTCCGCGGCCAGGCGAGCTTCCTCGTAGGCTTTTTCTGTATTGGCGGTAGCGAAGCTCGCACCGTATTGCCGCCATGCCTGAGATAGTTTGGCATAGGCGAGGGCGTAATTAGGATCAAGACGAACTGCCTCTTGCGCGAAGCTGATGGCCTTCTGAATGCTCTCGGCCGTCTGCTGTTGGAAATAAAAATCAGATTGCAGGACGGCGTTATGTGCGGCTGGATTCTGATTCGACGGCACCGCATCCGAGCGGGTTTTCTCCCCTAACAATCTTACCTTCATTTGCTCTGCAACCGCCTTCGCGATCTCCTCCTGGACGGCAAACACGTCCTTTAATTGGCGGTCGTAGGTTTCCGACCAGAGCGAGCGTCCATCGGCGGCACTGATGAGCTCCGCAACGATCCGAACACGATCGCCCTGCTTGCGCACACTCCCTTCGATGAGATTGGCGACACCGAGCTTCTGACCGATTGCAGCAGAATCGTTGGATTTTCCTTTGAAGAAGAACGACGAGCTGCGCCCGATCACCTTGAGCTCGGGAATCTTGGCCAGCACCGCGATCAATTCCTCCGAGAGGCCATCGGAAAAATATTCGTTGCTGGGATCGCCACTGGTGTTCACCAGCGGCAGCACGGCGATCGATTTCTCCAAGATCTCTGTAGCCGTCTCGCCCTGTCGAGTTGTTGCACGTCCTGCAGTGTATCGGCCGAGGAAAAACAAACCTACAGAAAGCGCCGCAGCAATGACAACAACCGCGATCCAAGCACCGCCTCGTGACTGTTGTCGTACCGTATCAGCATCTTCGGTGCGCTTGATTCCTTCAGGCGTTAGCTCGAAGGCCCAGGCAATAATCAGCGCAACAGGAAAACCAAGAGCCGTCACGAAAATAACAAACCGAATCGCCCAGTTTGGAATTTCCAGGAACGGAAAAACCTGCGTTGCGACTTGAATCAAAAGCCAGCCGACGACGGCATAGGCGACGGCCACCTTGTACACGTTGCGCCGTTTCAGCTCGCCGAAGAATATCTTCGGATTCATCGCACGAGTTTAATTGCTCTGATCTTTCGGCGCGAGTGAGTTAACCCGCCTTCGCCGAGGCTTCCGCCTGTGCAAAGCTACGGCGTCACAAGTCGGCGTGGTTAGAAGGTAAATGATCATTTTGGAGCAAGGGAATTAACGATCTGTTGGAAACGCTGGTCGCTGCGCAGCGGATTCCACATGGGATACAATTTGAGTCGGGCGTAATAAATGTAGCTCGGCATTGCCGTCAGCTTCTGCAACAGCTCGATGGCGCGATCAGGTTCGTTGGTCCACGTGTAAACCTGCGCCAGTCCCTCAAGCACTAGTGCGCCATCGTAAATGTCCTTGGATAGTGGCATCAAATCGACGGCGTGTTGCGCTTCTTGAATCGCCAATTCTTTACGGCCGAGACCCGCGTCGACCTGCGCGAGGACTGCAATCGTTCGGGCGTCCTCCGGCTTAATTGCCAATCTCTGCTCCAGAATCTTACGCGTGTTGGAGAACGCCTCGGTGGCACGCGCGGAATCGCCTTTTGCTCTCGCGATGATCGCCTCAAACCACGCCTTGGGGTAGTAGAAGCTGTAATCGATGTCCTGGAAATCTTCGCGCGGGGAAACGGCGAGCACGCGTTCTGCTTCGGCAAAATTACCATCGATCAACGCCAGGAATACTCGATTCGGAGTTTGACCGCCGCCTATATCCATGTCGGGGTTTTCCGACATTACTCGACGGAGCTCTGTCGAATTGCCCGTTCCGTTGAAAATGGCGGAGTCTCGCCGGAAGAAAACGATTGGCGTGCGCTCGCCCGCAGCAAGCACACGATCGTAAACCTGCGCCGCCAGGAGATGCTTTCGCTGCAAGTTGTAGGTATCGGCAAGCAAGTTATAGGCATTCGGGTTTCGCGGGTCGAGCGCAACGGCAGTGGAGAAGTCTCGTTCCGCTTGAGCCCAATTGTTACGGCGACGGTTGATGTAACCCGAAAGAATAAAAAACGCCGTGTCATTCGGCAGCCCGGGACGCGCTATCGCGAGTTCTTTCAGCGCACCATCGTAGTCCCGATGGCACCGAAACAGAAAATCAGCCATCGCGAAGTGTGCTTCAGCTGAGTCGGGCCGAAGTCGTAGCGCTGCCTTTACTGCTGCTTCCGCAAGAAGGATCCGGTCCGGTGTTGGATCGAGATCGAAAAAGTAGAGCAGATCGTTTGCACGCGCGATATAGCAGTATGCGGATAGAAAATCGGGATCGCGCTTTATCGCCTGATCCAACGATTGCAGAGCGGATAACACCGCAGCCCGGACGTCATCGGCGATAAGATAGCTATCGATAATTTGCTTCGCGCGAAGGTACAGTTCGAACGCAACCAAGTCCTGAGTAGGACGCGCCTCGATGTAAGCCTTCTGTTCAGGCGACAGTTTTGCTTGGAGCTGAGCAACGATTGATTCCGCGAGCTCACTCTGGATCGCGAACAAATCGGCTGCGGTCCGGTCGTACGTCTCCGCCCAGACTTGCGAATCGGTTCGGGCATCAATCAATTGCGCGGCGATGCGCAGCCGATCACCTGCGCGTTGAACAGACCCCTCGAGAATGTGAGTAACGCCGAGCTGTTTACCAATCTCGCGCAGGTTACGTGGCACGCCGCTTTTATACTGGCGCACGGTCGTATGGCTGATGACCTTCAAGTCGGAGACCCTGCCCAGATTCGTCAGGATCTGATCCTGCACACCATCTGCGAAGTATGTGTTTTGTTTATCGTCACTCAAATTTTCAAACGGCAAGACTGCGATCGATTTTACCGGAGTGTCTACCGCCACGTGTTGCGTAGGGGCAGCTGAGTAGCGACCGAGAAAAAATAATCCAATCGACACCAATGCCCCGACAATCACCACGTAAATCCAGGTTCGTTTTTTCTGAGCAGCCGCTGCGACGGGATCAACTTCTTCGGTGCGCTTAAGTCCCTCCGGCGTCAACTCGAAGGCCCACGCCAAACCAAGGGCAACCGGCAGACCCAGTATGACGAGCAGCACAAGCAGTTGAATGACCCAGTTCGGGACAGAAAAAACAGGCAGCACCTGCGCGAAACCCTGAGCAAGTGCCCAACCGGCGACGATATACGCGACCGCAACCTTATAAACGTTGCGACGCTTTAGCTCGCCGAAGAAAGTCTTCGGATTCACCCTGCGATCTTGTGCCACACGCCACCTTCCAGCGATGTGGATTGCAGGGCAACCGCGTCGGTTGCCCCAGCAAGCGGAGCGCTTGCCTACAAAATCTGCCAATGCCTTCTATTTGTTAGGTTCGATCAGTTCAGTCCCGGACAAAAATTTCACGGGTTTGGTTCTGATTTTGGCGCGATCACTTTTTGGACGAGCGCTTCGAAACGAGGGTCGCCGTGGAGCGGATCGAGGATCGGTTCAACATTGATCCAGCTTAGGTTCGCGCCGTCGCGATCGGCGTAGCTCTGTTCCAGCCAGCGAAGCGCTTCTTCTTTGTTGCCGACGGCGAGGTAGACAAGGGCACGGTCGTAAGCCAGGCCTTGTCGATCCTGATTCACTTTGTCGAGCTCGGCGAGGACTTGCTGCGCGATGTTTTTGTCACCCATTTTAGTTTTAGCCACGGCGAGAAGACTCAAGTGCAACGGGTCGCCGCTCAGTTGTCGGGCCTTTTCGAACTCTGCGATCGCAGCAGACAGATCACCTTTCGCCTGCAGGACCATGCCCAAAATTTGGCGCGAATAGAAAAAGGCCGGATCGAGCTCGATCGTTTTCTTCGACTGTGCCAGCGCTTCGTCGTAGCGGCGGGCGTAGTACAATGGATAAGCACGATCCGTGTTGATAATGGGTGAGAGCGGATCCAATTCAACCGCCCGTTTGGTCTCGGCGATGGCTTCCTCGAATCGGCCAAGGCTGTCGAGCGGGCCGTTGCCATACCACTGATGCGCCGTGGCATTGTTTGGTTGAAGTTCGATCGCTCGCTGGAATTCCCGTGCAGCTCCGGCGAGATCCAGATCATCAAAATTCAGGATTTTGCCCAGGGCATTATGGGCCTCGGCGAGTTTAGGATCGATTTCAAGCGCTTTCAGAGATGCCTCTCGCGCTTTTGCCATGGCATCGCGTTGCGGCACGGAAAAATACAATGGAAGCAGGACGTAGCTATTGGCCAGACCGGCGTAGGCGAGCGCGTACTTTGGATCGCGTGCGATTGCCTGTTCGTAGAAGGCGATCGCCTTTGGCAAATTGTCGCCAGAGCGTTTTTCCCAAAGCGACCTGCCTTTATGGTAAAGTTCGTACGCAGTCGTGTCGCTCGTCGGTTGCGCCGCCATCATTGCTTTTTCCGAGCCAGTCAACTTGGCCTGCAATGTCTCAGCGATCGTCTTCGCGATCTCGCTTTCGACAGCGAAGATGTCGATCAAATGACGATCGTAGGTGTCGGCCCACAGATGCGCGTCGGTCAGCGCATTGATCAATTGCACATTCACGCGCACCCGGTCATTAGACCTTTGCACGCTGCCTTCCAGGATATTGGCAACACCAAGTTGCCGGGCGACATCGCGCAAATTGTCCGGAGCACTCTTATATTTTTGCGTTGAAGTGCGAGAGATCACCTTGAGATCAGCGATCTTCGACAGCCGGGTCAGGATTTCGTCCTGGATGCCTTCCACGAAGTACGCGTTATCAGGATCGCGACTCAGGTTTTCCAAGGGAAGAACTGCAATGCTCTTGGCAGGAATCTCCGCAGCAGCGCTCGAAGGCGCCGTTGCTGCCGGCGAAGTCGGCGTTTTGTGCGGCCGCTCCGACCACCACCAGCCGACCCCGATCATTAATGCGAAGACCAGTGCAACAGCCGCCCAGAGAAATTTGCGAGACGCTCGGGTCGACTCTGTTTCAGATTGAGCATCAACTGAAGCCTGTTCTTCCCACGGCAGGATGATCCGAAACAAATCCATCGGCATGGAAATGTTCTTCAATTCAGTCGGCGCTAACTTCTCGAAGCGCGCTTCAAGCGTATTGCGAATCTGCCGTTCAACATCCATCGAAACACAAATGCCGCCTGGACCGGCCAACGGCTCGATGCGCGAAGCGATATTTACTCCGTCGCCATAAACGTCGCCGTTTCGATGGACGACATCGCCAATGTGAACGCCGATTTTAATCTCGATACGTCGCTCAGCCGGCACGTCGGCATTGCGCTTTGATAGCGCGCGCTGAATTTCGATTGCGCATTCGGCCGCGTCCAAAGCGCTTTGAAATTCAACAAGAAAACCGTCCCCGATCGTTTTTATCTCGGTGCCGTGGAAGCGGGGAAAAATTTCACGCAGCAGCCGGCGATGTTCCTCCAGTAATTCCAGCGCCAGTTCGTCATCGCGTTGGGCAAGCGCGCTGTAGCCAACCATGTCGGTGAACATGATGGCCGCTAGTGCTCTATGTGAGGCGTCGGCAGTCACGGCGCTCCAAATTCTATCTGTCGGTCACCGCGACTGCGACCTTGTAAATGTTGCGCCGCTTTAGGTCGGTGAAGAGGTTGCCTGATTTCACTTTGATTTCTCTTCGCAAAGTTTTTGGAAGCGCGGATCGCCTCGCAGTGGATCGAACATTGGATCGAGCTGGAGCAGGGCGGGAGTGAGCGGGATGACTGTGGTAGCGAGCGGACCTTCGTACGGGATCGAAAGCAGTTTTTCTAAAGTGGTAATGGCGCGATCAGGCTCTCCCATGCGCGCCGCCACCCGGGCAAAGACCTCCATAGGCCAGGGACCGTCCATCGGGTCCTTCTCGATAGGAATAATCGCCATAGCCTTTTCGGCTAGACTCAATGCAGCGGCTTTGTCACCGAGGCCCATATTGGTCAGCGCGAGATCTCCAAGAAGATGATAATTTTCAGGCTGTTCTCTGAGGAAAGATTCCAGTTCGTTGCGCGCCTGTTGCCAGCTTTCCTGGGCAGCGGCCTGGTCGCCAGCAACTTCTTGCGCCCAGCCTAAGTAGAAGCGCAGCTCGCCATTGTAAAAACCCAACGCTGGATTGGGCTGGGCCAGTATTTCCTTTAGCCGAGGAATGATTTCTGCAGGACGACGCTCCAGGATCGCTTGGTAAACTTGTGTTTGCAAAGCGTGATGCAGGTCGGCAGCAGGCCTCAGTGGAGCGAGTAACGCCGAGGCACGCGGCAAGTCGCCCTCGGCTTGTGCTATACCGGCCTTTGTCACAATAGTATCCACGTCGTCCGGTGTGATATTCAGAACCTGCTCAAGCTTTCGCAGTGCTTCCGGGAAACGACGAAGCATGATGTAGGATCCTGCCTGCGAGGAGAGCAGGTAGACGTTGCGCGGATCGAGCCGTTCGGCTTCTTTGAAATACGATTCGCTTAAGTCCCACTCGCCTCGCCTCCGTGCAACGTATGCCAGCGACTGAGGAATCCGGCCGCTATTAGGTAGAAACTGACGCGCTTGTTCGAAGTAACGCACCGCCGTGTCGTAATCTTTCAGGCAAGCATAGTAGTAATTTCCTTTGGCCAATAAGGCCTCGCCGAGATTGGGCTGGAGAGTGAGTGCGGTTTCAGCTGCCTGCCGCGCTTCTTCACGGAGGGCGAGCGTCGGTTGAAGAGCCTGCGTGACGTAGCCCCTTGAATCAACGTCTGACAACAATGCCCAAGCGAGGGCAAACTTCGGGTCCAACCTTACCGCTTCTCGTAAATATCTCTGTGCGCCAAGAAAGTTGGCCTGTGTGTTGCCTATTTTTAGTGTATAAGCCAGGCCGCGCAGGTAGGCATCATAGGCTTGAGGATTATCTGTCGGTTTGGCGTCGATGACTTGCTCTTCCTGACCAGTGAGTTTCACCCGCAATTGATCGGCGATAGCTTTGGCCACTTCGCTCTCGACCGAGAAGATATCGGTTAGTTTTCGATCAAAGGTATCGGCCCAAAGATGGGAATCATCGGCCGCTTTGATTAGCTGCACATTCACGCGCACGGCGTCGCCAGCCTTCTGCACGCTTCCTTCCAAAATATGAGCCACGCCTAGTTCCTTTGCGATCTCGGGCAGGTTTTCCGGGGCGCTCTTGTAATGCTGCGTCGAAGTGCGCGAGATTACTTTTAGGTCCGCGATCTTCGCCAAGCGCGTTAGGATTTCATCCTGGATGCCGTAAGCAAAGTAGGCGTTGTCAGGATCGCGGCTTCGGTTTTCAAACGGCATTACCGCAATCGATTTTGCGTTAATGACAGACTTTGAGTCGTTAGGCACGGCGCTGGCCACAAGCGCAGCCTCGCGCCTGGGTGTGAGCACAAACTTGTCGAAGGCAAAATAGCCAAGCGCCAGGACCAGCACCGCGATGATCATACGATCCATCAGTCGCCCGTTCTGCGGAGTGATCGATCGGTCGCGCGCCACATCTTCCTCGCGCTTCAGTCCCTCCGGCGTGATTTCGAAAACCCAGCTAAAGATCACCGCGGGAACGAACCCAATCGCCAGCAAAACGACGATGGTGCGGGGAAGCCACTCGGGTGCGCCGAACATTGGCAGCACTGTCCCGGCTACTTGCACGACCAGCCATGCACCGACGAGATAGAGTCCCGTCATGCGGATGACGTTGCGCCGCTTCAGTTCGGAGAAGAGATTGGGGGACTTCACAGGCTATCGGTTCGCCATAAGCCCTCAATTCTAAACAAGATCAAGGATTATTTGTTGGACAAACTTTGCCGTAAACGGCTTGAAAATCTAAATGAGCCGACCAAGGTCATGAACCTCAAACATCAATATCTTCATGGCTCATAAATCTACTGAAACAAAACGTCTTCTATCGTACGACATCGCCAACTGGGCTTGCGCGCTTAACTACGAACATCTCTCGCCCGAGGCGATTCAGGCGGCGAAATTATTCTGGTTCGATTCCATTGGCTGCGCCCTCGGTGGGAGCCAGCAGGAGGACGCCAAGATCCTGCTCGAGCATCATCGCGCCATGGGCGGGGGCAATGGGAAAGCCACGGCGTTCGTTTCGGGATTCAAAACGAACCCGGTCGACGCCGCGTTCATGAACGGACACATGATTCGGGCCATGGATTACAACGACATTTATTGGAAAGCTGATCCGTGTCATCCGAGCGATCTCATCGCGGCGCCGCTGGCGCTCTGTGAAAGCGAAGGTTTGAGCGGCAAAGATTTAATTCTCGCCACCATCATCGCCTACGAAATTGAGATGCGGCTTTGCGAAATCGGGCGCCCGGGAGTACGCGAATACGGCTGGCATCACGCCACATTGAGCGCGTTCGCCGCGCCGGTCGCAGCCGGCCGCGTGCTAAATCTCACGCGCGACCAAATGGTGTCGGCGATCGGTATCAGCGCGGCACGAACGTTTTGCCCGGGGGCGGTCACAGCGGGTAAGTTGACCAACATGAAGAACACGGTCGATCCGTGGGCCGGTCGTATGGGCGCCGAGAGTGCGTTGCTTGCGCGCGAAGGATTTTCCGGTCCGGAACACATGATCGATGGCAAAGAAGGGTTGTTTGCGGTGTTCAGTCACGTCCAATACAAGGGACAACCGGCAAGTTTTGATGGAGAAGGGTTGATCAAGGATTTACCAAACTCGCCGAAATCGCACTATCGGATCCTCGATTGCGGGATGAAGAGTTTTCCGATCGAAGCGCTAAGTCACGCGCCGCTTACTGCCATGATGAAAACCATCAAGGAACACAAGCTTAAGGCGGACGACGTGAAAGAAATCAAAGTAGAAGTGATCGCGCGCGCCGCGGATATCCTTGGCGACCCGCACAAATATCGACCCGACTCAAAAGAAACGGCCGATCATTCCCTCCCCTACTGTATGGCGGTCGGACTCGTCGATGGAATGGTGACGCCGCTGCAATTCAAAGAGGAGCGGGTGCTCGATAAATCGCTGATTCCAATCATGGACAAAGTGAAAGTGGTCGCGAACGACGAATTCGAAGCGCTGTTTCCAAAATTTCAGCCGAGCCGGGTGACGATCACGACGAATGATGGCAAGGAGCATTCGACCCGCGTCGATGTCCCGAAAGGTGATCCGCGCGATCCCATGACCGAAGAAGAAATCGCGGTGAAATTCACCGCGCTTGGTGCCGATGTAATCGGGAAAAAGCAGTGCGAGAAATTGCGGCACTGCATTATGAATTTGGAAAACGCGAAGAACGTTGATGAACTTCTGGAACTGACGATCGCGCGATAATCTGGGGAGCGCACGCGTCTCGCGTGCTGGTTGCGGTGTCCCACCGCAACGAACTTCCTTACGTGGTCTGTATTCACAACAGCCGCGGTCGTTCGTAAATACGGTTGAAAAAGTCCGCGATGGCGTAACGCCATTGCCAACACGCTGGAAGCGTGCGCTCCCCGGACTACGCCGTGGCGCTGCCTTCATCGCCTGCGCCGAACTGGATTCCCTGCGCCAGCGGTAGCTCAGTTGAGAAGTTGATCGTGTTCGTCTGCCGTCGCATGTAGTACTTCCAGCAATCGCTGCCGCTCTCGCGGCCGCCACCGGTTTGTTTTTCGCCGCCGAACGCGCCGCCGATTTCTGCACCGCTAGTGCCGGTATTTACGTTCGCAATTCCGCAGTCGCTCCCGACGGCACTCACGAATTTTTCCGCTTCCCGCACGTCGTTGGTGAAAATCGATGAGGTCAATCCCTGCGGCACATCGTTGTGAATCGCCATGGCCTCGTCGAAATCGCGATAAGTCATCAGGTAAAGCAACGGCCCAAAGGTTTCGTGTTTCACGATTTCAAAATCCGGCTTCGCGGCAGCCAAACACGGTTTCATGTAAGCGTCGCCAGGGACCGTGAGCCGTTCGCCGCCGTAAAGCACTTCGCCGCCTTCATCTTTCAACTTTTGAATCGATTCCTGCACCATGTCGACGGCATGCCTGTCGATGAGCGGACCCATGACGGTCTTGCGATCCAGCGGATTCCCAATGGCCAAGCTCTTGTAACCGTTAAGGAGTTTGTCGCAAACTTTCGAGGCAACTAACTCGTGCATGATCACGCGGCGTGTCGATGTGCAACGCTGTCCAGCCGTACCCACGGCGCCGAAAAAGATCGATTGCACGGCCATTTCGAGATCGGCGCTCGGCGTCACGATCAGCGCGTTGTTGCCGCCAAGCTCCAGTATCGTTCGACCCAGCCGCCCGTTAACCGCTTTGGCGACATTAAATCCCATATTGGTTGAGCCTGTGGCCGATACCAACGGAATGCGCGGATCATCCGCCAGTTTTTGGCCGACTGTTTTGCGATCACCAACCAGCAGAGTAAAAATCGCCGGGTCAACGCCGGTTTCACGACAGACGCGCTCGGCAATTTTGGTGACCGCGATTGCGGTAAGCGGCGTTTTTTCCGACGGCTTCCAAATTGTAGCGTCACCGCACACTGCGGCGAGCGCAGCATTCCACGACCAAACCGCGACCGGAAAGTTGAACGCGGTAATGACTGCGACGACGCCCAGCGGATGCCATTGTTCCATCAAACGATGATTTGGGCGCTCGGATTGAATCGTTAGGCCATAAAGCATTCGCGACTGGCCGACAGCGAAATCGCAAATGTCGATCATCTCCTGCACTTCGCCCTCGCCCTCAGCGATGATTTTCCCCGTCTCTAACGTCACGAGCTGGCCGAGCTCATGTTTCAATTCACGCAACGCGTTGCCGAGGCGGCGGACTGTGTCGCCGCGCACCGGTCCGGGTGTGACGCGCCATTTCGCAAAAGCTTCGTGCGCGCGCGAAACTGCTTTCTTGTAATCGTCAGCGGAAGCGCTGCGGACACTGGCGAGTCGCCGCCCGTCGATCGGGGAAATTTTGTCAAACATCGGCCCGCCGCCGCGCCATTCGCCATCGAACACGCCCGCGTTGTCGTCAGTGAGACCCAGTTTTTCCAGAGGGGTTTTCATGTTATCTGCTTTAACACTTCAACGCTTCATCCCTTCAACCATCTTAACTGCGCCTTTGCCGGCAGAATTTGCGCATCAATTCCATTGCCTCATCAATCACTTCCGCAGTGATGTCGAGCGCGGGACGGAAACGGATCGAATTCTCGCCGGAACGAAGCGTCAAAACACCGAGATCGAAGAAGCCGTGCCAAAATTCTTCGCGCGTTTTCGCATCGGGGAGATCGAACGCGAGAAATACCCCGCGGCCCCGCGCAGCGGTAATCAGTCCCGAAGCATCTCGGGATTGCAGATCGCGCAGTTGAGCGAGGAAATAAGCACCGACTTTGCCGGCGTTCTCAACCAGGCGTTCCTGCTCGATAATGCGCAGGTAATGGGTCGAGCGCACCATGTCAGTGAAGTTCCCGCCCCACGTTGAATTTAAACGGCTGGGTAATCGGAAGGCGTTGTCTTTCACTTCATCGATGCGCGGCCCGGCCATCACACCGCAGACCTGCGCTTTTTTTCCGAACGCCATCAGATCGGGCAACACGTTGAAATGTTCGCAGCACCAATTGCGGCCGGTGGCGCCCATGCCGCACTGCACTTCGTCGAAAATCAGCAGGATATCGTTTTCGTCGGAAATCTTTCGCAGTTTTTGCAGCCATTCACCGCGGAAATGGTTGTCGCCGCCCTCACCCTGGATCGGCTCGATGATGATGGCGCAAATGTCGATGTTGCGTTTTTTGATGAACTCGTGGATCTCGCGCTCGGCTTTTTGTTCGCGCTCCATCACGTCCGCTTCGCGTTTCGATTCCGGAAGCGAAAAATCAATGGAGGGACACGAGACGCGGGGCCAATCAAATTTCGCAAACAAATCCGTCTTGCGAGGGTCGGTATTGGTCAGGCTCATCGTGTAACCGCTGCGCCCATGAAAAGCGCGTCGGAAATGCAAAACCTGCGTGCCGCGTTCGCCGTGACCTGCGGCCATGTTCTTCCGGACTTTCCAATCCATCGCCGCCTTCAAACAATTCTCCACCGCAAGCGCGCCGCCGTCGATGAACAGATAACGCTGGAGCGGCGGCAAACCGACGACGCGCTCGAAGGTCGCTATGAATTCAGCGTAGCCAGCCGAATAAATATCCGAGTTGGCAATCTTCACTTTCGCCGCGCGCAGCAGATCGCGTTGCACTTGCGGATTATCGAAATATGGGTGGTTAAAGCCGACCGGTGCGGAGCCAAAGAATCCGTAGAAATCGATAAGGCGGCGATTATCGACTCTATTCTGCAGATATGAGCCGCGGCTCTTGTCGAGATCTATAACGATCTTGAACCCATCCACCAGGACGTGCTGCTCAATCGTGTGGAGTACTTTCGAAGCCGCCATTGTCTTTTCTGCTGCGCTCTTTGGCGTGCGTTTTCGAGTCGAAGGCGGCTCTGCGAGGACGGGTGCGATACTCATTGTTGATCGTAATCTGTGGCACGAACGCGGTCAACGGGGAGCGCCGGCATTTTGCCGGACATTCTTCAACCGGCGAGGAACTTGCTATGTTTATAAATCCAGAGAAGGGCCGCCGGCAACATGCCCCGCGGCAGCGGGCAAAATGCCCGCGCTCCCAGAAGAATTACACGATGCCCTGACGGAGAAGTTCGTGTTTTCCGGCGAGCAAATCCTGCACGAGATTATAACCGCGTTTATCTGCGTTTCGTGCGGTGCCGGCGAAATGATGATCGATTCTCATTCGCGCAGAGCGACAGAAATAATCCGCAACGGAAAGAATTTCGTTAACCGGTTTACCCTGACCGATTAACCACTGCGCGTACGAACACGTCGCACTGAGCGCAAACAACTCCGTCGCGATACCGACAAATCTGGAAAGGAGCAGTTGCTCGCGATCGAGCTTCGGGCCGAATCGCGCCATCGCATGAAACAATCCCCGTGCAAGTCGCTTACTTGTGCGGGCGGCGTAATCTACATGGCCACGCAATGTGTCGTGCAGATTGTCGATCTTGCCCGCGCCATTCGGCAACCACTGACGCGGATACCAGCCGGCGTAAAATTTTCCGGAAGTGAAAACCGCTTTCATCCGGTCAGACATCGGCAACGTGGTGTTGAAAATTGCGCCACCGACTTTCAAATGCGGATCAAGCGCCTCGCGCGCGATGAATAAACGCATGATCTCGCTCGAGCCTTCGAAAATCGTGTTGATCCGGCAGTCGCGCAGGAAACGCTCCACTGGAATTCCCGGTTCGCCGCGACCTTCCAGGGATTGCGCCGTCTCATAGCCGCGACCGCCGCGGACTTGCATCGCGTCGTCCGAAATTTTCCAGGTTGTTTCGGTAGACCACATCTTGCACATCGCAGTCTCAATTCGCAGATCGCCCGCCTTGCGATCGACCAAACCCGATGTGAGAAACGTGATCGCCTCCATCGCGAACGTGTTCCCCGCCATTTCTGAAATTTTCCCCGCGATGGCTGAGTGTTTTCCGATTGGACCACCCCATTGGATTCGTTCACTCGCCCACTTGCGCGAAATTTCGAGGAGCCGCTTGCACAACCCGACACATGCGGCCGGAATCGTGAGCCGACCGGTGTTAAGCGTCGTAAGCGCAACTTTTAACCCCTGCCCTTCCTTCGCGATCATGTTTTCCCGCGGCACGCGCACGTTCGTGAATTTCACGATGCCGTTGTAAAGCGCGCGCAATCCCATGAACCGGCAGCGATAAGTAATTTCCACGCCGGGCCAGTTCACATCGACGATGAACGCAGTGATCTGCTTGCGCTCCTTGCCGTTTACGATCTTGGGCGGCGTGACAGCCATGACCACGAGCACGCCCGCTTTGATCAGGTTCGTACACCAGAGCTTTTCGCCGTTCAGAATGAACGCCGAACCATCTTCGGTGGGTTCGGCCTTGCAACTCATGTTCGCGGGGTCGGAACCGGCATTCCATTCGGTCAACGCAAATGCGGAGATTTCTTTTCGCGCAACGCGTGGCAGATATTTTTTCTTTTGTTCTTCGGTGCCGAAAAGCAGCAAGGGTTGCGGAACACCGATCGATTGGTGGGCCGAAACGAGCGCGGTTAAATTTTCGTCCCAGCTCCCGATTAACATCGCGGCCCGGCCGTAGTTGACCTGAGACAAGCCGAGCCCTTCGTATTGTTTAGGAATTTTGACGCCAAATGCGCCCATCGCGAACAGCTCGTCAATGTTCTTCTGGGGAATTTCGCCGGTGCGATCGATTTCGTCGGCATCCACGTTCTCGCGCAGATAGTTTTCCAAATTGGCGAGAAATTCCTTGCCAGCCTCGCGATCTTCCGCGCTCTGCTCCGGCCAGGGATGAATTCGATTGAAATCGTAGCGACCAATAAACAGGTTACTCGCGAAACTTCCGCGCTCGTCCAGGGGATCGCGTGATGCTTCGGCAAGCTCGAGCGCTTCGCGCTTGCCCTTAGACATTTTCGAAGTGTCGATAACAGGTGCCGGCACGGGCTTTTGCGGCCTGGCAGTCGTTTCTTCGCCGATTTGTTTTTCCGGCGCTTCTAGTGGGGATTTCATAATCAACGACACGTCATGTCGAGCGAAGTCGAGACATCCCGTTGCAGAACCGAGGGTAACTCCGCGGGATTCCTCGACTTCGCTCGGAATGACGAACAACTACTCCTCATAGAATTTCGTCCCATCACGCGCATGCTTCTTCAAAGTTTCGCATGGAGTGAATTTCTTTTCATTTCGGGCCAGCCGTTCTAAGTCGTCGACGATCCTCTTTAATCCCAAGTGTTCCCCAAATCGCAATGGTCCGCCGCGAAACGGCGCAAAACCGGTTCCTAAAATCATTCCGTAATCCGCATCTTCGGGAGTACCGACGACTCCCTCTTCCAGGCAACGAGCGGCTTCATTCACCATTAGGAAGACCATCCGATGAGCCAGCCGCTCGTCATTGAATCGTAACCGCGGGTCGCGATACTTGTCCGGAGGAATGTTTGGTCCTTCTACTCCCTCGGGATCACCGTGTAACCCGCGCCGCCACTTCACCAGCGAATCGTTAGGCTTCTGACTCTTGTTTTCGTATTTGTACAAACCGGCTCCTGTTTTGCGGCCAAGCATCTCCTGGTCGCGCAACCAAAGCAGGATAATTGGAACGTGATCGCGCTGCCCGTAGGCCTTCTCGAGGGTGTTACCGATATCAATCGTGACATCGACGCCGATTTCGTCGATCAATCGCAACGGTCCCATAGGCATCCCCCATGCCACCATCGCAGAATCGATCCGCTTGGGGTCGACGCCGCTTTCGAAAAGTTCCGCGGCATCGAGCAAGTACGGAAATAAAACCCGGTTCACCAGAAACCCGGGGCTGTCGCGCACGATGACCGGCAATTTTCCAATCTGCCTTACAAAAGCCAGGCTCCGGTCGCGGGTTTCGTCGGATGTTTGCTTCGCAATAACAACTTCCACCAGCTTCATTCGACTCACTGGATTAAAGAAATGCAGTCCGATCACGTGCTCGGGAGAAACTGTCACTTCGGCCAGTTCGCTGACCGGAAGCGCTGAAGTATTTGTCGCGACGATCGTTTTCGGGCCGGCCTCCATCGCCAGCTCGCGGAAGACTTCTTTCTTGATCTCCATCTTCTCAGAAGCCGCTTCGATCACAAATTGCACGTCGCGCAATTCCATCGGCGCGGTGGAACCACAAATCCGGGCGCGACCCTGTTTCGCCTTTTCCTCGGTCGTTAAGCCACGCTTTACGGCATCGGCGTACACTTTTTCGATGTTCGCCAATCCGCGATCGATCTGTTCGCGCGCGACGTCGCGCAGGATGACGGTGACGCCACGGGAGCTGAGCCATTGCGCGATGCCGGAGCCCATCACGCCCGCGCCAATCACCGCGGCGTGGACGATTTTTTCAGGCGCCGTTTGCGACGTTCCCTTCTTGTATTTCTCAGCGAGAAAGAAATTGCGAATGAGGTTCTGCGTCGACTCCATCTTGCCAAGCTCGACAATCCCATCCAGCTCCATCCGCAACGATTCATCCGGCGAAATCGACTGGGTCTTATTGATGATTTCGTAAGCACGTTCCGCCGCCGGATTTCCGCTTTGTTTTGCAGGGCGGACCTCCCCCGGCGCGCCGGAGCTTCGCGAAGGCGGCTGCGAGCCCGGCGTCGCCGGAGCTCCGCCCTCCAATTTGCGTGTCCCATCGCGCAATTTTTTTCTAGCTACATCGAGAAGCTGATCGCGCGGCGCTATTTCGTCGACGAGGCCCAGTTTCAAAGCCTCCTGAGCAGAATAAAGTTTGCCTTTCAAAATCACCTCGGTGGCTTTTTCAGCGCCGATCAACCGCGGCAATCGCGTGCAGCCGCCCCAGGCGGGAAGAAGTCCCAGGCCAGTTTCGGGTAAACCGATCCGGGTGGCAGGATCATCTGATGCGACGCGATAATCGCACGCAAGCGCAACTTCGTAACCGCCTCCGGCCGATGCGCCGTGGACGGCAGCAACCGTTGGGATTTTAAGATCGGCCAGCCGATTGAAAACCTGTTGCCCGCGCTCAATAAACTCACGCATCTCGCCGGTTTTCGCCGCTTGTAACAAGGTTTTCAGATCCGCGCCTGCGACAAAGATCGATTTCTTTGCCGACGTAATGATCAAGCCGCGAATCGAAGTGTCGTTCTCGACGGCATCAAGGTGCTCCTTCAACTCATCGAGAGTGGCGTCGTCGAAAATGTTTGCGCCCGAGTCGGGACGATCGAATGTGAGCACGCATATGTGATCGTCGCCGGTCTCGCGCCCAATTATTGGAGCTGTAAGAACTGCAGGCATTACCTTTCATTTTGGAGAATTTCCAGCAATTGCCAAGCAGTGAAAAATCCCAAGTCCCAAAACCCAAGCTCCAGGTAAATCGCAAAGTCCAAACCCTCAATTGCACCTAACGGCACGTTGTGGCCGTTTTGATGATTGAAAATTGGAAGTTCTTTGGAGCTTGGAAGTTGGGATTTGGAATTTCCGTCGCTCTACTGCGCTGCTTCATTGCGTGTCGTTACGGTGAGTGCTAGAAACGCCACGTGGTTGGCAAGATTCTAGAACCGGAAATCAGGAGCATGATCGAGGCGCGCGATTTCGCCGCGCTCCGTGAAGTCTTTCGTGAATGGCCGCCGGCTGATGTGGCCGAAGTAATTCTTGATCTGCCTGAAGACGAACAGGTGATTATTTTCCGGGTGCTGCCGCACGATTTGGCGGCCGACGTTTTTGAATACATCGGCATCGAGGAACAGCAGAAATTACTTCGCGCCATGGCCCACGAGCAGGTGGTGGCGATCCTGAATGAGATGGCGCCGGACGATCGCACGGCGCTGCTCGAGGAATTACCGAGCGACGCCGCACGAAAGTTGATCCGATTCCTTACGCCCGAGGAACGCCGTGTGGCGACAGCTCTCCTCGGCTATCCGGAAGACAGCGTCGGCCGT
>Ga0207701_10001678_pt1 | contig 23122 bp, 17 predicted proteins | sample KBSSwiSSwithPhiX_FD_184294 | JGI IMG/M metagenome (GOLD analysis project Ga0207701, IMG submission 184294) | Switchgrass rhizosphere bulk soil microbial communities from Kellogg Biological Station, Michigan, USA, with PhiX - S5 (SPAdes) (version 2) | ecosystem: Environmental > Terrestrial >... | reverse complement strand
CCGATGAGCAATCGTGCGCCTTCCTGCTTGCCGATGCTGATGTAATTGAGAACCTTGTCGCGCGCAGCCTGATTGATTAAAGGTCCCATGTCGGTGCTTTCATCGAGACCATCGCCAATCTTGAGTTGCCGGGCGCGCGCCACCAGAGCGTCTGTCATTCTCTTCGCCACGTCTCGATGCACGATCAGCCGGCTTGTGGCGGTGCAGCGCTGTCCGGTGGTGCCAAAGGCGCCCCACAGTGCTCCTTCCACCGCAAGGTCCAGATCGGCATCTTCCATCACGATCTGCGCGTTCTTGCCGCCGAGCTCCAACGCGACTCGTTTTAACTGCTGACCGCAAATTGATGCGATCTCTCTGCCCACCGCCGCGGAGCCCGTAAATGAGACCAGCTGAACATCGGGATGTCGGACTAGCGCCGCGCCCACTTCCTCGCCGCGCCCGTGCACCAGGTTCACCACGCCGGGCGGCACGCCCGCCTCGTTCAGGATTTCCACCAGCCTCGCGGCGCTCGCCGGCGTATCTTCGGCAGGCTTGAGCACCACGGTGTTACCGCAAAGTAGTGCGGGAAACATTTTCCAGGTCGGGATTGCCATTGGAAAATTCCACGGGGTGATCAGCGCGCACACACCAATCGGCATCCGAACCGACATGGCGAATTTATCCGGCAACTCTGCAGGAGTGGTTTCGCCAAAAAGCCGCCGACCTTCCCCGGCAACGTAGAAGGCCGTATCGATTCCTTCCTGAACATCGCCACGGGTCTCCTTCAAAATTTTCCCCATTTCCCGGGTCATGCCGCGCGCGATGTCCTCCTTATATTTGCGCAGCAATTCACCCACTCGATAGAGCAGCTCGCCCCGCTTTGGCGCAGGGACCAAACGCCATGCGGAAAAGGCGCTTCTGGCTGCTTGCACAGCCGCGTCGACGTCTTCGGCCGTTGACGCGGGAAAGACACCGATCAGGTCGTCGTGATTGGCGGGATTGCGATTTTCGAAAGTTCGGTCTGACCTTGCGGTCAGCCATTTGCCTCCGACAAAATTTTTGAACAAATCAGCCATCACCTTCTCCGTGCTTCGACTGGAAAATTCGCGCGCGCCCGATAGCAACATTTTAAAGGTCCATTAGCGAGAACACAACGTGAACTGCGCAGCGCTGCGAGGGCACGCCCTTGGTTTACTCCGCGCCAAGATCCTTTACAATTCGTGCCACCGCTGATATTTACCGTCGAACGCCGCGGCGCCTTCCCTGGAGGATGAGACTGTCATGGACATGCTGCATGCTCTGATTTCCGGTTTTCTTCAGTGCTTCAATCTCTCGACCTTCAATCTAATGATGATCGGAATCGCGATCGGGTTCGTTGTGGGAATTTTGCCGGGACTCGGCGGCCCGACTGCCATGGCGCTCATGTTGCCGTTTGTTTTCAAAATGAGCGCGGTCGAAGCGTTCGCATTCTTGCTCGGCATGACCGCGGTGACAGCGACCACCGGGGATATCACTTCAGTTCTGTTCGGCGTGCCCGGCGAACCGACGACGGCTTCAACGATCGTTGATGGGCACGCCATGGCGCGTAACGGTGAGACCGGGCGCGCATTGGGTGCCGTGCTCATGAGCTCGCTGGTGGGCGCCGTGTTCGCCGGAGTCGCGCTCGGCGCGGCCATACCGATCATCCGGCCATTGGTGCTTTCCTTCGGATCGCCGGAATTTTTCATGCTCTCTATTCTCGGCATATCCTTCGTCGCCGCGCTGAGCGGCGAGGATGCGCTCAAAGGCCTCGTCGCTGGTGGCATCGGGCTCATGCTCGCCACTATCGGTTTGGATCCGATTTCCGGCATTCAGCGCTACACCTTCGGTCAACTGTTTCTCTGGGACGGCGTCGGGTTGGTGCCGATCACCATCGGCTTTTACGCGATTCCGGAAACCATCGAGCTGGCCATTCTCGGCACCAGCATCTCCACTAAAGAAGTCGGCGAACTCGGCGGCGTCATGGAAGGGGTCAAAGACACATTTCGCCACTGGTGGTTGGTCATTCGTTGCAGCGCCCTCGGAACGTTGACGGCGATTATTCCGGGCATGGGCGCGGCGACGACCCAGTGGCTTGCTTATGCTCACGCGGTGCAAAGCTCGCCGAATAAAGAGCGCTTCGGTAAAGGTGACGTTCGCGGTGTGTTGGGTCCTGGCGCGGCTAACAACTCAACGCTCGGCGGCAGCCTGATCACGACGATTGCGTTCGGCGTGCCCGCCAGCGTCATCATGGCAATTTTGCTCGGTGCGTTCATCATTCAAGGAATTGTTCCAGGCCCCGACATGCTGCTGCCACCGCCAAAAGGTCACTTGGATCTGACCTATTCCTTCGTTTGGGTCATTATTATTTCGAACATCATCACCGTTGCCATCTGCTTTGTTTTCTTGAAACCGATCGCACGCGTCACCCAGGTGCGTGGCGGGATTATCATTCCGATCATCTTGATTTTGATTTATCTCGGCGCCTTCGCCGAAAAGAACGCCTTTGAAGACATGCTCGTAGTGCTGTTTTTCGGTGCCCTGGGTTGGATCATGGAAAAATTGGAGTGGCCACGCCCACCGGTGTTGCTCGGTCTTGTGCTCGGTCCCTTGGCGGAAAACCGATTGTTCTTATCGACCGACAATTACGGCTGGGCATGGACGACCCGGCCAGCAGTGATCGGCATATTTGCGTTGACGTTGTTCGGCATTTTTTATCCGATGATCAAGGGCCGCCGAGAAGAGCGAGAAAGGGCTCGAGACAATATTAGCGCGCCACAATCCATTGAAGAGGCACCTCAGCCTAGAATGCAGTTCGGCGCTGCGGCTCTTTTCACCGTCGTCATCGCTATATTGCTCGCCTTGGCGCTCTGGCAGAGCCGGAACTTCGGCTATCGCGCCGGGCTCTTTCCTTGGGTAATCGGTACACCGACATTGATCCTGGCGCTAGGCCAGCTGGCCAGAGATGTCTACGGCAAAAAGAAAAAGAAGATTGCCGGGCTCGCGGAATCGGTTGAAACTCATATCGAGATCGCTCCGGAAATCGTCCGACAAAGAACTCTCGCCATTCTTCTCTGGACGATTGGATTTTTCGTGGCGATCTGGCTTCTTGGTTTTTCCTACGCCGTGCCGTTGACGCTTTTTCTTTACCTCAAATTTGGCGGCAATGAGAAATGGCCAATGACAATCGCCGTGACGTTCTTCACTTGGCTGTTTTACTGGAGCCTATTCGAGTGGCTTTTGAAAGTACCCTTCCCGGAAGGCTTGCTGATCGAGCTGATCAAGGGAACACAATAGCCGTAAGCGACGGGTTAAGCGGGGTGCAACCCGCGCCATACCTTCTCGGGCGTAAGCGGCAGATCATAGAGGCGCAAACCGGTAGCCTGATAAAGCGCATTGCCGATCGCGGGCGCAACCGGCAGCAAGCCTCCTTCTCCTGTGCCTTTCGAACCAAAGGGCCCGGGGCCGTTGTGGTTTTCGACCAGAACCGATTCGAACTCCATGGGCAGCGTTGCGAACGTCGGCACGCGATAGTCGACCAGATTGGGATTGAGCAATTGGCCGTCCTTATAAACCATTTCTTCCAACAGCGTGTGACCGATGGCGTTCATCACACCGCCCTCGTCTTGACCTTCGCATAAAACCGGATTGATCGCTTGGCCTACGTCGGCCAGCGACACATATTTAATGAGTTTGATTTCACCGCTGTCGCGATCGATTTCGACTTCCGCACCGCCCCAGCTGATTTCCCAGAAAGTCGTAGGCGAGCCCAGTACGGCCTTATTGCTTTTCACATCCTGGTAAGCGCCGCGACCGATCAACTCGCCGGCTTTGGACAAAAATATTTTGTGCATCAGTTGTTCAAACGACAAGCTTTCCTTACCCGCGTGAACCTTGCCGCCGCGCAGGGCCAGCCGTGCCGCGGGAGTTTTTAGAATCTGGGCGGCATGACGCAGCAGTTGCCGCTTTAAATCTTGCGTCGCGCGTTGCACCGAAAGTCCCATAACCACGGTCGAGCTGCTGGCGTTCGTATTGACGTCATAGGGCGTGACGTCCGTATCAAGTTGCGCCACTGTAATCCTACCGAAGGAAACATCCAATTCTTCCGCCACGACTTGACTCAAGGCAGTGCGCGCGCCCTGGCCGACTTCGACCGTACCCGTCAACAGCACAATGCTGCCATCGGCATTCATCTTGACTGCAGCAGAGGAAACTTTGTAGGTGCCGCCGCCATCCTTCATGCAGACGGCCAATCCTCTGCCGCGGTTCGGTTTTTTCTTTTCCTTCCAACCGATCTCTTTCGCCGTACGAAGCAAACCTGCTCTAAGGTCGCAATCGACCGGCGTGTCGCCTGGCGTGTAGACTTCGCCTTTGCGCAAAAGATTTTTCAAGCGAAAGTCCAGGGGATCTAAGCCGAGCTTCTCGGCGATGATATCCATCTGCGATTCATACGCCCAAGACACCTGCAACGTGCCGAAGCCACGGTAAGCGCCCGCCGGCACCGTATTGGTGTAAACCGTATAAGCATCAGTCCGCATGTGCGGCAAACGATACGGACCGAAACAGCGATAACCGGCCTTTTGCGTGACCCGTGGACCCGCATCGGCGTAGGCGCCGGTCTCCATGTAAATCAAACATTGGCGCGCCACGAGCTTACCGTCATTCATCACTCCGGTTTTGATGGTCACGCGAGCGGGATGGCGCGACACGGTCTTGAAACTCTCTTCGATCGTGTGTGCCAAGCGCACCGGTCGCTTGGCCTTCCATGCGAGCGCCGCTGCCAAGGGTTCGGTTTTTACAGCAAGCTTGCCGCCGTAACCGCCGCCCACGTAGGGCACAATGACGCGAATCTTGTTGAGCGGCAGCTGAAAAATATCCGCGAGGTGCTCGCGCAGAGTGAACGGCTCTTGAGTCGCGGCCCAAAGCGTCAAGCGATCGCCTTCGAATTGTGCTACGGTCGTATGGGGCTCCATCGAAAAATGTTGCACCCGCGGGAACGTAAAAACATTTTCGAAGACCTGGTGCGCTTTTTTGAAGCCTTCCTCCACGTTGCCTTTCCCATAACTGAACCGATAGCAAAGATTGGTGCCGCTGAATTCTTTCGGGGCTTCATAGTGTTGCCCCATCAATTCGCCGCCGCTGACGTTCGCCTCATGAACCAGTGACGCGCCCGGCGCTAGCGCTTCTTCCAGGCTGGTTACGGCCGGCAATTCCTCGTACTCGACATCGATTAACGCCAACGCTTCCTCCGCGGTTGCCTCATCTACCGCGGCTACGGCAGCGACTGGATCGCCGGCATAACGAACCTTATCGACCGCAACGATCGTTTGATCCTTGTACGCCGCACCAAACATTCTGAGCCGCGCCTGATCCGCGCGAGTGATCACCGCAAACACACCAGGAAAATTCTCCGCCTGGCTTGCATCAACGCGCGTCAACCGGGCGTGCGCATACGGGCTGCGGAGAATCTTGCCATGGATCATTCCCGGGACCTTCACGTCGACCGCGTAGATCGCTTTACCACTGACCTTGTCGTCGCCATCGGAGCGGGATTCCGCTCGTCCAACCACGTGATAAGCCTGCGCCGACTTCATCCATCAACCTCGCTGAGCATAATTTTTTTGAACCCACTCCAATGCCTGCTCGCGGCTCGTGAGCTCACCCCCGAGTTGCTGATCCTCGACCCGCTGCAAAATCTCCGCGAAAATCGGGCCTGGCACAAGCCCGAGCGCGATCAAATCCGTGCCCCGCACCAGCGGCGCGGGGCGAATTTGCGCCTCGCTCAGTTGCGCCAAGCGTTCCTTGCAGAAATGATAATATTGCAAATCCCCGTTGGATGCCAAAGCGTCGATGCGCGTGAGCTCCAGCAGCTCCTCGATTCCCTCTTCACGCAAGAAACGCTTCAGTGTACTGAGGCGCATCTGGGGCGCTTGTACATGCCGCAGGTGATTGCGCACCAAATAGGCGACTCGCTCCCAGCTCTCTCGGCTACGCTTCAGCCGCTTGAGAATCTCCTCGGCCATCGCCGCGCCGACTTCGGTGTGACCGTAGAAGGTAATGCGATCGGTTTCTTGACGAAAACAGACCGGCTTTGCGATATCATGCAGTAAGCAGCCATAGGCGAGGGTTTCCGACGAAGACGGCGCCAGATGGCTGAGAAGCAGCAGTGTGTGTGCGAATACGTCCCCTTCAGGATGATAATCGGGACTCTGCGGCGTTCCTTTGAGCGCGACCATTTCGGGAAGCAACACTTGCAGCAACCCACTTTGATCTAAAAGCTCAAAGCCGCGCCTTGCACCCCCTTCGGTCAAGATGCGCGTCATCTCATCGCCGATCCGCTCCCAGGCAATGGTGGTGATGCTTGCCGCCAATTGTTGGATCGCCTTGAACGTCAGCGCATCGATACTGAATCCAAGACTCGCGGCAAAGCGCACCGCGCGAATCATACGCAAGCGATCTTCTTCGAATCTCGCTTGCGGTTCGCCGATGGCGCGGATCAGGCGCCGCTCGAGATCGGCGCGGCCCTCGACGAGATCGATAACCTGATCGCCGAGCGGATCGTAAAGCATTCCGTTAATGGTGAAATCACGGCGCAAAATGTCTTCTTCCAGAGTGCCGTAGCGCACGTGGCTGGGTCGCCGACCGTCAAGATATGGACCATCATGCCGAAAGGTCGCGACCTCAAAAGGCTCGCCATCGACGACAACCAAAATGACGCCGAACTGCGCTCCCACGGGGATAGTTTGCGAAAAAAGCCGCTGAATCTCTTCCGGCCGGGCATTGGTCGCGACGTCGTAATCCTGCGGTGGCTTTTGCAGCAACATATCGCGAACGCAACCGCCGGCAAAGAAAGCCTCGTAGCCTTGTTCGCGTAGACGTCGAACTACACCAATAGCTTTCTCTCGCGCTGACACGCGCTGATCCTCGTGCGCCCAGTTGAATGTAGAAAACGGCGGAGCTGGAATTAAAGCGAACGGTTGGCGTCCGTTGCGGGAATCAGCTCCCGTACTTTGCCCTGCAGTTCCTGAAACGTGAAAGGTTTAACGATGTAGCCATTGCAGCCGGCATCAATGCAGCTCTTCAAATCGGTGTCGCGAAACAACGCCGTGGCAGCCAAAATCGGAATATCTTTGGTCTCGCCGTTGGCGCGAAGCTCACGCGTCGCCTGCCAGCCGTCCATTCCCGGCATCATGATGTCCATGATGATCAACTTAGGTTTTTCGCTGAGCGCTTTTTCGACTCCATCCCTGCCGCGCTTCGCGGCGATCGGCATATATCCCATGAGCTCGACCTGCCAAATGAGCAGTTCTCGCATGTCGGCATGGTCTTCGATGATCAACACCTTCTGCATGAATACCTGCTCCGCGAACTCTTTCTCCACGACACGAGACGAAATGGCTCACTATGCCGAGCAGGCTGCCGGGTGTCAAGTCAGGATATGCGGCAGACAGCGCCACGATGAATGCGGGCGTGCGGCTGACGGTTGCGTAAGCAGGTGAATGACTCATTTTTCCGCGATCTTCTTCAGGTTTCCAACAATGACCGTGATCAGCATCTCAGGATGCAAATATTGTTTCGCCACCCGCAAAACCTCCTCGCCATTGACACTGCGGATCAAATCCGGATAGCGGTCTGGATAATCAAGCCCGAGCTTGAAGTATTCCACCTGAGCAAGAAAACTCGCCACCTTGCGGTTGGTATCGAAACGGAGCGGGAAGCTGCCGATCAGGTAATCTTTGGCGTCGTTGAGCTCCTGATCGCTGACCGGTTCCTCGCGCATGCGACGTATTTCGTCGTTACCGATGCGGATCGCTTCCATCGCGGTTTCATTTTTCGTCTGCATGACGAATTCGAACGTGCCGTGGCTCCTTTCGGCGGCAAAAAAACTATAAACCGAATACGCGAGCCCTCGTTCATTGCGAATCGAGTCCATGACGCGAGAGGAAAATCCACCCCCGCCCAATACATAGTTCATGACTTGGACAGCATAATAATCGGAATTACCCCTCGCCACGCCGATATGACCCATTATGATATTGGCCTGGGTCAGGTCCTTGTTCATTCGGACGAGCTTCGAAGACCCAATTTTCACTGGCGCCGTCGCCACGGCGCTCGGCTCACCCTTGGACCAGCTCCGCAGGGCCGTTTCCAGTAAGGACGCGATCTCCTGCTCTGAAACATCACCGACGACTGCGATGATCGAGCGGTTGGGGCGATAGTAGCGCGCGAAAAAATCCTGCAGGTTTTTTTGCTGCAGCGCTTTTACGCTTGCTTCAGTGCCTTCCACCGGACGGCCATACGGACTCTGCGGAAAAAGTGCCGCAGCGAAAGCTTTTCCCGCCACGGCGCCCGGATTTTCTTCGGTCGCTCTGATGGTTGCGATGATCGCCTGTTTCTGCCGATCGATCTCGGGTTGAGGAAAAGCGGGTTGAGTCAGAACGTCGGCCAATAACTCGAGTCCGGTCCCCAGATCTTTCTTGAGCACCGTCATGCTCAGGCTTGCCGTATCTTGGGCGCAAGCCGTTTCGAGACTCGCGCCGATAAAATCCAGGGTTTCGTTGATCTGCACCGCGCTGCGGCGCTTGGTTCCGTAGGTCAACAGCTTTGCCGTCAAATTGGCTAAACCGGCCTGCGGCGCACTCTCATGGGCAGACCCCGCGTCCACCAAGAGTTCGATGGATACCATCGGCAGCGTGCGCTGCTCCGAGGTCAACAACACCATGCCATTGCTGAGGACCGTGCGTTTGGGCGTCATTCCCGCCTCGCTCAAAGTTGCTCCACAGAAAAAAGCCAAACACGCCAACAGCCGGAAGAAGAACCAGCTCATTGCCCTTTGGTTGGAATCAGCGTGCCGACGGTGCGTCGGTCGGCATCGAGGTATTGCCGCGCCACCCGCTGAATATCCTCGCGCGTGACCTTTCGGATACCGTCCAGGTAGGCGTTTAGCTGGCGCCACCCGCCGGTGACTTCGTAATAGCCAATTTTCATCGCCTGTCCAAAGATGGAATCCTGGTCGAAAATAAAAGCAGCTTCGATTTGATTCTTGGATTTTTGCAGTTCGCGGTCAGTGATCAGCTCCGATTTGAGCTTCTCCAATAATCCGTAAATTTCCCGCTCCACGTTCGCCGGCTGAATGCCTAGCAGAAGCTGTGCGGTAATCGAGAACCCCATTGGATCGACGGAGACACGGCTATAATCCGCGTCGACGCCGCGCACCAGCCGTTTTTCGTAGACCAGCTCGTGATAAAGCCGAGAGCTCCGGCCGCCTGCGAGTACTACCGAGAGCACCTCGAGCGCAAAGCTGTCGGCATTTTGCAGATTGGGTGCATGATAGAACAAAAGAAGAAATGGCAGCTCAGCTTCTTTTTTGAGAATCGCGCGCCGCTCACCTTGTTGTTCCGGCTCTTGAACGCTCACTTTCGGCGCTTCAGCGCCGCGCGACACTTTTCCGAAAGCGGCGCGGATCTTCGGCATAATTTCATCCGTCGAGAAATCGCCGACCACGACGATGAACGCGTTGTTGGGCGCATAGTAAAGTTTGTGGAAATCGACCAGATCCTGACGGGTCAGCCTCTGGATATCCTCCATCCAACCGACCACCGGCCGACGGTAGGGATGAATCATGAATGCGACGGCGCCAGTTACTTCGCTCAATGCCGACCCCGGATTGTCTTCGGTGCGCAGTCGCCGCTCTTCTTGAATGACCTTTTTTTCCGGCTCGAAATACTGCTCGCCCAACAACGCATTAGCCATTCGGTCGGCTTCGAGATCGAGCTCAATGCCGATTTTCTCGCGGCTCATGGTCGCGAAATAGACTGTCATGTCCGAGGAGGTGAATGCGTTCGAGCGGCCGCCGTTTTTAGCAATAATCCGTGAATACTCTTCCGGCCCGGTGCTCGGCGTTCCCTTGAACATCATATGCTCGAGAAAGTGGGCGAGACCGCTCTTGCCGTCCTTCTCATTGCGCCCGCCGACGCGATACCAGACTTGAAAAGTGACTGCCGGACTCTTGTGATCCTCCAACAGCAAAACTTTTAAGCCGTTATCAAGAACGAATTCTTGAACTGGTGCGGCGTGCAGATTTGACAGAGCGACCCCGAAGAAGAAGATTGTTAGGACGTAGCGAACTCCTCGCTGCCAAAACATAAGACAAGTTAAAGGATGTACTTTCAAAGTCAAGGCGGATCCCGTGCGGTCAGGAACGGATCCCTGCACCGTCTCGTTTGAGAAAAACTGAAGTGAAAGTATTTTCCCGAACAGCAGTTCCCGATTTTAAAGAAACAACCGGGCGTAAGTCTCGACACCGAGGCCAACCAATACCAACGCTAAGCCGCGTAGGAAGGCTTTCAATGCGGGCTCTTCCGGTTCGCGGCCCATCGTTCTCAGTAACGCGATCTGTTGTCGTTCGCGCTGTCGGCGCATGAGATTGAGCGAGCTTTTCATCCAGATCGCGCCGACCAAACCGATCACAAATCCGCAGGTTTCCAGGTCCAACCGAGAACTCCTTACGAGTTTTGCGAAGCGATTCGGCGGAGATCGGCGTCAGAATTTCCACTCGACAGCTGGCTGAGTTGGTTTGCGTACCGTTCCCAATGGCGCCCGTCGAACGGAATGATTTTGATATGTATCGAGCTGGAGTCGAGACAACGCACGTTGACGCTATAGCCGTCCGGATTGGAGCGCGGAACGTAAAATGACTTAATACCACAAATGCTGCAAAACCAGTGTTTTGCAATTCCGGTATTGAATCGATATTCAATGAGAAACTCGGAACCGCGTTGCAGAGTAAAGCGGTCTTTTGGAACGATCAAATGGAGAAATCCGCTCTTGCTGCAAATCGAGCAGTTGCACTCGACCGCTTCGATTTCGCTGGGCGCCAAAACGGCAAACCTTACCCGGCCGCAATGGCACCCACCGGCATATTCGATCAGCGCGGGATCTTCTGCAGTCGGCAGCACAAAGCTACGCAGCCGATTCCATTTGCGGGGTGTAACTACCGCTCCGTGCCGCGCTGTTCATTTTCGCCCGGTGATAAAAAATGCGCTGCGCGGTAGCGACGTTGCCGGCTTCGCCCTTCCAGGCTTTCAATGCCGGATCTTGCAGGGCGCGCGCATAGGAAAAACTCACCTGCCAAGGATGAGGGCCGAGTTTGTTCATTGCGTTGAGATGCTCTGTGGCGCTCACCGCGCTCTGGCCGCCTGACAAAAAAGCGATCCCTGGAACCGCCGCAGGCACGGTGCATTTCAAGCACTGAATTGTCCGCTGAGCGACCTCCTCCACACCGGCTTGCCGCGGATTGTCCTTGCCGGACACCACCATGCTTGGCTTCAAAATCATGCCCTCGAGATGCACCCGTTGTAAAAACAGTTCGCTAAAGGTGACCTTTAGGGTTTTTTCGGTTACTTCCTGAGACCGTTCGATGGTGTGATTGCCATCGAGTAGGACTTCAGGCTCGACAATCGGCACAATTCCCGCCTCTTGGCAAAGCGCCGCGTAGCGCGCCAAAGCATGCCCGTTGGCTTGTAGACAAGTATACGTCGGGATCCCCTCGCCAATGGTGATTACGGCTCGCCACTTCGCGAACTTGGCGCCGAGCTCTTTGTATTCTTTCAATCGTCCCCGCAATCCGTCCAGGCCTTCGGTGACGACCTCGCCGGGAAACTCGGGAAGATCGACCGGCCCCTTGTCGACCTTGATTCCGGGAATGATGCCCTTCTTGGCGAGCAGTTCCGGAAACGGCGTGCCATCGCTCGCCTTGGTGCGAATCGTTTCATCGAACAGAATGACACCGCTGATCGCTTCCTCGACGCCCTGGGTGGCGAAGAGCATCTCGCGGTAGGCGCGGCGGTTGTTCTCATTGGACTCAATCTTGATGCTGTCGAACCTTCTTTTGATCGTACCCATGCTCTCGTCCGCGGCGAGTATCCCTTTGCCTTTGGCGACCAACGCCTGAGCGACACTTTCTAGTGCTTGTTTGGACATGGGGGTTCACTCCTTCTTATGAGTTGTTGGAAAGGGCTCATTTTTACATCGCGATCTGGTCTTCGCAAGTCATGCCACTGCTGGATTGTCTGAGTTCCAATGCTTTGATAAGGGTTGGTATTGTGTTGGACCTACTGATCCATTGGTTCATCAGCGCCGCAAGTTTGATGATCGTGGCGTTTCTTTTCCCTGGCATCCAGCTACAAGGGTTTGGCACCGCATTGATCGCACCGATCGTCATCGGCTTCATCAACGCAACGCTGGGCCTCGTCTTCAAACTATTTACTTTGCCTCTCACCGTCCTCACCCTGGGACTTTTTTGGCTGGTGATCAACGCTTTGATGTTGCAATTGGCCGCCGCTCTGGTGCCGGGATTTTTTATTGCTGGATTTTGGTCCGCCTTTTTCGGTGCCATCGTGCTGAGCGTGGTGAGCAGTATTCTCAGTCTATTGATCCCCTGAACAACTTTCAGTTCGACAATCCCGTCGCCTCGTTCCAGTAACCCGCGTCGTAAAATCGTTCCGGTGGCGCATAGGGCGGCTTGTAAGCCCCCATTTCCTTGCGCAGTTCGATGACAGTGCGGAGCGCCGCCGGATTGATTCGCGCCTTGGGCACGACTTTATGGTAAGCATCGGTCGCGGCAGCGCGCGAGAGCTTTTCTTCACGCATGACGAGATCAATGGTCTCATCGCGGTTCTCAGGGCTGAGCAGCCAGTCTGTGGCGCCTGACCACGCGCGGATAAAACGCACGACGACTTCACGATGGGCCTCGAGCCAGCGGCGCAATGCCCACCCGCACGTGAGCGGCCATCCGGGGACATACGCTTCCGAGTTAGCGAGCAAGACGCCTCCCGCCGCAAGTGCCTTGTCCGAAGCGGGAGGAGTCAGCATTGCGGCGGCGACACGGCGCTCGAGAAATGCCTCTAATCGCACCGGCGAGCTGCCGATAATTTCAATTTGATAGTCGCTCTCGTCGATGGCGTGCGTCCGGAGAATTTTCTTGCGGATCAGGTCGAGATTGGAATCGCCCGGATCACCTGCCAGAAGCTTGCCGCGCACTTGGTCAATCGAACACACGTCCGGCTGTCCGATCAAATACGCGCTTAGCCCTTCTTCCGCCTGCATGAACAATAGGTAGTCGACGCCGTCGGTTGTGGTTCGCGCGATCATGGTGTCAGCGCTGCTCAGAGTAAAATCCCAGCGCCCTTCCGCCATGCCGCGATTGTGATCGGGCGCGAAGGTGGTCCGGTGGAAATTGAGCTCAAGTTGTTCTTTGGCGAAGAAGCCTTTGCATTCCGCCACCACGTGCGGCGTTCTGCGCTGATAGCCGGTGATGTTCAGGACGTCCATAGCCATTCTCCTGCGCTCTTTCTATCTTCAGCCAGGAAATGGCTCAAGAGCTCCGTATTGGCTTCGATCACCAATACAGCTAGAAATAAAGAAATAAAATTACGCGGTGGATTTCTATGAAGCTCGAAAATAAGGTTGCGTTGGTTACCGGCGGCAGCAGAGGCATCGGTAAAGCCGTGGCGGCGGCGTTCGCGCGCGAAGGCGCAAGAGTAGCGCTCTGCGCCCGCACCGCAACCGAACTTCAGCAAACGATAGCAGACCTTCGCAGCATGAGAGCGCAAGCAGAGGGCTGGACGTGCGACGTCACAATGGAGGCGTCGGTCAACGAATTTGTGCACGAGGCGCAAAGAACCTTTGGTCGAATCGATATTCTGGTCAACAACGCCGGTGTCATGACGCGACCAGCACCGATGGTCGAACTGGAGGTTAGAAAGTGGGACTACACGATCGCCGTGAACCTCCGCGGCCCATTCCTGGTCACGCAAGCCGTGTTGCCATTCATGCTCAAACAGAAAAGCGGCTCGATTATCAATGTTTCGTCGATGATTGGCCGCGGCGCGTACGCGAATTTCGTCGCCTATGCGACCTCGAAATGGGGTTTGGAAGGATTCAGCCACACTCTCGCCGCAGAGCTGAATTCGAGCCAGATCCGGGTGAATTCCGTGGAACCGGGCTACGTCGCTACCAAGCTTACCGGTTATCGTGGCAGCAAGCCCGAATCCGTTACTGAGGTTTTTGTCTATTTGGCCTCAGATGAATCGAAAACCGTCACAGGAAAAATGTTAAGCTCGGCAACCTGGCGATCACCAACCAAATGAAACTCCGACTCAGATCACCTGCGCGCAAACCCGTTACAGGCCGAGCAATTCGATGAGCTTGGCTTGGTCGAAACCGACTACGGATTGTCCGTCGATGATGGTTACCGGCGTGCTCTGAAAGCCCTGATCGAGCAACTCTTTGAGCGCGGCCTTATCGGAGCGAACATTTTTTTCCACGAACTGGACGCCCTTTTGAGATAGAAACTCTACCTCTTTATGACATGGCCCTCAGCCGGGCTGGGTATAAACAACGATCGACTTAGCCATCGGTCCTCCTCGCCTTCTTACAATCAATTTTATAACAGTTTACTTCGGAAAAGTCGCCCAGCAAGTGCGGTGACCGGCAGCTTGCATCGACAATTACCTGTCGCAGCCGGCAGGCATCGAAATTCCGCTTTCTTTCCGTGCACGACAGGTCATGGCGGGCCCGGAATCTGAAACCCAACTCGAACTCCAAACGGAATTCGCCTCTGACCTTCAACACCAAACGAAAACCGTGCTACTCTATTAGTTGCATGACGCCGCCCCGATTTCCGTCCCAATCCCGTCAGCTAATTCTAGCGCTTCTCGTCAGCTTTGCTCCTCTTTTTACTCTTTCGGGCTGGAGTTTCCAGGACGGGCAGCAGCCCATTACCGTCACAGAGGAACTTCGACATGACGTGCAGTTTTTAGCCTCTCCCGAGCTCACCGGCCGAGGCGTCGATACGCCCGGGATAAGACTCGCGCGAGATTATCTTGCCGCCGAATTTGCACGCGCCGGATTGCGGCCGGGAGGCGATAATGGCGGCTTTTTCCAGCCATTCGACGTCGCGGTCGGTGTCACCGTGAACCAGCCGAGCAGTCTCACGCTGGATCAGAACGCGTCACTGGAACTCAACAAGGACTGGATTCCGCTCGGGCTCTCAAAGTCCGACAATGTCGAGGGCGAACTGGTCTTTGCCGGCTATGGCATTACCGCCAAAGAGAATGGTTACGATGACTACGCCGACGTGAACGTCAAAGGCAAAATCGTTCTGATCCTGCGTTACGAGCCGGCGCCAACCGACGACAAGAGTCCTTTTAAAACACCGCCCGAGTACTCGGTCCACGCGGCGCTCCGCACCAAGGCGAATAATGCTCGCGATCACGGCGCCGTGGGTATGATTCTGGTCGACTTAAATCATGACAATGAGGCGCAGCCGGAGTTGCTGTCGACCAGAAATAGCTTGTGGCGCGGCGGCAACAGTGTTGTCGCGGCACAGGTGACGCGGGAAGTCTTGCAAAAATGGCTGGATGCACGCGGCGTTTCGCTTAGAGATTTCAAGCAGAAAATCGATCGCACCGGCAAACCCGCTTCTATGGCGATTCCCGGTGCGATGGCCAAATTGCAGATGACTCTCAAGGAGGATCATGAACGTGCCGAAAATGTAGTCGGCATCCTGCCCGGCGCAGATCCCAATCTCAGAGATCAACGGGTGGTCATCGGCGCTCATTATGATCATCTTGGGTTCGGGCACTTCGGAGCGCTCGACCGCCAAGCGGAGGGCAAAGTTCATCCTGGCGCCGACGACAATGCATCAGGCACGGCTGTGCTCCTGGAGCTCGCTCGTCGCATGGCAAAACTGCCGGTGAAACCTGATCGCACGATCGTTTTCGCCGCGTTTTCTGGGGAAGAGCTCGGACTCTACGGCTCTCGTCACTACATCGAGTCCAGCAACTCGCCTTCTGCGATCAAGGCCATGATCAATTTGGATATGGTCGGGCGTTTACGGGAGAACCGGCTCACCGTGTTTGGCGCCCGGTCGGGCGAAAACTTGAGCGATCTGGTAACTAAAAACGCTCGCGCACTCGGCCTCGATATCACCGACTCCAACGACGTGGGTCGGAGCGATCACATGTCATTCTATAGTAAGAAAATTCCCGTGCTTCATTTCTTCACTGGCACCCATGGAGACTATCATCGTGCCACCGATACATGGGACAAGTTGAATTTCGAAGGAATGGCGAAGATCAGCGATCTGGTTCTCGTGACCGCGCTCGAGATTGCCAATAGAAAAGAACCCATCCGCTTTGTGAGCTTGCCTTCACGGCCTTCTGAAACCGCTGGCAGTGCGCGCGGAGTTCGCGTCTATCTCGGCACCATTCCGGATTACGGCGCGGTCGCCACCGGCGTTCTACTGGCGGGCGTTTCCAGCGGCAGTCCGGCGGCCCAAGCTGGGCTCCGCGAAGGCGACGTTATTGTCCGCCTTGGCGATAAAGACATTCAAAATATCGAAGATCTTACCGATGCTCTGCAAGCACATAAGTCGGGCGACCAAGTGAACGTCGTGGTTCTGCGCGGCGGCGCGCCGATTACGTTACAGGCGACGCTGAGCAGCCGCGGTTAAGCTACGTGTTCCGCTATGCAAGACGTGCTTAACTGCGCGAAAATTCAAAAATTTGCTCGCAGGCGGCGGTAATTTTATGCTAATATGCGCTCAAGTGGTGCCGGCAAGGAGGTCAGCTGTCGATGATCAAGTTGTATACGTTTCCGCCCTCGACGAACTCCCGCAAGGTGCGCATTGCGCTCCTCGAGAAGGGACTTGAGTTCGAGCGCATCAATATCGATCTCACTAAGCGGGAACAGAAAAATCCTGAGTACTTGAAGATTCATCCGTTTGGCCAAGTGCCTGCACTGGACGACGAAGGTTTTATCATTTACGACTCCACCGTCATCAACGAGTATCTCGAGGACGAGTATCCCTATCCCGCGCTGATGCCCAAAGATTCGGAAGGTCGCGCGCGAGCGCGCCTTTTGGAAGATTTTCGGGATACTCGTTTCAATCCCTATTTTGTTCATTTGATGCAGGAGATCCGCAAGCCGGAAGGCGAGCGCGACAGCCAGCGCATCGACGCCGCAAGAGGGGAAATCATCAAGGCGTTTGATCGGATCGAAAAGGAGCTAAACGGTAACGAATACTTGGTGGGCTCCTTCAGCCTCGCCGATGTCGCCTTCATGTCGAATATTGAATTGCTAGATCGGTTTGTGATTCCCGTCGATCCCGGCACGTACAAGCGTTCCGTCGAGTGGATCGCTCGCTTGAAAGCCAGACCGAGCTTCGCCGCTTCGGCTACATAGCTCCGCGTGGATGACCAGGAGTCTCATATTCGCCTGGCTCGTTCACCTCTATACCACACTCGGCGCCTTCGTCGGTTTCATTAGCCTTCTTGCCATTGATCAAGGGTCTTTCCGAGAGACCTTTTTCTTAATGGCCATCGCGGTCCTTCTTGATGCCACGGACGGCACACTAGCCCGCCTAGCGCGGGTAAAAGAAGTTCTTCCCCGGTTCGACGGCACTTTATTGGATGAGATCGTCGATTATTTCAATTACGTTATCGTGCCGTGTTTTTTTGTTTTTCGTGCAAACCTTCTGCCGCCCGCGGACGCATTATGGCTTGCCATGCTCCCATTGCTGGCGAGCGCCTACGGTTTCTGCCAGATGAACGCGAAAACCGCAGATAATTTTTTTCTCGGCTTTCCTTCCTACTGGAACATCGTGGTTTTTTATCTTTACGTCCTCCAGACACCGAAATGGATCAATGCTTTCGTAATTCTAGGCTTATGTGTTTTAGTTTTCGTTCCGATCAAATATATCTATCCGAGTCGCAGCCCGCGATTTCGTTTCCAGACCAATTTCTTGGGATCGCTCTGGGGCGCGGCGATTTTTTATATTGTCTATCGCTTGCCCGAGCCGTCCACGAGACTCGCAATGACGTCACTGCTTTTCCCGGCTTATTATACCGCGCTATCACTGTGGCTTGATTTTCGTCGATCGGCGACAGATGCGCCGAGGAATCCACATGTCTGAATTTCTACGAAGGCCAATGTTGGTTTTGCGCATGGGATTGCTGCTGATTTTCGGTGCGCTTTTCTCGCCATCGGACCTAACGATAGCTCAACCGCGTTCGCCAGCTACATCTCCAAAGTACGTTTTTCTCTTTCTCTCGGACGGCGGCGGCATGGCGCATCTGGAAATAGCCCGGCAATACCGCCGGCAGATTCTCAACGAAGACTTTGTCATCGTCGATAAAATTATGAAGGAAGGCAGCGTTGGTGTAATGACGACCCATGCTGCCAATTCGTTATCCACGGATTCCGCCGCGGCGGCAACGGCTCTTGCGGGTGGTTGCAAGGCCAATATCGGCGCTCTTGGCGTTTGCGCCGACGGCACAATTCCCGTGAGTGCGATGGAGTTGGCGCGCCGGCGCGGCATGCGCCTGGCTCTTGTAACTAATTCCACAGTCTATGATGCCAGCCCCGCCGCTTTTGTCTGTCACGTCCCCAACCGCCGCGATTTTGCGGCGATTATCAGCCGTTATTTGGATCTCGCGCCGGATGTTTTGATGGGCGGCGGCAAAGAACAATTTTTACTCAAGGGGCAAAATGGCGCCTTCCAGGCTGATGAAGCCGATGCGCTCGGCGCTTTCCTGAAAAAACATTACCACCTGGTCGAAAACAAAACAGACCTTGAGCGAACGACCTCCGGCAAGCTCCTTGGACTCTTTGCGGCCAAAGACATGAGCTTTGAGATCGATCGCGATAAAGCCCGCGAACCTTCCGTTTACGACATGACCCGCGCCGCGATCAAAGTGCTGCACGATCACAACCCACGCGGCTTTTTTGCGTTTATCGAGTCCGAAAACATCGATACGGCGTCGCATCTGTCTGACATTACCTCCGTGATCCATGACTACCGTGAGTTCGATCGCGCGGTTGGATTGGCCTATGAGTTTTATAGCAAGTATCCGCACGAGACTTTGATTCTTGTCACTTCGGACCACGAGACCGGCGGCCTGGGATTTACCTTGGCGCTCAAAGACTTGAGCAGTACCAAGGGCAGCAATCAGGTCGCGGGAACAATTGAAGATTTCAAAAAATTGCAATCCATCGATGTTTCACTGCAAAAAGCCGCGCAGATTCTCGGCCCACAGCCGAATGCCGAGGCGATAGAAAAAATGATGCGCGAGCATTTTCGCGGTTTCACGCTGGCCCCGGAATTCAAGGAAGCGATTATTCGACGCCAACCGTTCTCACGGACGCTCTTCGGAAATATCACGGCGAATGCGCTCGGCTTGATGATTGCGAACAATACCCAGATCTACTGGCAGAATTCCGCGCATACCAACCAGCCGGTGCTGGTTGCTGCCCTCGGCGCGAGCGCCGAGCAATTTCGCGGATATTATGATAACGCAGACTTCGGCAGGAAGCTGAAAACGGTCATCGAAGGCAAGAAAGACCGGCCCTCATAGCCGTTCCGTGTTTACGTGCATCGCCGAAGTACCTGTTAGTCTTCGACCTGCCTTTGACCCCTTGACGCAGAAAAGAGCTTGGAGTTAATTTCACCGCAGCCGTTTCTACGGCGCCTTTGTATCAGCGCAGTGGCGATTTTTATTCAGAATCAACGGGATCTGCTCTCATGGAGGTCGATCATGTTGAAAAGATTGGCAATCATCGTTATCGCTGGCACGCTGCTTTCCGCTCTATCCGCGTATAGTCAGAATCCTGACGGCAGCTTGCAAGGCGTGGTCAAGGACTCGCAAGGCGCGCCGGTCACCGGAGCATTTGTGAAGATAAAAAACTCCGAGCGCCGGCTCACCATCATGGTCGTTAGCCAGCCGCAAGGACGTTTCTCGATCAGCGCTCTTCCTTCTGGAAAATACATTGCGCAAGCGATCGGCGGCGAATTTCAAAGCGAGTTGTCCGCGCCGGTGGAAGTATCGGGAGACAAACCCACAGTGATTGATCTGGCGCTGACAAAAGCTCGGGCGCCGCAGCTCGCGGGTGCCTGGCCCGGGAGACTTCCCGGCGAGCAGGTCGGAGAAGGCGGAGAAGGCGGTGCACCGCAAGGTGCTTTACCCGAAGGCGAGGGAAAATCCATCATCGGAGCAAAGTGCATCTCCTGCCATGATGCGCAACGAATCACGCGAGTGCAGGCCAATCGCGAGCGCTGGCAAACAATCGTTCAGAATATGCGCGTTTACGCCCAGGGCTCGACGACGGCAAAGCCATTGACGGACGATGAAACGAAGACGGTTTTGGATTATGTGATGGCCAATTTCTCTGGCGCCGGCGGCACCGGACGGCCAGCGCCGGATCCCAACAGTCGTTTGCCGCGGACCCTGATGACAAGCGAAGCGACAAAATACATCGCCGTCGAATATGAGCTGCCGAACAATAAAGCCGAGCCGCACGAAATCACTGTCGATTTGGACGGCAATGCCTGGGTGACGCAGCGCGTCGGCGGGAAGCTCGGCCGGTTGGACGGAAAAAACCTGACTTATTCTGAAATCGCACCACCGGCGGGTCCATCACCTACGAACCGGCTGAACGCGATCACGCGTGCGCCGGACGGCAAGCTCTGGTTTATTGACGGCGGACCCAACCGGCGCTGGCTGAGTCTTGATCCAAAGAACAACGAATTTACAGTTTACGAGCTACCCAAACTGAAGAGCGGCTCGGCGAGCGGCAATACGATGCGCGTGCACCCGAACGGAACCGTGTGGTTGAACTCGATTGCCGCCAATCAGGTCATTCGCTTGGATCCGGCGACCAAGGAGTTCACCGTTTATGACGTTCCCGCCGGGATCAAGCGCGGACGCACCGCCAGTCCATACGGCATGGCGATTTCCGGCGATAACAAAATCTGGTTCATCGAAAACGCCGTCAGTCAGATGGGAAGGCTTGACCCAGAGACCGGCAAAATTGACGAATTTCCCATCTTCGTCAAAAATCCCGTCGCACGTAAGGGCGGCATGGACTCGGAAGGAAACGTTTGGGTCGGTCTCCACGGCGTTGGCAAGTTGATGAAGATCGACTACAAGACCGTCAAAATGACCGTTTACGATCCGCCTACCGAGGATGCTGGACCGTATTCCGTTCAGGGCGATACAAAGAGTCCCCTGGTTTGGTTTAGCGAACAGCACGTCGATAAGATCGCACGCTTTGATCCGAAGAGCGAAAAATTTACAGAGTTTCCACTGGCGAATGCCGAATCCGATCCGCGCCGGATCGAAATCGATCCGACCAACCCAAGCCGGATCTGGTGGTCGGGTAATCTCTCGGGCCGGATGGGATACGTTGAGCTGCTGAAATAGCGCGAGTCGCTGCGCACGCGAAAGAATACAACGCGTCGCCAACCGTTAACTTAAGCAAGCGCAGCCGCAGAGCGGGATAAAAATTAATCTAACGACGTGATCCGCTTTGAGCTGGATTCAATTCGGTCCTGAAGCGTTAAAGAAATACGTCAAGAAGTAATCGCATCCGACAAAAATTAGCGCCGAGTGAAGCGAGCGCACTCTGCGCGTGATTGTCCGCTCCAGTCTTATTGAGCGAGCGTCCCGCTCACAAAACCAATGAGGGCCGAGCCAAGAATCACCCACAACGAATCTACTTTGCTAAAAGAAAATATGAGGAAGCTCATTGCCGCGATGCCGACCAGAACGATGTCGGTCAAAGCTCCTTGAGCAAGCCGCAGCGTCGTCGCCGCCAGCAATCCGGCACTGGCCACCGTTGAAGCCCTGATCGCCCCCCTGATCCGCGGCAGCTCGGCGTGACTACCCACAAAATGCGCTAGTGGAATGATCAGAAACGCCGGCGTCACCATTGCCAGCCAACCGAGGCACGCTCCTGGCATACCGGCGACGAGATATCCGACGCTCACCACGTACAATCCGTTCGGACCCGGGCCAGCGCGACCCGCGGTAACCGCGAGGTTTAGTTCGCGATCGGTTAGGAGGTGATGCCGAACCACAAAGTCCTCGCGCAGCACCGGTATCGAGCTCAAGCCGCCGAACGATGTCGCCGTCGCTTTGAGGAGCAGCAGATATAGCACAACAAGTTTCATGGGTCTTTCTCGCACGACCAAAGCGCGCCGATGATCGCGGCGCCGGCGAGGATTTCAATCGGTGACACCGACCACCAGCGCGCGATGAAAACACCGAATACCAAAACAACCGTGCGCAATGCTGTCACTTTGTTGAGCTCAGGCTTGACCAGCAGCCAGGCGGCAGCCCACATCAAACCGATCGAAGCCGCTAATACTGCGCCGAGCACCGCCAGAGCGCGTGCGCTGCCGCTCATTGATGTAAACGCCATCGTCAAGAAAACGGCAATCACAGCGGAAGGCACCGACACAGCGAGCACGGCCGCAAGCGAGCCCGCCGAACGTCGCATCATCCACGCGGTCGCGGCGCAAAACGCGAGGATCGCGGTGCCCGGGGTTACCTTGGCCAAACTTTGTGCCAGCCCATATTGATAACGGGTGAGCCATTCTCTTCTGTGCACCAACTCTCGCTGCAATAGTGCCGTAATGGCATCGCCGCCGCCGAAGGTAAGATTGCCAGCGCGCAGAAAGACCGCTGCTAGCGATCGCAGCTGTATTTGTTTTTGTGTCGGCATCGAAACACACTTATATAGTATCAGGACGCAACGTTTGTTAAGGGCGACGGCGTCGGCTGCTAGACGCTCGATCGCGACGCTCGTTTTACCGCGTCCGCGGCGGCGCAAATCGTCGTCATTGTAGCAATGATTCCAACTAGACAAGCTCCCCCGGTCTGGAGTAAAGCAAGTCACTAATTGGGACCGATCATGATCGTCTTTCTGCTTATCGTGCACAGTCTATTGGCGGTGGCGTTGCTCGGCGCAATCACCCATCAGACGATCAGCGCATGGGTTCCCGCGAGTTGCGGCGCCGCCGATTCATTTATCGCGCGCATGCGGGCGGTGCCGCCGACCTCCTACGTCAATGCCGTCCTTGTGCTTTATGCGCTGACCGCTCTATTGGGCGCAATTATTTATCCCTCGTATCGGCTCAACGTGAGAATCGTCCTCGAGCAAATGCAGCTTTACATCCCGCACGGCGCCTTCGAGTTAAAGGAGCACTTCGTTGCGCTCGGTCTCGGTATGCTCCCGGCCTATTGGTATTTTTGGCGCGCCCCCATGTCGCCGAGTACGGTCG
>Ga0207701_10001677_pt1 | contig 23127 bp, 27 predicted proteins | sample KBSSwiSSwithPhiX_FD_184294 | JGI IMG/M metagenome (GOLD analysis project Ga0207701, IMG submission 184294) | Switchgrass rhizosphere bulk soil microbial communities from Kellogg Biological Station, Michigan, USA, with PhiX - S5 (SPAdes) (version 2) | ecosystem: Environmental > Terrestrial >... | reverse complement strand
AACTGGCTCCTTTCGCGCGAAGGGCAAACGGCCTTTCAACGCGCTGCCAATACGACCACCAATTCGGAAGAGTCGATGAGGGTCGATATTTCCAAGGAGATGGTTCGTGCCGACATCCGACGCATCGATGGCGTGAAGTATCTCTTGGCCGAGAGACCGGAGTTCATGGACATGGCGCCCATTTACGACCTTGTGAGTAAGGCTCTAGCGCAAGCCAAGGACGGTAAATGACTGGAGCGGGTGGCTGCGCCAGGGCGTCTTGATGTATTCGTCCGATTACCCCCACGCGGAATTTCGTTTTCCCGAGTCCACGAGCAAGGTGCTGGCGTGGGGATTCCTGGGTAACGAGGTCATGCGAAAAATGCTGTGGAAGAACGCGACAAGATGCTTCGGAGAACCGTAGAAGCATCTCGCCAATACACGGAACGGAGGGCGTGACGGCGGCTATATCCCTAGATCCTGACGAGGCGCCGCCTATTTTTCTCCAATCGCTGCTATGACCAGATCGGAATATCCGATTATTTAGTGCGCCGCCTTAGACAGATCACTTCGCTTCGCTGCCGTTGCTTCACGTGCCACTATCGGTATCGCTAACCCGTTGGGAATCTGCGACAGCTTGTCGTGATCGACAAGCATATAGGTTCCTTTCTCGGGGATGACAAACTCAAACATTCCGCCCGAACCAGCTGGCACACCATAGGTCTGAACGTCGTTAGCGATGTTTCGCGGATTGCCACCTTCATAAGCTCTGTCGAGGATGACACCCATGACGTGAAACGCGGAAGTATACGGACCGGCATTCACAAAATAAACTCGGACCAGTTCTCCGGCTCTAACCTCAACTGGATTATGCTTCATGCTGCCGTTATAGAGAACAACATACGCGCGGTTATCGTTCATCCGCTCACTGGATGGAGAAATCCGGTTCTTTTGATTGGGTTCCCCATAAACTCCGTTTTCGCTTATGACTATCTCGCGAGCCGGTTTCAGCTTCTGGTTACGGGGGTAGACGATCATCACGCCATACATCCCCATTTTGATATGCTGGTCGGTCGCGGGTCCGCTGGCGCAGTGGTACATGAAAACTCCAGGTGCGTTCAGTCTGTGTTCGATCACCATTGTCTTTCCAGGGTCGACCGGACCAAAATGCATGGGGTCAATTCTTAGGGCATGGCTGTCGAACCCATGTGCCATCTTGCCCTTGTTCTCGACGATGATCTTTACCGAGTCGCCTTCACATGCCTCGATGGTGGGACCTGGTGTTGTGCCGTTAAAGGTCCATGCTTCAGTCGTTAGTCCCTCACCGAGGTCCACGATCTTCTCCTCCGCCTTCAATGTCACGACTCTGTTTTGCGCTCCGCTGCCGCAGGTGTTTTCCTGACCGACCAAAGCGGCCCAAGCCTGTTCCGATGAGAATGTGACCGCAAGGAAAAAATTAAAGAGTGACGCAACGATCAATGATTTCCTCATGACTAGGTAACCTCCCTTCTCCCCGCAGCGCAAACCGTATGCCGTCGACCAAAGCGAAAAAAATCTATATCGTATCACGATATTTGGGGGAGCTTTTCTTAAGGATGAAAAAAATTTGCCCCGCGCTTACCGAAATTAAGAATACAGCACAGAAACCGCGGTATCCTATGTAATGCGCCCTACGATCTGAGTCAGGCTACGACGGTGTCGTCGACCGACTCCGGGTGATGCAGGAGGTTTGGTGATGTGATGTCAATAAAGCCGTTTCGGCTTCCGTTACTTGCGTTGGGCGGCTTGTCCCTCCTCGCGGCGATCTGGGCCGGTCTGGTTCGGATGGATTGGAATCTCCCGATTCCCAATCTTAGCTTCCCCGAAGCTCACGGTCCTCTCATGATCGTTGGCTTTCTGGGCACCGTTATAGGCTTGGAGCGGGCAGTCGCTTTGAAGAAGGGCTGGGCTTACGGCGCGCCGATATTTGCCGCACTGAGTGCGATTGCCCAGTTGTCCAGTTCGCCTGTCCAATGGGGCCAAATCTTCGCCGTCATTTCTTCCGTGACCCTTGTCGCGATTTTTTGCTTTCTTTGGTGGCATCACCATGAGAGTTATCTGGTCATTATTGGCTTGGGCGCCGTTTTGTGGCTCATCGGCAATTCGCTCTGGCTTGGTGACCACCCTTATTTTACCGTGGTCGGATGGTGGGCGGGTTTTTTGGTCCTCACGATTACGGGAGAGCGCTTGGAACTTTCAAGGCTGACACGTATCTCCCGCGGGAGTCGCTTGCTGCTTTTTTTTGCCATCGCGCTTTTCGTGGTTGGACTTTCCCGCATGTCTATTTCTGAGCCCGGGAGCCGGCTTGCCGGCGCCGGCCTGATAGCGATTGCTTTATGGCTGCTGCGCTGGGACATCGCATGGCGAACTATTCGTATTCCTGGGCTGTCGCGATTTATGGCGGCTTCTTTACTCTCAGGCTATTTCTGGCTTCTGGCGGCAGGAGTGCTTTGGATTATCTACGCCGGAGACTTTATCGCGGGGCCTCACTACGATGCCATGCTTCATTCGATTTTCTTGGGATTTGTCTTTGTGATGATCTTTGCGCACGCCCCCATTATTCTGCCTTCGGTGACGGAGGTCTCGCTACCGTTCCAGAATTCGTTTTACGTGCATCTTATTTTGCTTCACCTTTCGTTATTGTTGCGTATTGGCGGCGATATCGCCGAATTGCCACTAGCACGCAGGTGGGGAGGTTTGTTGAATGGGTTAGCAATCATTGTTTTTTTAGCTAATAACGTTCGTGCCGTGGTGATCGGGCAAAAAGCCGATCACTTGAAGGAGGTTGTTAGTGACAGTCCAAAAAGCTGAAGTGTTTGAAGCGCTCAAGCAGGTGTACGATCCGGAAATTCCTGCGGACATTGTTAATCTCGGGCTTGTCTACGAAGTATTGGTTGATGACGACAGAGTCGTGGTGAAGATGACGACGACAGCCCCCGGCTGTCCCGTCGGCAACTATATTGTCGCACAGGCAAAACGGGTTATAGAACGGTTAGAAGGAGTAAAGGAAATTGATATCGAGCTAGTCTATGACCCGCCTTGGCAAGAAAGCATGATTACTGAAGAAGGCAGGCGCATGCTCGGATGGATAGGCTAAAAACAGGAAGCAGTCGCAGCAATTGATCACCACGAATTTCCCGCCGGTGTTGGATTCCTTCGTTTTTCTTTTCTACCCATGTGGCGATCGCAGGACTCGCCTTGGTTTCTCTGACGTTCGGCCGGCGGTTTCGTGCTCAACCGCTCGCACCAAAACGATAAACCGCTAGCTCACAGCGCTAAATTATATCCGGCCCTTTTCAATGCCCGGCGAGCTGCGTCCATGACAAAAGCAGTGTCGACGTGCGGCAATATCTTCACCGCGGGAGCAGCTTTCATCCGTCTCACAATTTCATCCGCTTCGGCTCCCGCCAGCCGCTCGCATTGTTCGTAAACCCCGCCGGGGTTTTCTTCGAGAGGATTGTGGTGTTCGAGAATAGCGCGAATAGCGGCAACGATGGCCGGTGTCGGTGTAGGAACCAGCAAAGCGGTAAGCGCGCCGTGATCCAGCCGCAGCTTGGATGCAATCGGAAGCGGCTCCCCGCCTCGTGCCACCCGCGCAGCTGGCAGAAGGATTTTTTCTTCCATGCCGATGTGTCTGAGTAAACCAGCACGAAATTCAGCATAAGCAGCCGGCTCGATCGTTCCGGGCGAGCTGGTTGAGCGCTGGAGCGCGGCGTCGATTCGCGCGTGATCGTGAGCGAGATAACGATAAATCTTGCCTGAGACGAAAGAAGACGCCCCTGATCTATCGCTGTCAATGTTCTTGAAAGCCATCCTCCTTCTCTTCCCTGTTAGTTCAGGAATTAATCAACTGTGCGATAGTTCGTCAACTGCCCTATCTCCCTTCCAAGTGCCTGTGGCTTGTAATAAGGATTCGAATGCAGCGCAATTTGAATCCAACGACACGAGCGCTGTTGGTTCCCCATAGCAGGTAAATGCGTGCGAGAATTTTGTTATAGGGTTACTTTCCGCATGGAACAACGGAAAAAATGCGAATCACCCAATACAATTCAATATAACGAGTTCAACTACCACGATCCATAAACAATGCGACTCAGGGCAAACAATTCCGTTTTCCGTTCACCAGCTTTACACGACCGACTTGAACCGATTGAACTTTCTATGTCGTGTTTTCGGCAATCGCACAATAAAAATAACACACATCATCTTGCCAAGCGCGGCGAGCTCGCGAGAACCGGCAGACGACGGCGTGCGATGGTTGATTGACCGCCATCATTCAGAGACCGGATTGCGGAATGATTCGAGCTCAGCGATAAATTCCGTTTTGGCGGCTCCGATTCGCATTTCTTGCCGGAGACCCACTCTGAGAGCCAAGCGATTTCCTTAGCTTCATCCGTCCATGAAATCGGTTCGGAATACTTGTTGAGCACCACCCACGTGTGGATTTCACTGACGTATGCCAATGCTGGAGGCGCATTTAGCCATCGATCCATGCTGCTTCTCCTTTTGAACAACTTTGGCGCGAGCTAGACGCAAAAAGACAGCCAGTCTGTAAATGAGATAATGAAGCGGTTTTTTGTCGGATGCGTTTCGTGAAGATTTAAACGCTGTGGTTTTTTTGCAGCCAATAAGCCAGATGACCTCTAATGAACTGGCAAATGGCGTGATACCGAACAGTGAGCGCAACTGAAATTATTCGGAAAAAAGGAACCCGGACTCTTCGTGATTGAGCAGCCAGACCGGCTGGCGACTCTGTGTGTGGTTTGTTTCGCTTGATCAATCTTCGATGGACAGATTGGGAAAGCTGATCGGCAAGATCTGTAACCGAATGACCGATATGCGTTAGCGGAGACGGCTCGTCGCACCTGGTAATGTTTTAAGCATACCGAAGCGAGGCTCCTCGAAATGAATCTGAAGGAAAAACGCGAATTAATCGCAAGTGGATAAATTCACCCGTGATTTCTTTTACTTATACGTACTAGAAGAATCCATAATCCTCATGCCGGGATGGTTCAAAAATCGCTGAATATCTGAAAACTACGCAACGGAGCGATGGCGGCAGTGACTAACGAGCGTGACTTGTGGAATCATTTCAAATGTCCAGTCCATGACGTCTGTGGAAGGCTGACCTGTCATTTTTTTGTTGCTTGTTCAACTAGAAGTCCTTTAAAATTTCGATCATGAGCCGCAAGGAGCGCATAGCAGGCGTTGCTTCTGTTGTTTGGATTATTGTTGTCCTCATCAAAGCGATCAGCGGACCCAGGGAAGAGTTCTTTTTCGTTTCTTATATTTTCGGTGCTCTCCCAGTCGCTACTGGTTGGGGAATCTACTTGGCTGTTCTCGCATTTCGATAAACCCCTCCTATAAAATACCCGTAAAATTGGGCGAGCAGCCTGAGTGTTTTTGATACCTGACGGTTGCTGTCGTCGTCGCTAATTATCTACCTACTGTTTCCCAACAAGTAAGATCTCGCTCCTCGCGCGGGCGCGGCCGCACTAACGAGCGGGCACTTGATCGATAGTCAATTCATTCTCAACTTTCTCGCTGCTGGGCACGCATCGGTCTCGCTTACGGGTGTGTTATACGGTCCCGAGCATAGCCAGACATCCTGACCAGATTAACGAACCACTGGGGGTTAATCGGGCCGACAGGCTCGCTCGATTCTTGGGCATTGACACAAACATGATTCTGACCGATGCGGAATATCGGTGTACGATCGGGACACCCTCCCCGAAATCAAGACCAGGAGACGATCTTTAGTTGCATAAATAATCTCACCAACTCGAACGGAAACACCGACATTCCCCTTTCGAGTTACGGGCTGGCCATCACTGACCAGGGGGACGTTCAAAGCGTTTGCGCGGCTGAGGCGCCATGTCTCGTCTTCAACGATCTGTTCGCGGGGCCGTTGGAGAAAATTGCTTTCGAGTGTGGATGGGGGATGAAGCTAGACCGCATGGTGCGCGAAACGCCGTTTTTGCACTTCATCGACGATGGTAATACGTGCCAAAGCAATGCAAAGCCTGTATGCGTCGTCGAACCCATCAGCCTGCCTGTCCACCCCCGTAAAATAAGCCAACTTAGGATCTGCATAAAAAGTAATTTCATAGGGACGCGGTCGTAAGATTTATTGAGACACTCACGCGCTTGACGGCCCACCAGCTGAGACTGTATAGCATCCCGTCAGATAAATTGTCCTTACATCTGCTTCGTGCTGGACAGCCTGTCGAATCGTGTCCGGCGTTCAGATGGAATCCGATTCTTGCCCAAGTTGATGGGGCGCGAAAGTCAACCAATAAAGAGGAGTTAGAAATCGAACTATGCAATCTCCTATGCTTCCCGCCAACTATCGAATCCGCCTCCTCTCCCCCTCTGACTACAATGCCATAATCGAGATTTGCAAGATGGTATACCCCACGGAGGAACCCTACACACTTGAGGAACTCGAAGATCATCGGCTGGTCTTTCCGCAGGGTCAGTTCGTTGCTATTGAGGAAACTCAAGGCTCGGTCGCCGGAGTCCACTTCACGCTGCGATTACGCCTGATGGATTTTCACATTGATGACGCATGGGATATTCTCACGGCTGGCGGTTCGTTTCTCGATCACAATCCCGAAGGACAGACTCTGTACGGTGCGGATATTATGGTTCATCCTGGCCATCAACATCATGGGATCGCTCATGCACTGACGGATCAGGCTCGCTTCCTGGTGGAGGAGGAACAACTCTGGCGAATGGTCGGAGCGAGCCGCTTGCCGGGCTATGGCAAATGCTCCACGACAATGAGCATCGAGCAGTATATCGGCATGATTCTGAATGGCACGCTTTTCGATCCTGCGCTGAGCATCCATATCAAAGACGGATGGTCACCGATAAAACCGGTCTATGGTTATCTGCAACATGACGAGGACAGCGCAGGATGGGCCGAGGTCATGCAATGGGTGAATCCTGCTTGCCCGCCGCCCCCTGAATTTGAATTGCAGAAATTGACGACGAACTCGCTTGGCGCCAATCAAAAAACTTCCTCGCCTGCAACTGAAGCCAGTGATGACGAATAGTCGTTCCATCCACCGATACTCAGCCGGAATCCGGGCTGAGATGTGGACCGCTGGCGGTGCTTTTCGAAAATCGTGACCTTCACCCGCAGCAATGACATCAACGCGCTGGTTTCCGGCGATATCCAGTTCGATCAAACTTTGCCGGACGAGGTGATTCACAGCGCGCTGGGAGGTTTTTCCGTTCGCATGATCATGGCGACCACGCGGGGACTCAATCTCGCGCTCGCAGTGCAGCCTGCGATCAAGTCCGCGGCTGATCTCAAGGGCAAGTCCGTCGCCGTCACAAGCTTTTCGGGGTTGCCCTACACAAGTTTGCTTCTCTGTCTGAAGGAACTCGGCATGAGCAAGGACCAGGTTGTGCCGCTCAACATCGGCGGTAAATCGGCGCGCTTCGAAGCGCTCCTCCACGGCCGAGTGGCCGCGGCATTCTCGATCCGCCGTACACGACGATGGCGACCAAAGCCGGATACAAGCTGCTCGTCGATCTGGCGCCGCTCGACGTACCGTATCTGCGCAACGTGGTCGCTGTTTCCCAGAAAGCGCTCCGCGAAGATTCGGCGACGATCGCGCGATTCGTCGAGGCACTGTCGGAAGGCATGCGCTATTACCGCGATCAAACGAACCGCGAAGAGAGCCTCCGCATTCTGGCTAAATATCTGCGGTTCCCGCTGCAAACAAATCGCGCGATGCTTGAGGAAGGCTACGAAACCTACCGCGACATGCTGCTCAAAAAACCTTACGCCGATCCAGGCGCCATGAAGATCCTTCTCGAAGTGATTGGCGACTCCAACCCCAAAGCGCGCAATTTGAATCTCGCATCGCTCATCGATTCCTCTTTTGTCGAGCGCCTCGACCAACAGGGATCCTTCGGCAACTAAATGCTTCCGGCGCGCGCCATCCGAAGCGATAGACGTTGCGAAAATACCTGTCTTGCAGTTTGCGCCGCGCGACACCATAGAATCGACTGACTGATTCGCGCCGATTTTACTCCGCTGCAACAGATGTCGACCCATACGGGGTAACTTGTGATTCTTGCCAGCCCGAATGTCGGCACTAACGGGACGATCTCTGGCAACTTTCAGTTTCAATCTCCGCAGGTTCTGCCTCTGGTGCGCTGTTGTTCGGAGATGCAACCCGCAATCGATCGGCGCCTTCGGCGTCATGTTGACTAATCCGTTATTGCTGCGCGTCGCTCACCCGTGGCGGTCTGGCACCTTCTTGACCCAGGCGATCTAGCTGACTTTAACAGAGGAGCATCAGTGGCTGCGCCCCGATTAGCGCTCGAGATCGTCGAATAGTCGCTTCAAAATCCCATGCGAATACACGCTGGCTACTTGCTTAAGAAAGAGCGGGAAATCGTGAGTGGCGGATTCGTCGGCGGCATCGGAGATGGTGCGCCGACCGTGAATGGGACGCTGTACTCGTGGCAGACCTGGGCAACGGCCGCGCTCTCCATGTCGACGGCAGCAATGATCGGTAAACGGAGGAGCAGATCGGCACGATCGGCGCGGTGTGCGAAAAATTTGTCGCCGCTGGCGATGTCTCCCTCGATCGCCTTGGGTGATTCGACATGGAACGCGGCTCGGGTTTCTTCGGTGACCACTGTCGGAAGATCATCGCGTAGGAAAGCCGCAGCAGCCTGAAGCAGTTGGTTGCGCCGCTTTTCATCGCTTGCAAACCAGCTACGGCCGAGCAGGGGAATATCGTACTGAGGAAAGAGTGGGCGGGCATCCATGTCGTGCTGCCAGAGCCGAGCTCCAACTACGATGTCGCCGACTCTGAGCCCGGGCTGAGCCGCTCCCGCGACCCCGGTAAAAAGGATTTCGCTGACGCAGAAATCAGAAATAAGGTCCGTTGCCGTAGTGGCCGCAGCAACTTTACCCCATCTCGAAAAGACGATGACCACGGGTGCGCCCCAAAGGTGACCCGAGTGATAGGTCCGTCGCCCTTCGTTCACAACTTGAGAGCCAGCGGAAAGCTCCTTCAAGAGGGTGTCGATTTCCTCCTGCATGGCGGCCATGATTCCAATGGGCATCGGGGTGGTCTCGAAGTTTAGGCTTGCAACAGGCCCCGCAGGAAGTCGGCGCCATTCTTACGCTTTGATTTGGATTCGCTTTTATTGTGCAGGCGGTGAGTTTGCGGTGTGATCAGAGCCGAAGCGTCGGAGGTATATTCAGTTCCGTCTGTCGAATGAATCAATTTTGCCAGAACTATATGTCTCCTATTGTGTTCGAATCGATAAAATGGTCGTTTTCCGAACTTTCTTTGGCGTCTACGCTTTTTTAGTTTTTTCTTGCTGCGATTTTTTCTCTCTCGTTTCCGGCCGGAACAACAGGTGATATTAGCTCGAATACCGGATAATCCGGAGTAAATGGTAGAAATGCTTCAGCCGGGGAGCTGGCAGGAAGCAGGAAATATCGCTGAACTGTCAGCCGATAACGATCTAGGTAGGACTTCAGGATCTCAGGTTTTTCGTCATCGCTAACCAACCGCACGTCGAATTCCTGCGACCACCGTCCTTTCTGGAGTGATACAGTACCGCTTGCGACCGCGTTGCGCACCCATTCTGTGTATCCACGAGCGGCCACCAAATATCGCTTCCCATCTCGGTCGAGGACATTAATGGGAGTCGAATACATTCTTCCGCTCTTTCGGCCACGCACTTGAAGTAGATAGTTGTGCCGTAGACCTAAGCCGGCGCCAACAAGAAGTCCAAAAACTTTGTTGATAAAGCGATCAAATATTGTCGGTCGATTAAACGAGCACTTTGTTTTTTCGGTCGATTTTCGTCAGTCATCGGGGCGCTCGGCGCAGTCATATTTTCCCTGGCATAAAGCCTCCCCACTACTAGTTCATCGATCTCAAGTCTGCGGATCCGCGTGCGACCGATCATGAGCCGACCGATAGCTAACGCTCCGATGGCCAGCGCACCAACTGCTATTGCGCCTACGGCCAACGCTCCCGCAGCCTGTGCGCCGATCGTTGCGGGAATCTTGGTGGGTGCCGGCATCGCATCATTTGACATATGGTACTCAGAAAGGCTGAAACAGCTCGACTGGGTTGCCGGATGGGTCGTCGACAAGAATTTGTTTGCCTCCGTTACCCGCCACGATCGTATTGCGGAAGTGCGCTCCTTGACGTTTTAGTTTCTCGACCATGGTTTCCAGATCCTCCACCTCGATCTGGATTCGGTTCCAGCCACCTGGAGCAGGAACCTGTTTATCTGCCATCGGTTGTCCAGCACCACCAGCACCGGGCCGATTAAGCAGTAATTGTAAGTCGCCGAGCGATAGACTCGCAAAACCCGGAGCCGGATGCATTTCGACTTTGAAGCCGAGCATATCGGTGTAAAACGGGATCGCCGCATCGACATCGTTTACGATGTAACGAACACTGACCTTGCTCATATTTTCACCTCCGAAAACCGACGGGACTCTAAGCAAACTGTATATCGCCTCACTGACAAAAGAAAAGATCACAGAGCCAATTTTTTGGACAACGAACTTTCCAATGAAATTCGATCTCTCAGAGATGGCTCGATTTGTTTTTTGCGCAAGTTTTGTTCTGGCAAAGTAGTGCCAAAATGGAGAATTTCACATCTCATATCTGTTGTGTACAGGGGTTAACAGAATCGACAATCCTCGCGTCGGATGAATTCCATTTGCCAAAAAACCACCGGCTGCAGCACGTTTTCTAGTGAGCCCCCGTAACGCCATCTTGAAATAACTGAAAGCTTCAGCCATGTGACCTCAATCCCATTAGTGCACCATTCAAAACCCTTGACAGAATCTGTCTAAGTCTGCTTTGGTTCGAAAGCGTGATTCAATAAAGCGCATCGCCGTTTCCTCAGATTATCGCCATTGGCGTTTTAACTTCACTCAACGGCTTGGGTGGCCGTTCTCGGCTTGCCATGTTCATAGGTGATCAATGTCTAAGAAGGGAAAGGTAAAACACCGACCGTCATCGAAGCCGCGCCCACTCCAAAGCCCAACGACAACGTAGGATCCGTAGAGCCAAATTCTTCGATAGTTTTGTCACTTATTTCGCATGGTTCGGAACTAATCAAAAAATACTTGCAGCATCACCTTTTACTGGCGAAATTTGGCGGTGTGGTGTTGTTATTGGGGTTCATTCTTTTCCTAACCTTCCGTAAGCCTTCCGACTGCCTAGAGGTTGATACCCATTTCTTAGGTAATATCCGCGTGGGATGCTCATACGCGGAGAATCTGTTACCGGCTGCCTTAGCTGACGGGGTTCACGGCAATAATTACACGGACCACCAAGCGGCATTTACACTTCGGTTGGACGAGCCGACCAACTGGTCGATCGTGCAAGCAACGACTACCGTTGATGAAACAACACAAGGGAGATCTGCAAAAGCATTCAAGTTTCCCGTAGGATTGTTAGGAGACCAAAACATAACTATTTTGACCAATGATGGAGTCGTGGCTTTTCTTTACAACAAACTAGTTCATCAGGGGAAAGCTAGTTTGTGGGTCTTCCGCATCCCTAATCAGACGACGGGCGTTGAAGAGTTTGTAGCGGCCGAAACAGACAAGCTGCTCAGGACGGGTGCGGTAGTAGTGACCCTCATCGCTCCCTTGGTTTCGGACCCATTTCGAAACAGAACACCCTCCGTTCGCCAGGAAATTCCGACACGACGGGTTCAGCTAACGAAGATGGAGGTTTCTCCTGATCACCGGAATGCGGTGTTGCTCTGGGAATCGCTTGTTTGGGGCGTAAACGCTGACATTGTCGCACGCGCCGTTCTTGGTAACAGGGATACTTACTATGTAATTGCGATCAGAGTCGCGCCTGTCGGGCCAAATGAGGAGAAGGTTAACCAACAATTACGGACAATGATAGAATCTTTTCGGCCGCTCTAATCTGAACAGCTTTCCTTGGTGTACCAGTCATCTTACCGTGTGTCGCGTACGGAGCGGGTTTTGCGATTGAAATTGGCAGGATTCGATCCGTCAGAGGGGAATGGATTTTTTTTCAGTGGAGTTTTTGTTCTGGCAAAGTAATCCCAAAGAGGGAAATTCATCTCTAGTATCTTCTGATTACACGTACGAGAATTCCGGTGATCCTCCTATCGTGAACCGTCTGCAATAACATCAGCGCTCAATTCATACCGAACTTACAAAGAACAATGCCTCCCGGATGTCAAGGTAAAACCGCGATCGGCTGCACTTCCATAACGCTTTGGGATCGGGCCAAGTGACTCACCTCGATGAATGTCATGGCAGGAAAGTCTTTCTTAAAGATCTCTTTCGCCATTTTCTGAAATTGGGGCGTGTAGCGCAGATCGGTTAGAAATACGCTCATGGATACAATATCGTCAAGATTACCCCCGGCTTTGGCGAGCGTATTACCGATCTTCTCGAATACCGCTTTAAACTGGACATCGAAATTCCCTAGATCCGCATCGGGGCGCGGCTGGCTTGCGGTATGACCGGCAAGGAATACCAGAGTACCGCCTTTTATCTTGACCGCCGTCGAGCGCGCTTCCTGAAGTTGTGGGTCGACGAACTCCTTTTTGAATTCCTGCGCCATAGCGACGCGCGCAATCGTCAAAATCAATACGAGGCCTGATAGTTTCCACATCTTCATTGCTTTCATTGCTCTATCACTCCAGAACTCCGGCACTCCGATGTTCCTCAATCCTTCAGCATGGCGATCGCTTGGATCTCAAGCAGAGCACCGGGAGTAAGTAGTTTCCGCGCTTCCATGAAAGCGCTCGACGGATACCCTGTCTTGAAAACTTCCTTACGCATATCGGTAAAGATTTCTCCCCACCGGCGCTCCGTTGTATAGACGGTCATCGTCACAATGTCGTCGAGCGAACCGCCCACCTTGCCCATGATCCGCCTCATGTGTTCCCAGGTCGCGCGGACCTGGCCGGGAAAGTCTCCGGGTGCGAGCAGCACTCCTTTTTCATCGATGGGACCGACGCCCGATAGAAACACCAGCGTTCCGCCTTTTACTTTCACCGCCTGAGAATAGGCCGACTGCGGGACCGGAATCACCACCTCTCGGTCCTGCGCGTTGATCGGCTGAGACAATGCCGCAAAGTAAAGAACAACAAATACTGCGAGTCGTTTTGCAAACATCATCTTGCTGTCACACCGCGATACGCCGCCTCGATGTTATTGCCGAAGCGGTCCTGACCTTCCCAATCCTCGGTGCCGGGAATTTTCAATTCTTTCTTGATCTGGTCGAGTGATTTTCCTTCTTTCACCATCTGTCTTACTCCCTCCATCAGTTTGCTGTAGTAGCTTTCCATGTCATCGAGGATTTTTGCCGTGCCCGGATTACCGTGTCCGGGAATAACCACTTGCGGGTTGAGCGCTTGCATCATTTTGATCGCGCTCAACGTATCGGGAATACTGACGAATGGTCGATGATTACCGAAGCGTTTCACCCCGACCGAAGCCGCGGTAAATAGCACCCGTTCTTTGGGTAGCCAGATCGCGGAGTCAGCCTCGCTATGAACATTCTTCAAATAATAAAGCTCCATCGTGCGCTCGCCGACATTGAGCGTCATCCGGTCGCGATATTCGACATGCGGGGTGACCAGACGGAAGCCTTTGAAAGCCTCGCGCATTTCCGGCGATGTTGCCATCTGCTTCTCGATGCGTTCTGGCTTGAATGCTTCCGATTCTCTTATGGAAGCCGTTGCTCCGGCATGCGCGATAACCACCGCCGGCGGTGAAAAAACAAAATCGCCCATGGCATGGTCAGGGTGTGGCTCAGTATGAATGATGATTCGCACCGGCTGCGCTGTGAGCTTCTTCACGGCAGCCATGACAACGTGCGAATCCTTTGGACTCTGCCCCGTATCGATTAAAACAACACCGTCCTGAGTCAGGATAATCGTGCTGTTCGCTTCATTCAGCACAGCAGCATACACGTAAATCCCTTCGCTTACCTTTTTAAACTGCGGTCCGAGCTCCTGCGCGGAGAGACTTCCCACCGCGCCGGAAAACAAAATCATTGCGAGCGCGACGATGATCTTGGTTTTCATTGTCTACCTCCATTAGCTGCCCCTGACGATATGTTACGGCGCCGAGCGGCCAAGCAAACCGGCTCAAAAGGGTGATTTTCGCTTGGGCCGGGGCGTCAAAACTGTTTATCACGATGCGGAAATAATCTCTCGTGCTCGTTGATCTACCGCCCCGTAACTTCAGGGCGACCCGTCCTCTCCTGCGCGCGAAAATCAGGATCCCAGCTCAGCTCGCGCCGCGCCTTTTCCACTGAAACCGACGGCGACGGCTCGGCAATGTTGTAGACGCCTGGCGCTCCGCGATCAATCGCCAGCGCAGCAGCCATTGCCGCTGCGTCGACATGCAAGGGCGGAGAACCTGCAGCCACTGCGCTTCCTGTTCCCGGACCGTATAGCCAACCATAGCGCAGGACAATGCCTTCGAACTGGGGCGCGGTCAACACTGCCTGCTCCAGCGCCACCACTCCTTGAACGGTGATGGCAGCCATACCTGTTGCACCGACGTCCAGCGGATCCTCCTCGGCATGGGGTTCTGGCCCTGGCGCATAGACCCACGCGATGCTCTGGGCAATCAGCCTGTGCGCGTCCGCCTCCACGGCGGCCGCGACGAGATTCTTTGTCCCCTCAGTGCGCAGTTGAGCGTTCCGAGTCAGGGCTTCCGCCAGACGCGTCGGGTCGTGAATCAGCGCAAGATCGGTGAGCTGGTGAATCACGACGTCTGGATCAACCTTTGTCATCGCGCGGGTCAATGCCGGCGCGTCGAAAACATCGACCACGATGGGCTCGACGCCCCTGCTCCGCAATTCCTCGCCGCGCGCAGCGGAACGCGTGGTCCCAAAGACCAGTACGCCAGCACGCAGGAGTAAGGGTATGAGCCGGTTACCGATGGCGCCGGTGGCCCCTGCGAGAAAAACTCGTATCGCCATCACGTCCTCCTCTCAATGCGTCTGTCTGACCAGAACTGGTGCGATGCCAAAACGGGTATGTGCGGTGACCTGTCTTTCAACAAATGCAGATCGCCGCCGGTTTCGTTCATTTCGGTGCTGGCAATCCAAATTTAACAAAAACGTGCGCAACCGTTCTGTCGCACCGCTCCCGCAAAGATGCACAATCTCCGCACCTCGTTGCCCACTTGCTTCTCGACTACACGGCGCAACCCTTGGCGCGCTACGCGAAAGATGCGCTGATTATACCGGCGCATCAGCTCTCGAACGCCGCTTCTTCTCCGTTTTGTATCTTCACGAGTCCGTGATCCGACGGAGCATAGAGAGCTGCCGGCGTTGTACGGCCCTTCAGGGGTTGTAGGTTTCCAGTCATACGTCATTCATGCGCTAAGCGCCCCGCCCGGCTTGCCGAAAAGCGCGGTACGTGGTCCTCACCTCGCTCGGCAGCAACAATTGAAAGCGTATAAGCTCCGACTGCGATTACCAAGCCCCCGGACTGCGATGTCGAAATACCGCAAATATATTTGCCACTCCGGATTATCTATGGTCTTGTACGGGTTTTCTAAAGTTATGGTTCATCTCCTGAAATCGGGATCTAAAGAAACTTTTATCGATTGGATGCCGAACGGAAGGCGGGAACCAAAGTTTTGTGAAACGGATCGCGGTGGGTGGATTCGATCTATCAGACGTGAACGGGTTCGTTTTTGCGCCTATGTTATTCTGCCAAAGCTCCTCGGGATTACTCAATCGCATACCATTTGTCGGGGTGGAATGATCCTGGCGAGCCCTTGTCGGGAATCCCGATGCCATACCCGGTCTTCCCGCTAGTGCCGCTATCGAAGTTTTCCCACATATAGTAGCGTTCGGCGGCGCCGGCACCGTAATTGGAAAGCTCCGTGTAGCGAACCGCCATGCGCAACAGCCGTAAGTTGTTCCTCGCTGCGTTGGACGTCGCGGCACTGTAAGCATCCTCGAAATGGGAATAGATGGTGTCCATGTTGGCATTGAAGATCCAAAACTGGCCGGCATCGACGATGGACCATTGACCTTCGACCAAGCTCTCAACGTAGCGCAGATACGATTTCACAGCGGGCGCTCCCTCGCTGAAGATCACGGCGAACCGCTCGAGGTTATCGTCGAACGTCAGAGCGTAGTCATACAGTGTTCGCCCGTAGGTATAGAAGTCAAACAGATAGTTCCAGTGATTTTGGATGTTCGCTCCCGTGTGCGCGCCAATGACCTTGTTCCCGTTTGCCGCATAGCTCTGAAAGATCGCCTGCAGTTCATCCGCGCTGGGGATATAGTGCCACATGCTGCCATAGTTGGCCTGGACATGATCGTAGATGATCGCGGCGCGACCGGTGGCTTTGATCCAATCATACAGGTTGCTCTCCCAGCCGGTGGCGATGAAGCCGCTGCCGTCTGATTTTCCGACGCTTCTTTCCCGGTTCGCTTGTTCCAGCAGAACTCCTCGATCGAGGGAAGTGACGCTTTCTGGACGGGACATAAAATTTCCATAAAGAAAAAGCTCGATCCTCACGCGGGGATAATCGGCGTTCACCTGTTTCGCAATTTCATTGACGCCGTATATATAGTTTTCCTTCAGCGTGTAACGGGAGGACATCGGATCCGCGGAGGCGAAGTTTGCCTCTCCTTCATAGGGATAGTCATACCATTGGACCAATTTGACCAATGGATTGGCTGCTAAAAACTTTTTGATATTGCGCGCCACCTCAGTAATCGCAGCGGGATTTCTGTAATTCAAAACCATGCGATCCGGCTGTGCGGAGGGATCGCCTCCTCTAGGCTTGTGGTACTCGTTATTTGGCTGCAGGGAATAATACTCCGGGTGGGTGGTGAAATAGGGTTCGGGAAAGTCGCTGCTTCCGTCGGGCGGTAGGAATTCGAAGCCGGCGGTGCCGCCGTAATTGAAGATCACGCCGCGCTTGGCGATTTCATCGTACATGCCGTTTGACTTGAAAGCGTCGTAGATGCCTGCCCAGAGGTACACGAGGTTGAAACGATTTTTCATTAACCAATCGAAATAAGCCGGATTCAGTGCATGAGAGGGACTGACTCGTGTGTTGTCGTAATTGCTGTAACCTAGGTGAACGCCGCGATACAAAGCGTCGGCCGCACTCTTTGTGTAATCAACCGTACCTAAGTTGATGGTTTCAATCTTCGGTACGTACTCACCCATATCCACACCGGGTTTTCCGATCGCGGCAAAACTGCATCCCAGGTCTCTCGAGAAACTCGTAGACGGCATAGATTGTGCCTCGCTCGAATTCGTCGGGATTCTTGCTGCTTCCGGCGAGGAGCAACGTGCGGCTATCGAGCGTTTTGAGCATCATCCCTTCGGGCCCCGGAACCGACACGTCGAACTCCGACTCGGACATCAAGGGCGCGGTCTGTGAGTTGCGCTCGGGCCCGCCGATCAGGATACGATTGCCTTGGACCGCCTGACCGTCGGACGCGATCGGCAACGTCGCGCCCGATATTTTTTCGATGTAGCGCTGCAGTTCACCCGCGGCGAAGCTCTCGCGCACCGTCGCGGAAGCCGGCTTTACGATTGTGGCGTTGGCGCTGCCGTCGACAGCGACGTAAAACGCCGGTGCCCCGATGTAACCGCTGGCACAACCGTTTAGAAGCATAAGTGCCGCTATAATTATAAGTGTCAAATTGCTCTGCATAGTTTTGCCGAACGCCGCCCGTTTTAGCCATCGACGTCGTTGCAAACGTTCCAAAGCGCTTTGGTCAGAATCGGCGATCAGCTTAAAGGAGGCAGATCCTTAAAGAAAAACATTAGCGGAAAGACGGTTTGATCAATAATTCGTCCGGCAATACGTGGGCTCCGCCCTAAAAACCGATGGTAGCAGTCCAGCGTCAATCTTTGCTGCCGGCAAAATTATGTTCGTAGCGGGAGCAGTCGATCCTTGGCCAAGCGTACGGACGCCTCGACGCTAGGAACCGAGGGTAACTTCGAAAAATGCGGCACAAACACTTATGTCGTCATAAACAATAGATCAAAATCCGGTTCGTATGTGCTTAGGTTTATGGATTTATTTTGAACTTGTTCAATTTCATGGTTTCCAATTCTTGTCATTGCTTTGTTGTTGAGTATTGATGACCTTATCGAGCAATTGACGAGTCTTTTTCTTGGCATCTTCGGCGGACTGCTTCATAGCTTTAGCCGCTTCCTCGAAAGTCTTGTTTGTTATATTCGCAGGATTGCCCATATCATTATTAGGCATTCCACAGCCACAATTGTAACACATCTCAAATTCTCCTTTCTTTTGCTTTGTGAACGAGAAAAATTCTTTGTTTCGGCTAGACCATTCCTTGACGCCGTCAGTCGCCACGAATTATTTTTTCTTCCGTTTCGACCGTTTGTTTTGAAATGGTCCTCCGATCGCCTCATCCATTGCTTGGTTTGCGGCCCGCTGAATGTGTGGTCGGATCAACGGGAACGTTAATGGCTGGCCGATATTCCAAGGCGTCGGTTTCTCTTTCGCTTGTTTGCGTGTCATACCATTAGCATGGCACAGGCAAGAAACCGTTTCGCCCCCCGGCGTTCGCTTCGCGTGCGCGATCTCCTGAAAATCTCTCCTTAGCGCGAGCCTGGCGGTGCGATTTGCGCAGCTCCGCCCTGATTCGAGAAGAAAACCCTCTCAGAATTTATTCAGTCGATATTTGCTGCTTACTCTGCCGGCACACTCAGAGTTGCCGGGCCGGTGAACGGGAACACACCGCTTGTCGAAGTCGTCAACGCTCCACGAAGCGTCGTGGCAGCGCCGCTCGTCCCCACCGCACAACGCAATGGAGAATTGTTGGCAAAATGCGCAGTCGACTCGCATGTGGCTCCCGATCCCAGCCGTGCTCCACATGAACTGGTTTGGGTAACCTCCACACCTGCGGAATCGATAATTCTGGCTTCCAAATCGCGAGCCACGCTGTCGAGGTTAGTAGCAAAGCATACGGCGATGGAACCGTTCGGTTCGAGCGCAGGCGCAGTGAAAAGATGCGCGGCTATTTGCACTTGAGTAGGCGGCAGCACGATTTGAGCCCCTTGGCTACTTCCAACGATTGTGACAAGGGCAATAATTACCGCAAGGATGGTACAGAATTTCATAGGACCTCCTTTATAAGTTCCGCTACAAAAAAAACATTAACAGGCGTAGCGCGTGCTTTTCTACAGGTGTTCAATCGCGTTCTGCGGAATTGAGAACCATCAACTCAATACTGGCAATCCCTGCTAAACCGTGTCTGTAGGCTTATAATTGCCCGAGGCGCCGGATCAGCGCTGATTGCCATGTGCCAACCGCACAGGGATTGAGCTTTTTGCCTATAAATTGCCCATTGGGGTGCACTCCGGGACTCCGTCCATGCGAAGAGCGTATGGTGAATTGGGAACTTTTCCAGGCACCGTTTTGCACAACGACATGCCCACGACAATTTTTGCCAGGAATGGTTTTCGGGGGAAGAGCTTACATGGGATATCTTGGCGTGAACGATACTGTTTTTTGTTATCAGCTGAATATATTACTGCAGGAGCATGGCCGCACGATTGCCGACATTGGCGATATTGATCTCAGCTTACTTTATAGCTTTTGATGCTGCGGCAGCTACTCTTCTCTTCCACAATATCGTCGCTATATTCTCTGACCCAGTGGGAAGGTGTATGCCACAGCTGACGATCAGGTCGGAACTCGATTTGACCGGCCACAGCGCCCCAAGTCACCGGCAGCTAGTAATCAAGCAGCCGGCTTTCGGCGGTGTGCAGTGATGTGCCGAATTTCTTTGGCTTCGATCAACCGTCAGCCAAGCTCGTTTTACGCGGCTTTTCTGTGATGTGCTTCATCTCCCGATGGCTGGATGTTTTCTTCCATTGCTACCACCACATCGGCGTAGCTGAGCGGTTTTTGCAAACACAACCGGATACCCTCTTGTTTAAGATCGTGGACCTTCCAAAACGGCACGTTTCCCACCAATCCGATTAGTAAAGCGTCGGTTGTCGCTGTCGCATGTCGGACGATCGATCGCCACTCAGGCATATCTAAATCTGCGAGCACAACCTTTACATCGGCAACATTCTTAAGGTGAGTAATAGCCGATCGAGCATCAGCGGCCTGGAACACACGATATCCATCACAGCTCAACAGAGCTGCAAGTGCGGCCCGTGAAATTGGGCACTTTTCCGTAACAATCACAGTTAACGGAGATCCCTTGCATCGAGCATTTGAATCGCTTCTCATCGTTTCCTCCGTAGATCCGTAATGTGAATGCGCTAGAGCAACCATTATGCCGCGCCTTTCCGATGTTTTACCCTTATAATACACGCTTAATGGAGGAGTATTTTCACAGCCTTGCGAAAAACATGATGATTATTCCTAGAAACTGCAATTTGCTAATCCAGAATAATCTATTCGTTAAAATACCCGCGGGGTCTACGGGCGCTGTGCCCTCACGCTCTGAAAGTGACAAAGAGACGCTGAACGGTGCCGCTGCTTGAGGTCTGAACGGCGCTTGTGTGCGATAACTGAAAGTATAACCACCACGCGTCCAACCGAGATACAGAGCGCTCAAATGAGTTGACGTAGCCGAGTCTAAGCGAGTTTTGGAGGATAGATGACGGGGCTCTTCGGACTGTTGTTCTCGTAGATGCAGATCGTAACACTCGCAGCAAATGTACGAGCGGTTACGCGCGTGAAGATACTCCTACGCTGCAAGAATCCCGATGCCTCGCACAGGAGATTTTTCGCGCGACATCCTATGAAACGGTAACAAGCATCGTGAGGGAGCTGCTGACAGACGATCGCGGAGAAATGCGCGGGCCAAAATCCGCTCGCTTGCTCTTCATTCTCTAAATGCAATCGGGGCGAGGGCATCGTAAACCAAATATAATGAGAAGATGAAAAATAGTGCGCTAGCGGTGAACAGCAAGCCGAACAATTTATCCGCCATAAGGCTTAGAGTTCCTCGAGCTCTTCGAGCCACTTGGCGAGCTGGCTCGGATGGACACGCCACTGACCGCCAACCTTGAAAGCAGGCAGTTCTTTGCGATGGATCATGCGCTGCAAGGTTCGCCTCGACAGATGCAACAACTCAGCAGTCTCTTCCAGAGTCAGGAATTTTAACGGCTCCAGATCATTCTCCATAACGGGCTCATGCGAGCAACCTCAATGCCATGCCCGTTTTCAGAGTCGCCGACCTTTTGTTGGAAAAAGCTGGGTCTTAGACAGTTAGCGCTTGGGCAATTTTTACGTTCCGAGGTAATACGCTCGAGTAGCTTTTCATAATTACCGGGAGCACAGTTAGATTACCAATCACAATCGAACTGACGGTTTCCGAGAAGGCGCGCAGGGCATCTCTAACGATTTGGTGTGGTTATTTACCAGTCTTCAAAACACACACGACAAGCAACTTCTCTCAAAACCCATTCTCAATCGAATGGCGTGCTCCACATTCTTTCGCATACTTCCGAATTCTTTTTGGTTGTGCCTTGTGATCTCTGAATCACAACTCGCCAGCGCCTTTGAAGCACCGCTGTCCACACGAGGTGTGGAACAATCTTACCGGATTCATCAGTTGTAGGAACTTTCAGTCCAAATTGCCCTCTCACCGGTTACCGTGGGTTGAAACAGCTTCCCTCGAGCTCTCTTGACAACAACGGCACGTCACGTGCTCAACGTAATTACCAGCCGGGGTGAAGGATTCTCCACCTCGTCCGACAGCTTTTGATTTTCCTTCTTCCCCGGCGCCAAATTAATGACTCCAAAATTTTGGGAGCAAGCTGCTGCAACGAACCGAACCTCCAACTCTGTTGGTGGACACGGAGCATTCCCCTGGTGTGATGACTGCAACGGATTGCGCCTTCCGGTTAGCAGGAGCTTGCCCTTCTAGGTTGCAAAGATGATGAATCATAAAGAATGCTCTACTCTTCTTAAAAACAAAATTCTTGTCGTTGAAGACAATTCTGCTATTCGGCAACTGGTTGTGCTCCGCCTTAAAGAATTAGGTTACGAAGTTTTTGAAGCCGAGACGGGCCTTACCGCCTTCAGACAGGCGCGGGCGACCTCTCCCGATCTGATCCTTATGGATTTGGGCATGCCCGTGATTGATGGAGAAGAAGTAATGGCCTGGCTCAAAACAGATTTAGTGACCCGACACATACCGATCATCGTAACTACCGCCTTTTTATTCGGGCCTTCTGTCGATCGCGCTATTGCGGCCGGTGCTGCCTGGCTACACTGGAAGCGGTTTCAAGTGCCGATTACCGTTGCCGCCGGTGCCGCCGCTGTCGCTGCGTTCGCGGTAAGCTTGCTGGTCGCGTTCGTTGGGGAGCCGGAAAATCTCAAGGATATCATCCTCGGCTTCGTGCTTCTGCTGGGCGTTGGCGTATTCCTGTTCGCGATGCGGTGGGACTCTTCCGATCCCAAGCGGACGACCCGCCGTTCGGACGTTGCGTTTTGGCTCCACCTCCTGGCGGCGCCAATGATCGTGCATCCGGTCTTCACCTTGCTCGGCCTCAATGACGGTACCGCGACCATCGGCGAGGGCTTGATCGTTGTTGCGCTATATGTCGCGATTGGCCTTACGGCCTTGGCGATCGATCGTCGCGCCCTGCTCGTCTCAGCGCTCGCCTATGTGCTCTACGCGATGACCGAGCTGTTCACGCTGCCCCAGATCGTCTCCGCACGCGGCGACCGGGCGCTGGCTGCAAAGAAAATATTTCCCCATTGCTAAGCATTCGGAAGCGGTGGCGTTATTACTGGGGACGAGTCTTTGGGTTTTGTTGACCTCACTCCCTTATGTTTGGCCATTTATGGCAACCTTTATACTGATTATCAGCTTCGGCCTCGCGCTCACGGCCCGCTATAGGATGGGTTGGAGCGCAACTCCCATTGCAACCAACGGATAAGTAAGAACATTCTTAGCTCCGCGTGCGTAACCAAAACCCGGTACTTGCCAGTCATAAATCCGCGTTTTGCGGTGTTCACTTAACAGACAGAAAGGACCAGTAATGAGGAAGTTCTTCTTCGCGGCCGCGATAGGACTAATCACACTAGCGTTAAGCCCTGTTTCATTTGCCCAGACGACC
>Ga0207701_10001676_pt1 | contig 23134 bp, 15 predicted proteins | sample KBSSwiSSwithPhiX_FD_184294 | JGI IMG/M metagenome (GOLD analysis project Ga0207701, IMG submission 184294) | Switchgrass rhizosphere bulk soil microbial communities from Kellogg Biological Station, Michigan, USA, with PhiX - S5 (SPAdes) (version 2) | ecosystem: Environmental > Terrestrial >... | reverse complement strand
TGGAGATTGAAGCCAACTATCAACGCCACGCGAAAGCCGCGGAGGATATCGCCGAAGCCTATTTCGACTCAGATAAAGTGCTCAATCAACTCCTGGAAACTGCCATGGATCAATAGTGGCTGATGTGATCTTGCTTGGTTTCGATCAGCGTGCCCAAGTTCGACGGAGCAGACTTTGAACTCCACTTGGCGAATTTCATCTGATGCAATGTGCTCTGTGATTGGCTTCTGCGCCTGACGCCCGAAGCCCCGGAGCGGAGATCTCTCAATGCTCGTACCCGACCGCATGGCCGAATTATGGCAACGTGTAGAAGCAGGGGAAATGAGCAGTGCAGACTGTGTTCGCGAGCAGGAATACTTGTTGGAGCCTTACTGCCTCGAGTGGAAAAAAGCCTTGCTATGCCAGGGCGAGACTGATCTTCGCGCAAGCCTTCTAAGAGAAGTGGCGCACTACTATAACGTTTCTGATCTCGCTGAAATTGACCGGTGGTGCAGCCGTGCGGTGGACACCTTAAAGTCTGATTGGCACGCAATGGTCGATCCTCGACACCGCTCGAGCATCGAGGATTTCTACGAAAACAAGACTCACATCTATGATCTGATCAATTGGCATACCCTGAGGGACGACACCGGACCTTTGGCATATGTCGTCGCGCTGCAGATAGCGCGCGACCACAATGTCCGCAGCTGCCTCGACTTCGGTTCTGGGGTGGGGTCCGGAGCGCTGCTATTTGGCCGCGCCAATATCGAGATGACGCTGGCCGACATTTCCACCACGCTGCTTGATTTCGCACGCTGGCGCTTTCATCTACGGTCGCTCCCAGCGCACTTCGTGGATTTGAATAGTACGCCGCTGCCGGACGGCGCTTTCGATATGATCCTCGCCATGGACGTGTTCGAACATCTGGTCGACCCTGTAGAAGCGGTCGAGCAACTCTGGCGTGCCTTGAAACAAGGCGGGCTACTGTTTGCGCGTATTCATGCCGAGACGGACCCCAGCCATCCACAACACATCGCCGCGGACTTCGGTCCGACCTTTAACAGGATGGCCGAGATGGGCTTCGTCGAAAAATGGCGCGACCGGGCGTTGTGGGGACATCTCCTCTTCCAAAAAACCGGTTAGCTGAGCAGCCCTCGAACCTTTTTGAATCGGTCGAATCGCAAGACTTGGGCGGTGCTTCGCCGCAATCGGGCGATCAGTTTTTTGAAATCTGGAGGATGAAAACACCATGACCAAACAAAACCTCAAATTGAAAGAAAACTGGCGCCATTGGACGCCCGACGTTGCGAAGATTTTTTTGCGCTCCGGCCCCGAGGGAAAGACCCATCCATCACGCATGAAAGCGCTCAAGCTGCTCGAAGGTTTGTCGTCCGTACTCGACGTCGGCTGCGGCAACGGGCTGATGTTTGAAATGATTCGGGAGAAAGGGCTCGACCTGGATTATCTCGGAGTTGATGTCACCGAAAAACTTTTGAAGGTTGCGCGCGAACTGTTTCCCGCTGAGGCTCGCCGTTTCCGACATATGTCTCTATATGACTTAAAAAAATTCCCGCGCAAGTTTGACGCGGTTGTCTGCCGTCACGTGCTTGAGCATTTACCGGATTACGCTCCCGCAGTCGAATACTTGTACGCCCATGCCAGAAAGAAACTCATTCTAGTCTTTTTTCTACCGCCCAAGCCGCTTTCTTCAGGGCGTAAACGGGATGAAAAGTACGAGCGCGATTTCTATAACCATACCTATGACCTGGGAGCTTTTGTCCACTATCTTTCAACCGAATTATCACCCGCTCCGAGCGAGATCCGAATTCATTTCGGCCAGGGCAGGGGCGATCCTTGGATGCCGTGGGCAGACCGCGAAAATGTCATTTACGAAGTGATTCGACCGAATCAGATACGGCGTTTGAGAACAACGAAGCGGAGTCATGCGCGCAATCGCCGCTGAAACAAATCGTCTGCACGCCTCAGCCGGTGATTCCGTTGGCGGCAAATGGCTGCCAACCTAGTTTTGATGGACCATACCAGGACGCGAAATACTTCACCGCATTACATGCCCCAACTCGACGGCTTGCGCGCATTCGCCGTTGGCGCGGTGCTCATTCATCATTTCTTTCAGCCGCCGAGATTCGGTGGCGTAGACTTTGCCCTCCTGGGCGTTTGGTTGTTCTTCGTTCTTAGCGGATTTTTGATCACCGGAATTCTCCTACGGTCACGGGATCAAATCCAGGCTCGGAGCTATCCGGTCAGCCTGGCACTCCGACAATTTTATCTACGCCGCGTGCTGCGGATTTTCCCTTTGTACTACTTGGTGCTTTTCGGCGTAGCAGCGTTTGATCTTGGCGACGTGCGCGGCACGATCTTTTGGCATCTGACATACATGTCAAATTATCTTTTCTCGACGAGACAACAGTGGGGACAATTGACGGCTCATTTTTGGTCGCTATCGGTGGAGGAGCAGTTTTATATTCTGTGGCCGACGCTCATTTTGTTTGCCGGCGAGCGATTTCTGCCGAAAATAATTATTACCGCGATCACGATCGGGCCGATCTTTCGCGCGATCGCGCATTTACTCGATTTCAATTGGATTGCGCGCTTGACCGTTTCGCTGGCTTCCCTCGATGCTCTCGGCCTCGGAGCTTTCTTGGCTTATTGTTTACATCATGTGAGTGAAAAACCCGGGCTTCTCAAAGCCCTTGATCAATGGATTCGTTGGCTCGCCGCACCAGGGTTAATTCTGCTTTTTTGCCTTCAGAGATTAGAAGCCTATCACCTGATTGATCATGTGACCGAGAATTCGTGGTTTATCGAGCCCGCGCTGTGGGCATTCGTGTTTGTTTGGCTGATCAAGCGCGCATCATCGGGATTTACCGGCCTCGGAGGCAAAATTCTCGAATTGAAACCTCTCGTGTACACAGGCAAGATCAGCTACGGAATTTACGTATATCATCCGTTTGTATATTTTTTTCTCCCAACGTTGCTTGACCGTATAGGTCTCAATTTTTTTCTTCTGCCGCCACTATTGCAGTTTAACCTCGCAGTGGGGAGCACATTCGCAATAGCGGCGCTGTCGTGGCGCTTTGTTGAAAATCCGATCAACTCGCTCAAGAGTCGTTTTGCTGATAGCGGTGTCAAGCAGGGGCGGACTCTGCCCAGGCCGCATAGCTATCGGTCCCAAACGGCACTATGAGGGAGCTCGACTCCAGGTCTGAATGAATCGTCCAAAGCCGAGAAATCCTGACGAGCTATCGGGATTTTTTGACCACCATCGCTCTTTACGATCCCGCTTCGCAACCGCGCTGTTCTCGCTCAACGCATTAGCCCCCGCAGCAATTCTTTTATTCACCTATTTCGCTACTGGGATCGCATTGCGGCTTTTCGCCGATGTACCACTCCACGACGACTGGACTTATGCCTGGAGCGTTGAACACTTTCTAAAAACCGGGAAACTGCAGGTTCTTGACTGGTCCATTCACTATCCTTTTGCACAGGTCCTGTGGGGCGCGCTGTTTTGTTTACCCTTTGGTTTTTCATTTTCAGCGCTGAGAGTCTCTACCGTGGTTTTCGCTTGGCTTGGCAGCCTCGCTCTCTATGGAACATTGCGCGAGGTGGGACGGACGCGTACCGAGAGTCTTATCGCCAGCCTCGTTCTTATCGTCAATCCCGTATTCTATCTTCTCAGCTTCTCCTTCATGACCGATGTTCCCTTTGTAAGTGTTTCCACTATCGCTTTCTTTTTCATTGTGCGCGGATTTTCCAGAACCAACGCGTTGGATCTGTGGATAGGTTGTGCCTTCGGGGTCGTTGGGTTTTTCGTGCGTCAACTTGCCATTGCCATACCCGGAGCCGTGCTATTGTATGTAATATTTGAGCCTTCTCTCCGCTCGCGACGGTATTTGTTACCACCCTTAGTTGCGTCGCTCCTAATTTGTTTCACGCCGTATTTGATCGCGCACACGATGGGATTGACGAGCCAGTACACGGCCAGAGAGTGGGTATTGGATAAATGGCTCCGCCAACCGGAGCTGGGCATTCCGGGCTTGGTCCGGATTATGATGCATAGCGGCCTCGCGCTATTTCCCATGACGATGCCGCTTCTGGTTGCATCATATTATCGACGGCTGCGCTTTTGGTGCGTGCTCGGTCTATTGCTGCTTCTGACGGGCTGCGCGATTTTGTTCACGCCGGAAATTCCCAAACCTCTGGATGGCATGTGGAATTTGATCGCGCTCGGCAAAGAGCGCCGCCTTTTACGTGGTCTTCCCGATCCTGATTTCCTGCCGTCATGGTTGAACTATCCACTTTTGGCATTCGCTCTTTTTTCGTTCGCCGGTATCGTGATTAAAGTCATCGACGTAACTCAGATCGAAAAACCATTGCGTCTCTTGGCTTGGTACGCCCTCAGCCAATTTGGCCTGATCATGGTTGTTTGGCTCTTCGATGCATGGGGTTCTGACCGTTATTCGATAGTGCTGCTGCCGCCGCTTATCGTCCTGCTCGCGGGTCCTCAGCTGCGATCAATGACAACGTCTGCCGGCATCGCGGCTATTTTTCTCGTAGCCATGCTCGTGACCTGGAGTGAGACTCAAAATAATCGCGCGGCTGCTGAAGCGTTGGCTTGGCTGCGCACTAGGGGCATTCCCTTTTCAGAGATCGACGCAGGATACGCTTTGGATGGCTGGTACTTGTATGCTCATCCAGAGAATCTAGCGGCTGGACAGATACCCGACAGGGATGTTCCCTTCGTGACCACCAATGAGCGGAGACCTTATGTCATCGCGACCGCTCCCCTTGAAGGTTATAAGCTGCTTGGCAACTATCACTGGTCTATTCCTTTGAGATCCTTAAAGTACAACATCTATGTTTTGCAGGCGCTCCCGATGGACCCGATGGAAAATAAATAATCTTTCCGCTGAGTGAAATGTTAGCCGCCGTAACAAACCCGATTCACATGCGCTTGTTCCATCGCAAGATTGCGCTGTTCTGTGGACTCATTGTGCTCTGCGTTTTTGTCGGCCAGGGCGTCTTCTTCATTCGAGCCAACTCTCAAACCGTGGATGAGGCAACCCATCTTGCTGCGGGCTATTCCTACTTAACGACCAGAGATTTTCGTCTCGACCCCGAGCACCCCCCATTCATCAAAGAGCTTCAGGTCCTTCCTCTCTGGGTCGTTTACAAGTTGCCGTTTCGTCCGGATCTCCAGCAGTGGCGCGAGGCGGATCAGGAGCAGATCGGTTTGGACTTCCTGTACAAATCGGCAATTCCAGCCGACCAAATCCTTGCGTGGAGTCGATTTACAAATCTATTTCTTGGCGTGCTTCTGGTGACATTGATCGGATGGTGGGCATATCGGCTTTGGGGAATTTTGCCCGCGATGCTGGCTATGGCACTCGCGTGCTTCGAGCCTAACCTGGTTGCTCACTCTGCGCTCGTGACCACTGATCTTGGTGTTGCGCTTTTCATTTTTCTTGCCGTCTATCTTCTCTGGGAATATCTGCAGCTTCCAACCTGGGGTCGCTTGGCGGCAGTGGGCGTTTCTACAGGTCTTGCATTGGCTGCGAAATTTTCGGCGCTATTCCTGGTCGCAGCACTCAGTGGGATCTTTGCCTTACTCGTTATAGCCGGTGAGCCCTGCGCTCTGCCTTCAAACAAAAATCGAATTGACCGATGGCCAAAAACTGCTCAAGCAGGAACTCTGTTTTTAATCGTCCTTTTCGTTGCTTTTCTGACTATTTTTCCCGTTTATTTCTTCCAAGGAATTGTTCCATGGGTGACCGGCTTGCGGGAGTTTCTCACCCATGCCGACACCGGGCATTTAAGCTTTTTCCTGGGAGACTATTCCTATGAAGGTTGGTGGGATTACTTTGGAATCGCTTTTCTGATTAAAACTCCCATCGGCAGTCTATTGCTGATTGCCGCATCCCTTGTTCTCTACCGCGTCGGGAAACCTCTTCAACGGCGGGACACAATTCTGCTTTTGATTCCACCGGCTCTCATCTTCATTGCCACCACCCAGGCAAAAGTGAACATTGGCCTACGTCATATTTTGCCCGTCTACCCATTTTTGTTCGTTCTCGCTTCACGTCTGGCAACGGTCCGATTGCAGCGAGAGTGGGCGCTCCCATTCGTTATCATATCGACGATCTTTACAGCGATTTCCTCTCTCCGCATCACTCCACATCAGCTTGCCTATTTCAATGAATTCGTCGGCGGCCCAGACCAAGGGTACCGTTACCTGAGCGACTCGAACATCGATTGGGGTCAAGACCTAAGAGGACTGAAAAAGTACATGGAGCAAGAGAAGCTTCCGATTATCTTCCTATCCTACTTTGGCACTGCACCGCCTTCCGCGTATGGCATTCGTTACCAAAGCATCGCCAGAACAGGTATTCATGAAGTTTCACCGCCCAGCGACAAAGTTCCCGCGACAGCGGCGCGAAAGATTTTCGCGATCAGCGTCTACAACTTGCAAGATATTTCGACCGGCTCGAGTCCGCTGTTTCGCTGGCTCTGGCTGCGACAGCCGATCGCAAAGATCGGCTACTCGATTTTTATTTACGACCTCTCGAACGATGCCGTAGGTTTAATGATGCTGGAACGGGCTTACGCGCGAACCATGTCTCCAGCGCCGTCCGAACAATCCATTGCACTGAATTAGGCCACGACCTAGATTTATGGAAGCTACCCTGCCATCGTGGCCGGTTCAGCCGGTGTCATCACGCTCGAACCGCGTCGTGCCGCATCATTCACAGCGGTAACTTCAACGATCGAGGATGGCCCTGTTCCATTGACATGCACCAGAAGGTGGCGACTGTGGAAGGCGCGCAATGTCGCACGATGACCGACGCTAAATAACGTCGTGCCTTTGAGTCGCTCGCGAACCAATCGGTAAAGGCGCGCTTCAGTGGTCTCATCCAGCGCCGAGGTGGCCTCATCGAGAAAGAGCCAATCGGGTTTCTGCACGAGCGCACGAGCAAACGCGATGCGTTGCTGTTCCCCAGGGGAGAGTTGGAGCGCCCAGTGTCCGCCCTCGTCGAGGCGCCCGGCAAGGTGGGAAAGTCCCACTACCTCCAGCGCCTCGCTCAGTGTCACATTATCAACATCGGCGCCTGCCATCGGATAACTGACCACCTCGCGAAGTGTGCCAATCGGTAAGTAGGGCTTCTGCGGTAAAAATAGAAGATGGCACTCCTGCGGCCGCATGATCTCTCCCCGACCAAACGGCCAAATTCCGGCGATGGCGCGGAAAAGCGTGCTCTTCCCCGAACCGGAAGCTCCCCCGAGTAGGACGGTGTCTCCACGCGAAACCGTGAGGTTCACGTCTGCGATCAGCGGCCGACCGTCCGGCAGATCGAGAGCCACATCATAGACTTCCAGGTGCGTAGCGTCCCCCTCGGCGCATTGGATGCCACCACCAGTCACCGCTTGGATATGTACCCGCGCAAGCGCCCGCTCAAAACCGGAGAGACGCTCAACCACCGAGCACCATTCAGCAATTATTTTGTATGAGTCGATGAAAAAGCTCAGCGATGTCTGCACTTGGCTGAAAGCGCCAATGGTCTGTATGAGTCCGCCCAGGGTAAGATCTCCCGCGAAATAGCGCGGTGCAGCGACTAGCGACGGAAATATCCAACCCGCTTGTTGATAACCCGAAGTGAAATAGGTCAGCCGCTTTTGGCGCCGCATGATGTCCCACCAGTTCACCACCACCGCCCCAAACCGGTCCCGAAAGCCTCGGAGTTCGTCGGCCTCGCCTCGATAGAGCGCCACTCCTTCGGTATTCTCGCGGAAACGTACCAGGCCAAACCGGAAGTCCGCTTCGCAACGTTGCTTGTCGTAATTGAGGTGCACTAGTGGATGGCCAATCTTGTGAGTGAGCCAAGTGCCGGCGATCGCATATAAGACTGCCGCCCAGACCATGTAACCGGGCAACATAATGGAGACCCAACCGCTCAGGGGAACGGTGAGCGTTCCGGATAACGCCCAGAGGATCGCCACAAACGCAACTAAAGCGACGAGCGCACGGAGTCCGCCAACAAAAAGAGTAATGGTATGCGAAATTAGCAGGTGAACGTCTTCGGCAATGCGCTGGTCAGGGTTATCGGTTTGATGCGCAACGAGCTGCATCCGATAATAGGCGCCGTCGGCCAGCCAAGCGCGGAGATAGCGGTCGGTAAGCCAGCGCCGCCAGCGGATCTCGAGCATTTGGCTGAGATAAAGCTGATACACAGAGAAAAACACGATGAGGGTGACAAGCCAAGAGAGGCCGACCAGCTGCTGCAAGAACACGGTACGGTCCTTATTCTGGAGCGCGGTGTAAAAAGTGTTGTTCCACTCGTTGATAAGGACACTCATGTGAACCATCGCCAGAGTGAGTATCAGTACGACAACGAGCAGTCCCCAAGCCGCCCAGCGATCCTCCGAGGACCAGTAGGGTCGAATCATCTCCCATGCGGTGGGGAACAGTTGCCGCAGGCGAGTTGTGGTTAATGCTTCGGTGGGCTGAGAACTCGCGATATTTTCATTTTCCGAACTTTGACCGTTGCCGGCAACTCGTTGATGATCGACCACGGTAGCGTGTTTCATATGTGTTCCCTTACTCGGCTGCCTGTGCACTGGTCACCTCCGCGGGTTCCTTGTGTGTCACTCTTCCCCTTGGCGAGTCCTCGAGTTCTCGTAGCAAGACAGCCAAAGTCGCTGCGCGCGCCTGTCTGTTGGAAACCACCGAGCCCGCTGTGATACACACGGCATCCCACAGGGGATTCGCATTATTGCCCACAGACTTTCGCCAATCGATTCTTTCGAGCAGTTTGAGCTTTGTTTGCCAATCGTGCGGATATTTTTCGAGCAACGTTCTTCCGATACCTCCGAGAGCACGTAAAACGACAGCGTGAGTATTGATTTTCTCTTTGCGGAGTTCGGCAGCGCTCAGTTCCCCATTTTTGACCTTCTGCCAGTCACCAATGACCCTCGACAGCTCTGCCCAGTATTTGACAGCCCTCTCGAGGTTGTCTCTGTAGGCGGGCGAGCCCTGTTCAGTGATTTTTTTTCCGAGCAATTCCTCATTCGCATCGTATAAAGCGGAAATGGTAAAAAGCTTGGAAGACCGAGGCGGAATCGCAACTTTCTCTTTCTCCACCATATCTCGGAAGACCTCGACGCGTTCGGCCAACTCCAAAGTGAGCACGGAAAGATTATCTCGACGATCGTAAAACATCCCCAATGATTTTGAGCTCTTCTGAACGGACCGATTCAGGTCCGAGAACATCTGCCGCAATCGCTCCGTACTTTCGGTCTCAAAGAGAAGCACCGAAATTTTTTCTTTCCCCACGGCAGGATTTTCTTTGAGCGCTGCAGCAATCGCCGCGCAGCGATGCTGGCCGTCGTTGATGGTGAACTCAAGATTTTCCAGCTCCATTTCCAACGTTCCAATTTCCGGGTTGTCGATCGAAGGGATAAAAGTCACAGGGCACGAGTAAGACGCGGTGATGGACGAGAACAGGTATCTGTCCTCATTCTCGAGTATGTACCTTGCGATATCCGCAACCCGCGCTTTATTCAGAACTCTTTGCGCCCGCAGCACCGGCGTGGACTGTTCCCAATCGTCAAATTTGAACAGACGAGGAATTTCGGAGAGTGAAATCAGGAGCGAGTAGTATTGCCGCCCACCCATGTTTCCCCGCATTACCGGAAAACTAACTTTCATGGTTCACCAACCTCATCTTTAGCGGCTCCAATCTCAAGCAGAGCTGGCAACCTATCACTAGCACAGCTCTGGATCAAGGAGCGGAGAGCTGTACTTACTATGCGCATCAGCTCTTGCCAATTCTAGTTACAGCTGTGTGCGCAAATACTTACAGCTCTAAAGTTCTGATGCGCTTAGGAATCGTTCGCACTTTCGGGCGTTTACGGTAGGATTTTTGAGATCAGAAAGCGACGCAATCGCCGCTAATTGCCGTTCGGGGCTGGAGCGCAGCTCTCATTCAGGCGAAGCCGAAAAAAGCTCCGTCTATGCCAACGGCTGCTAAGATCGAGAGGCTTTGTGGAAGGTTAATCCTTGAGTTGCGAAAAGATCGGCAGGACAGCCATATTACTTTTTCTGGGAGGTGGGGATGCGATTCAACCACGACTGAAATTTTATTTTGAACTCAAACATTGCATCTTCGCTGGCCCTTCCTTGCCTTCTTGTTGATCTGTTAAAAAAAGTTCGTTGGCTCGCGCGAAGCTCATGAGATAGCGACCCATCACAAGCATTTGGCTCTGGTACTCCATCAGTGACTTTCGCTTGTTCGCAGATTCCTCATCAGAGAGCGCCAAAGAGATCCAGGCTGGTCCTTCCTCAGAAAAGCCATCGGGAGGATTTAACAGGGCCCCCGTACCCGCTCCACTGCCCATTGGCCACTGGCGAAAGTGCACCAAGAAAGTGAGAATCTTAGGATCAAGAGTGGGATAATTTTTCCTGTAGGCTTTTAAAGATTTGTTAACAAAAAAATATGTCGAACAATGATCGGGGTGTCGATCTCTCGGATCAGCCACTGCGATCAGCGATGGATGGAACTCCAGAAGTAATTTCTCTATCTCTCGCTTTACATCTTCGCCGTTAAATTCTACGTCCGGCAGCAAGCTATCAGTGGCCTGAGGGCGATCTTCTAGCGTAAACGGAGAACGAAAAAACGGGTTTCGATCAAACCAATGCTTCTGCAGAAGATTACGCAGCCCGCCATCGGGAAAGTTTAAAAAAACCACATCCTGCTTGTTCATTCCTAAAACTCGTAGCGCCTGACGCGCCTCCCTTTTGCGCAGCTTTCCATAGTTGCGATAATCCTGGGCATTCGGACGGCTTATCTGGGTTTCCTTTTCGACCCCTTCAGGAAAACCGTCGCCGCTGGTCATAAACACAACTTCGACCGATCCCCCAAGCCTGAGCACTCGCTGAATGAGCCCTCCGGCCGCTAGCGTCTCATCGTCCGGATGCGGAGACACGACCATGAGTCGGGTGTTCTTAGTTAGAAATGGCTCAAGATGCTGTGGCGTGTCTATTCCGTACGCGTAACGAGTTACGAACGCTATACAGATAATAACGCTGAGCAATATCTTTGCACTGGATTCGACGACAGGCCTCTCATCTGTTGATTTTGCCTCTGAATCTATTCGATAGCTTTCAGCGTGTAAATGCTTCGTCCGACTCGGCTCCATTGCGGGGTTTCCACTCCAGTGAGTAATATTCACCGCGGTCGCGCGCCCAGGGATCGAAGGCATCGATCACCGGCGCAAGCTCCCGGCGAAGCTCTGGAATCGTTCGCATCAGCACCCGTTTCAGCGGCATGACTTCGATTTGATGGCCGTTCGGCACGCCGTTTTCGATCATCTTTTCCGGCCCATTGTTCAACACCCACTCATATCCGAGTTGCGTGTAAAACTCCGGACGAAAGCTGGACGTAAAGAAACGATCGCTAAAAAGACGGCGCGATGCATTGAGGATAAACACCTGGAACTGTGTTTCCGAAATCGCGAATCCATGCGGCCGGGCAAATTCGGCGAGCATGCCGACGACGACATCCACATCTTCGATGTTGTCCACCATGCTGCCATTCGTATGTCCCAAACAGTCGTTGATCGGCGTTCCGTCATCGTTCGTTTGAGCTTTAGTGATCACTTTGGCGGCGTCGCAGCGGTGTTGGCCGTAACTCTCACGCACAATCCCGATGAGCCGGCGCTGCTCAGCGAGCTCGGCGGAATCCTTGGGCAGATGGGGGTCGGCAAAATCGTCAAAGCTGGTCAACTGTTTGAGACCGTACTGGCGGCGAAATTCGTTGAACCGGGGTATGCCGCGCTCGCGATCGCGAACTAGGTCGAGAGCGAGAACGTCGACCTTGCCGCTGCCGCCGGGCAAACGCGGCATCGACAAGTTCTGCAAAAAAAGCGGACTGTTCTGCAAGGTCAAAGCTCCCAATCTTTGGCGCCCCATCGAAAGACCCCAGTTTGCGAGTCCTCCCTTGCGCAGCGCCCCGGTTGCCTTGCCACGAACCGTTTCGAGCAAGGAAATTTTCCCGCTGATCACGTTAGGATCGCCGTTGAGATCGCGAAGTTCGATGAGGTCGGGCAGCATCGAGTGAAGCCGATAAACGCTGACAAATTCCTCGGGAAAATTGAATGGAGAACCAAAATGGTTGATGCCGCCGTTCACATGATCCGGGTTGGACAAGTCCCACAGGTCTTCTTTTGCAGGATCGAATGCGGCGAAAATCGGTTCATCTGCATAAACGTGATTGCCTAAACCAAAAATCCCGGAACCGGAGGCGAATACGGAATACCACTGGGTGGCTTCCTTGACGTCTCTCGACGGGCCGAAGTTCTGGACAACAATTTTTTCCAAGGCTTCGCGCGCCTGAGGAAAATCCTTCAGCAAGCCGTGCCAGTTGGCGTTCAGGCCCAAGAACAAGGGCTCGTTGTAGAGCAATTGTGGCGTCCACTCGGTGGTATGAATCTTGGCGATCTCCACCGCCACCACCAAACGCGCAGCTTCAAACAATTCGTCGGCGGTCACATCTTTGTACTCGATGATGCGCGACGGAGTAGCCGGATTTCGTAGACCAGAGTCTGCGTCAGGTGTTTGAGCGGCGCGCTCACGAAAGGCGTCGACGAATAGATTATGCTCTCGCGCGAAAACATTATGGAAGAAGCTCAGACCTACTGACCAGTTGTCGGCGAATGCCACCGATTCCTGTCCAGCCCACTGGGGGTTCATGGGATCGGAGCTCTGGAGCAACGGCAAATAGGCTTCCCCCGATGGGCTGCTCACCAACAGAAACTTTGCCGGATCGCCCGGATCACGCTTGACGCGGTGGCGCGAATCCTCGTCAAAGCCGTAGAGCTGCGAGGCGTCCCACCAGGCGGTGTTTTTATTTTGCGTCGCTTTGGGCGCCCGGCTCAAATATTCCTGACCGGCATAAGTGAAAGTCGACGGCTGCGTCTCTATGCCGATCAAACCTTTGTCGATTCGATCCTCCGGCCGGCAGTTGAGTTGTTTCATCCGCTCCGGCGTCAATAATTTCTCAACGCCGGCTTCGATCTCAGTTTCACAGCCCATCGGAATGAGTTCTGGGCCATTGCTTCCCTCTTCAAGATGGGAAAACCAGTCATGGGTCATGAACTGCACCCAAAACGCCGCTAATACGTTCAAGAAAGGCGCTTTTTTGTAATCGCAATTGGCTTTGGCCGAATTACCCGCCAAGCCCCGCCCGTCGTTACATTTCGCCGGATCGGACTGAACTCGCGTCAGTAATTTGCGGCTGATCACCTGTGGATCCGGCTTGAGCAATCCGAGACGATCGCCGTGTCGGTTCTTTACAAGGAAATTGTTTCCCGACTCAGGAAAAGTTGTATCGAATTCGACGTTGCGCGCAAACATTTGCCCGGTCGAGCCCATCAATGGATTTTTGATATCGTTGCAAATTCCGGTAAGCATGCGCGCGCGGATGAGCTCGCCGCGGCAAAGTTGCGTCCCATTGCCGCCGACCGCTGCATACAATGGATTATTTCTCGGCAGCCGCATCTCTTCCCAGGTTTTTAACGCTGCACCGTCGATGTGGTCGCGGCCCCGAAGATACTGCGCGAACGTGCCGCTGTTATCGAACAGATTGAATTTGATCAACTCGATGCGCTGGTATTCAAGGTCGAGCAGAGCGCCGTCAACGCCGCGGCCGTTGGGACTCAAATGAACGTGCTCTCCACTCGGACCCGCAGCTTTGCTATTGCTGTCACCCACCGCCCAATAGTTTTGCCAGTCCACCCACGGCGTTGAGCGAAAAGCCACAGCTCGATCTCCGCCGCGGCATTGCGCGGTGTCCTCTTGAACCTTGCCGAGAAATCTCTGCGCGCGCTCATCGGCAATTTTACGAAATCCGGCGGCGACATACGTCGTGCAATCCGCCAGATCGGCAGTGCGAGTACTGCAGGCGCTAAGCCCGAGGATCGCCACTGCGAGAATACCAGATCCCCGCACCACGTGAGTTCCTTTTTTCAAATGAAATGAGTCGCGCAGGTTAACAGTAATCGTGTCTTTTATCACCAATTTTGGAATTTTTTTGTTCGCCCGTCGTGAAAGCAAATCGCTTGCTGCACCACACGGATGCGACAACGATCACCACAATCGTCATTCCGAGAATCACCCAACTCACGAGATCCTGCCGGCGCAGGAACATTTCCAGCTGCACTCCGAACAACGTCAGCGTGATAATGCCCGGAATCCTGCCAATGGCGGTGGCAAAAAAGAAGGGACGGAAACCTATGCCAGAGGCGCCGACGAAGAGGTTGACCACGGTGAACGGCGCAATCGGGACCATCCGCGTACTCAGGACAGTTAAAAAGCCATGGCGTTCGGCGCGATCGAAAAAGCGGTCAATGCCGGCGCGGGCAATTTTTTGCACCCACTCACGCCCCAGGACACGTCCGATGCCAAAACCGATCGTGGCGCTACAGAGCCAACCGGCGAAGGCATACAGATTTCCTAAGATCGGACCAAAAGTCACTACCGTTGCGACATTCAGCAGCGTTGTTGGAAACAGAATGAGACTGCTCATGACATAGATTCCCAAAACCCAGAGAAACACCGCCGGATAATTTTTTATCGATTCTTGCCAGCCGACAATCGTTTCGAAATTGAGGATTTCTCTGAGTGGCGTCAATCGCCACGCGAGCGACACCGAAACCAGAAGTACGAAACACATGGACAGCTTGACCAAAGCTGCTTTGCGATTACCTGATTTTACTCTGTTCGCGTCTCCATTGGCTTGATACTCGAATTCGCGTGCCATTTTTTTCTAAGTAGCCGAAACGCCCGAAGAAGGCTAATCAGTGATTGTCCAGTAGCACAGATGAACACCCGAAGAGCAGTACGACGGCAACCCTTGTAGTACAAATTTGGTAGTGACGACGTCAGCTTTTGTCATCAAAACCGCAAGGCTTTCGTACCTCTTACTCCTTTTAATGCTGGTATGCTTTATGCCGCCCCACAGATCGCATGAACTCTTTACGATGGTTTCGGCGCAGTCTATTCATAATAACGCTTTATAGTATCGGACTGACCGAAGCTTATTATCTGCCGCGCTACGGCTATGGTATCGAATGGCTGCTCGGAGCGCTTGGGGCGACAGCGTTTCTCGCGGGTTTCTGGATGCGAGCGCATCGGGATATTTACTGAATCGCGCGAAAAACATCCGAACATTCACCTACGCCACCGACGGTCCGCTCTGCACCGAACACCGAAATCCTCGGTGGCTTCGATCAGAAGCGCTGCCTCGCTGCGACCGAGAACTCTCAACGAGATCTCACCCGCTTCTTCCATTTCCGTTGAACCATTGATGATTCTTTTGTGGGCGTCACGCAGTAATCGGGAACTGATCGGCCCGCGCGCAGTGGTCACCCAGCACAGACGATAAAATAAATATTGCTACGTGCCGTGGGTGAGCGTGATATCGTCATCTCCACTTGGAAAATCCGGACCGTCGATCGCCATGCCTCTTGAAGACCTCGAGATCTCCTCGGCGCGGAGCATTTCATAAAAGCGCTCTTGAAAACGGAAAGCGGATCCATTGAGATTGTTGTTTCGCGCGTACGAACCGTCCGGCTCCATCTGCCACGCCTTGACTGAGTCGACCAATTGAAGCTCTAAAATATCCTTTAGTTTGGCCTGCAACTGCGGATCGAGAACCGGGAAGGCGATTTCGATGCGCCGTTTGAAATTGCGCGGCATCCAGTCCGCCGAGGCGAGCCAAAACGTTGGCGCGCCGCCGTTCTGGAAATAAAAAACTCGGGCGTGCTCGAGATAGCGATCGACAATCGAGATCACTCGTATACGCTCCGAAACTCCCTCCAGCCCTGGCCGCAGACTGCACATACCGCGCACGATGAGATCGATTTGCACGCCCGCTCGGTTCGCAGCATAGAGCTCCTCGATAACCGCATCGTCAATCAGGCTGTTCACCTTGGCGATCATGCGGGCTGGTTTGCCGGCGCGCGCCTGCTCCGCCTCGTTGCGAATCAAATCGATGAAGTGTTCGCGCAACCCGGTGGGCGCCAAGACCAGGTGATGGAATCTTTGCGGCCGGGTGTAGCCCGTCAGCAGATTGAATAATTCCGTGAGATCCTCGCCGAAGTGTGGCCGGCAAGTGAACAGTCCAAAGTCGCTGTAGACGCTGCTCGTGCGCACGTTGTAATTTCCGGTCGCGAGATGACAATAGCGCCGGATGCCATCGACTTCCTGTCGCACCACCAGACAAACTTTGCAGTGCGTTTTGTAACCCAGTAGACCGTAAACCACATGCGCTCCCACCTCCTCGAGCGCGCGCGCCCAGGTGATATTCGCCTCTTCATCGAAGCGCGCCTGCAGCTCCACTAAAACGGACACTTCTTTACCCGCTTCGGCAGCACGCGCCAGGGCCGTTGCGATCGGCGAGTTGGCGCTCGTTCGATAGAGCGTCATCTTGATCGCCAGAACTTTGGGATCTTTGGCCGCTTCTTCGACGAAATGAGTCACCGCATCGAAGGACTGGTACGGATGAAAAACCAAGACATCATTGCTTCGAATACTGTTCCAAATATCCGGACCGCGTTCGAAGCACGGCACCGGCAATGGCAGCTGGGGTTTATCTTTGAGCCGTGGAATGTTCGCCGCGGCATAGAGCTGAAAGAGATCAGTGAACGCCGTAAAGCCTTGGCCGGCGTACAAATCATCTTGGGTCAATTCGAGCTCTTCGATCAGCTGCCGCAAAACTTCGCTGGGCAGGTCGGAATCGTACTGAAGGCGGACGGCATCGCCCATACGCCGCTCTCGGATTCCCTGCTCAATGCTCATGAGCAGATCCTGATCGCGCCGACGCACCAAACCGAACTCCGCATCGCGAGTAACCCGCACCGCATGCGTCGAGACAATCTCGAAACCGTGGTAAAAACGCGGCAAATATCGTCGCAGCACATGCTCAAGCAAAATAAAGGCGTACTGTCCTTCCTTGGCGGGCAGCTGAATGAATCGCGGCACCACTTGACCTGGAATATGCACGATCGAGAGCTCGGTATGCGGCAAGGGCGAGGGAGCGACCGGACGCAAAGACACGACCAAAGATAGCGACCGATTTGTGAGATACGGAAACGGATGCCCCGGATCGATCGCCAAAGGCGTGACGATCGGATATAGCGTGCGTTGAAAGAATTCCTCTAAAAATTGCTCCTGGTCATATGTAAGCTCTTCGGGGCGAACCAGATGAACCCCTTCCCGTGTCAGAGGGGGAAGGACCGTGCTGAGAAAGACGCGATGTTGTTCGTCCGTCAACTCATGCACTCGGCGCGAGATCGCCCGTAGAATCGCTTCATGCGCCGTGCCGTTCGTATTGCTCATCGGGTCGCTCGCGAGTTGGCGCTTCAGACCCGCAACCCGAACCATAAAAAATTCATCCAGATTGGAACTGAAAATCGCGAGAAATTTCACCCGCTCGAGAAGCGGCACTGCGGCAGACTTGGCTTCTTCCAAGACCCGCCGGTTAAACTCGAGCCAGGAAAGATCCCGATTGATCAGCAACTCGGAATCGGCTTTCATAGTGTCAACTCAGTCTAACTCTTTCTCTGCTCGGAACAACGGCGATGCCGCGGGCTAGCGTTGTTAAGAATTTGATAAAGTACGCCAATCCCTCGGAAATCTTGACAAATCCTGAGCGAGCATATACCCCAATGGATCATGCGTCTGGGCCTGAAACTGTGCGTTACTGCTTTTAGTATTTGGGGCATTTTCCCGCAGCCGGTCAGCTCCGATGACGTCATCAGAATCGGCATTATCAGCACCACCTTCGGTTACGCGCCGGTTTTCGTCGGCAAAGAAAAAGGCTTTTTCAAGCGCGAAGGTCTTTATCCTGAGATCGTGGTGATCAGCCGCAATGAACAGATTGTTCAGGCATTGATCTCGGACTCGCTTCAATTCGGCAATGTTCCACCGAATTTGCTCTTCGTTCTGCGCCAGCAAGGCAGCAATGACATCAAACTGATTGCCGGCTCGTTCAACGGCACGACCTATTCGCTCATTGCCCTGGCCAAATACAAAAAGATGGAAGATCTCAAGGGCGGCACGCGACTGGCGATGTCCGGCATTACGTCGGCTGCTGCCCTGATGATGAAACAGATGCTCAAGGAGCGGGGGGTTCTCTATCCAAGAGACTACAGTCTCTTGTCGATCGGCGGCTCAACAACGCAGTTTACCGCGCTGCAGAGCGGTCAGGTGGACGCCGCTTTGCTGGCCCAGCCACTCAGTATCATGGCGGTGGAGCAAGGTCTCAGCAATCTCGGCGACGCCTACAAGCTCATGCCCGATTACCAGTTATCGGCGATTGGCGTCCGCGAAGGGTGGGCGCAAAAGAATCGCGGCTTGGTGGTGCGTTATCTGAAGGCACTGGTGTCGACGTATCGCTGGCTGCATGACAATCGGGATGAGGCGATCAAGCTGTTACCGAGGATAACCAAACTCGAGCCGAAATATATTGCAAAATCGTGGGAGACCTATACTCAAACGCAGATTTGGCCACGCAACGGCGAAGTCAACCTAAAGGGCGTGCAAACTGTGCTCAATCTGATTGCCGAAGAAGGCATGGTCAAGAAGCCTTTGCCCAAGCCGGAGGACATCGTCGATTCGAGTTATCTCGAGGAAGCCAGAAAAGCACTGCCTCGGTAGACCGCACTGAGATAACGATTCTCGAATCAATGCCGATTTCCCGAATAGCGCGAAGCGCATACCCTTCGATACGACAGCGTTGCACGCTGCCGACTTAGGACACTCGGATCATCATGCCATTAGTTTGTCCGGAGTGATCGGCAGATCGCGAACCCGTTTGCCGGTGGCGTGATAAATCGCATTGGCAATCGCCGCCCCCGTACCGGTAATGCCAATTTCACCAATCCCGCGCGCTCCGAGGAGATCGATTTTGGTATCCGGAATATCGATCGCCGAAACCTCGATGGAGCCAATGTCAGCGTTGAGGGTACGTGATATTCCGCGAGGTTCGCGTTAACGATTCGTCCGTTGCTCGGATCGACATGCGTGTGTTTTGCAGCGCGCGTCATCGGCGCGGCGATTCGAATGGGTTCATAACCTACCTAAAGTTTTCTTGATAAGCTTTTTGCGCTGCTTGAACGATCCCAGGCATAGGCGCCGCACTGTATTTGACTTGATCGTCCCCGCTTGCATATGTTCTTTCCACGGCAAGGCCCGCGCAATGCAATAATCTTTGAAATGAGGTCTGTACGTGAAACGTGTATTGGCGATCATTTTGGGAGGAGGCGCGGGAACCCGGCTGTATCCGTTGACCAAACTCCGAGCTAAGCCGGCGGTGCCCCTAGGCGCCAAATATCGTCTCATCGACATCCCGATCAGCAACTGCATCAACTCGGAGATCGAAAGAATCTACGTACTCACTCAATACAACTCCGCTTCGCTGAACCGGCATATCGCCCGAACTTATCACCTGGCCGCGGCGGGTTTTTCCCAGGGGTTCGTGGAGGTCCTGGCTGCGCAGCAGACGACGGAAAGCCCGAGCTGGTTCGAAGGCACCGCGGACGCGGTGCGGAAATATCTCTGGCTATTTGCCGAATGCGACGTCGATCAGTATCTAATTTTGTCCGGCGATCAACTCTACCGTATGAACTATGCCGATTTCGTCGCGCGCCATCGCGAAACCAAAGCGGACATAACGATCGGGGTCGTGCCGATGGACGAAGCGCGGGCGTCGGATTTCGGTTTGATGAAGATCGACGACACCGGACGGGTGCGCTCTTTCAGCGAAAAACCGAAAGGTGAGGCGCTTAAAGCGATGCGGGTGGATACCACGGTTCTCGGTTTGACGCCCGAAGAAGCAGCGCGCGCGCCCCATATCGCTTCAATGGGCATTTATATTTTCGAGAAACCAGTAGTGCATGAACTATTGGATCGCGACCGTGACCGAGCCGATTTCGGGAGAGAAATCCTTCCCGACTCTCTGCGCGACTACAATGTACAGGCTTATCTCTTCAACGAGTATTGGGAGGATATTGGAACCATCGAGGCGTTTTACCATGCCAATCTTGCGCTTACCGTGCAGCCCGATCCTCCGTTCAGCTTCTATGACGAACAAGCGCCGATCTATACACGCTCGCGCTATCTGCCACCGACCAAACTCCTCGACAGCCACGTGACCGAATCGATGTTGGGCGAAGGCTGTATACTGAAAGAATGCACCGTAACGCGCTCAGTGATTGGGATTCGCTCGCGAATCGAAACAGGATGCGTGATCGATAACGCGTTGCTCATGGGCTGTGATTTCTATGAATCGCCGGAACAACGCCTGCAGGCGCTGGAGAGCGGAAAAACGCCGCTCGGCGTCGGCGCGAATTCAACAATCCGGCGCGCCATCGTCGATAAAAATGCCCGCATCGGTCGCAATGTGCAGATCATCAATCGAGATCATATTGTGGAGGGCAACCGAGAAAATCTCGGCTTCGTCATACAAAACGGCATCATCGTCGTGATCAAGAACGCAACCATTCCCGACGAGATGGTGATCTAAACGTGAGGAGTAAGCCGTCTGCACCCCTGACGCCTCACTTTTCACCCCTTACGTGCTCCTTGTCGCGGCATCCGTCCCGCAACCATTTTGTACTCAAACAGGCGGCATTCGAGGGCGCCATTAAACAGGGGTACGCGTCTAGATACTGCCAGGTGGATGAGTGTGGGAAGCCGCATGTCGGCGCTCAGGAAATACACCCGCCAACCCGTGAAACGTTTTTTCAATAAGTCGCCCAGCCTAGGATAAAACTCAGCCAATCTCTGCTGCTCTCCTAAACGCACGCCATAAGGTGGATTGCTGACGATGATGCCTTCTCGGGTCGGTGGCGTGCTGTCCAGAACATCAGCGCACTCCAGGGTCACGCATTCTGCGACCCCGGCAGCAGCGAGATTTGCGCGAGCCGCCTGCAAGGCCGTGGGATCGATATCGCTTCCATAAATGGCCAGAAGCTTTTTGGGTTTCTGGCGCACCGCGGTCTTCCGTCGTAGCTCGCGCCAGCGCCGGGCGTCAAAATTTTTAAATTTTTCGAACGCAAACTGCCGTCCTAATCCCGGCGCGATGTCGAGGGCGAGCAGCGCCGCTTCAATCAGAATCGTGGCACTACCGCACATCGGATCCAAAAGCGGAATGCCTGGCTGCCAACCGGCCAGTCTGAGAATCCCCGCCGCCAAATTCTCGCGCAGGGGCGCCTCGCCAGTTCTTCTGCGCAGTCCGCGTTTGAAGAGCGGTTCACCGGTGGTATCCAGATAGAGCGTGAAGTCTCGATCGGTGAGATGCGCTTGAATTGGAATATCCGGCGCGCGCGTGTCTACGTTGGGCCGGCGTCTGGAGAGCAGGCGAACTTTGTCGCAAACTGCGTCTTTGATTTTCAACGTAACGAAGTTGAGGCTCGTGAGGGGGCTTTTGATTGCCGATACATCGATGCGAATCGTGCGCGTGGGCTCAAACCAATCGGTCCAACGCGGCGCGAAAGCGATCCGATAAATATCCTGCTCGTCACGGTACGGTGCGCCGGTGATTCGCCAGAGAATTCTGCTGGCGGTACGACTCTCGAGATTGGCGCGATAGCAGAGAAACCATTCGCCGCGGAAGAACACACCACCACCCACCGCACGCACTCCTTGCGCGTCGAAGGCTTCGAGCTCATCGGCTAGAACCCTCTCGAGCCCGCGCGGACAAGTAGCGAAAAATTCCTCCATCGTTGCTGTTTTATCGTGATGCCGCCAAAAAAAAGGGCAACCACAGGTTGCCCTTTTTTGCAGTCGATAGGTTTAAAAACTTACCAGCGATTACGTCCGCTGTCCCGATTCCCTCGTCCGCCGCCATTATTACCGCCGAAATTGTCTCGCTTAGCCATCGGCTTGGCTTCGTTCACCGTCAGTGTTCGGCCATCGAGCTGCGTGCCATTGAGGCTCTCGATCGCTTTCTGAGCTTCGCTGCTCGAGCTCATTTCGACGAAGCCGAAGCCTCGCGATTGACCCGTAAACTTATCGGCAATCACGCTCGCCGACTCCACTGTGCCGTGCTCCGAAAAGATTTCCTGCAAACGGTCACCGGTCACTGCGAACGGCAAACCACCGACGTATATTTTGTTACCCATGTTCTCCTCCTAAGAGAATGCTAATAGTCTTCGACCCTGACAAATGAACTGCTAATGGGAGCCGAACATGGGGCTCAACTGCTCAACCGCGCTCTGATCGGATTGTCCTTTAGATATCAGTTTACAAGGAGAGAGACTGACGCGACCTTCAACTTTTCTTCTGTCCTCTATCAGAAGGCCGTATACTGAAGAAGATACATCATCCTAGCATTGGTGCTCTCAATGTCAACCGCTCGATCTCCTGGCGTAGCAATTCAGTAATCTCTTGCTTCGACATCTCGACAATAATACGGTTGAGTCGCTCTGTTCATGCCTGACAGCTGTTGGCGATCCGTAGATTGCCGGTTGGGGAGGTCTCATGCGCAGCGTTAGCCGTCTATTCTTCTTACTCGCGCTTCTATGGCAACTGGGGCCGAATTCTCAGGCCCTGGGTCAGGATAGAGTCCGCATCGGCGTTCCGCTTTTTCCGACCGTGTCATACCCTGTTTTCATCGCGCAGGAGCGCGGGTTTTTTGAAAAGAACGGTCTCAAGGGCGAAATCATTCGAATCAATAGCGAACCCACGACGTATCAAGCGCTTATATCGGGAGATATCGATGCAACTTCGGGCGCACCCACGGGGCTAGTGCAATCGAACATCCAGGGCGTTCCGGTGGTTTCCCTCGGCAGCTGGGACAATTTCGTTTCCTACACGATGATCACCCGCGAAAAAATCGACGATCTTTCGCAGTTGAAGGGGAAAAAAATCGGCATTAACCGGCTTGGTGGCAAGTCGTCTCTCGTGCTCCGCGTCATGCTCGAAGATGCCGGCCTCAACACGTCAAAGGACGTAACCTTGCTGCAACTCGGTGGTTCTCAGGAAAGATTGGCCGCGCTGATTCGCGGCGGCATCGACGCCGCGCCCGTAGACTTCGCTTTCGAACCGAAGATGAAGCAGATGGGGTTTCACCTGGTGCCG
>Ga0207701_10001675_pt1 | contig 23137 bp, 30 predicted proteins | sample KBSSwiSSwithPhiX_FD_184294 | JGI IMG/M metagenome (GOLD analysis project Ga0207701, IMG submission 184294) | Switchgrass rhizosphere bulk soil microbial communities from Kellogg Biological Station, Michigan, USA, with PhiX - S5 (SPAdes) (version 2) | ecosystem: Environmental > Terrestrial >... | reverse complement strand
ATTATCTTGCCGCCTCCAGCGAGGTGAATGATCCGATCTGGCGCATGCCGCTCTGGGACAATTACGACGATATGCTGAAAAGCGACGTCGCCGATCTCGCCAACGCGTCGGACTCGCCGATGGCCGGCGCGGTCACCGCCGCTCTCTTCCTCCGCCGCTTCATTCCCGACGGCATGCCTTGGGCGCATCTCGATACCTTTGCCTGGATGCCGGCGGCCAAACCGGGCCGCCCAAAGGGGGGTGAGGCGCTTGGGCTGCGCGCCGCCTTTGCGCTGCTGGAGTCCCGATACGGGAGGCGGGATGTGCAAAATGCGAGCTAATCTCGCTGAATCCGGCCATTTTTTCGGTTTGACGACGCAACAAAAGGGTCACTGTCCCGTTACCCCTCCAAGCACGATCCGTGGAGGAAGACCCAATGGACGACAGCTCGCTTTCCATGTGGATGCGCGCGCTGATCGGTTATGTGCGGTCGGGGGAACCCGATCTTACCAACCGGCAGATGGCGTTGTTGATGCTGGTGTATCTGACACCAGGCCCGCATACGGTCCGCGGCATTGCCAAAGTACTTGGCGTGTCGAAACCCGTAGTCACTCGCGCCTTGAACACTCTCGGCGGCCTCGGCTATCTCAGGCGCGAACGAGACCAGGACGACCGGCGCAATATCTTCGTCGTTCGGACGCACGAGGGGGCCGAGTTTCTTGAAGGGTTCAAGCGCAATCTCCGCGCAGGCGAAGAAGGCGGCAGCGGGCAGCGCTCGGCCTTCGGCCAGCAAGCGCGGCAACGCGAGCCTGCCTACGCCATCCGCTGAGGGTGGCTATCCGCTGGCCGGGGTCTCGCATCCGCTCGACCCCGACTACTACGCATACAGGCAGGACCTGGCCGATGTCGCCCTCGCCGGCCAGGTGATTGCCTCGCATTATGCTGAACCGCTGCTGCGTCACCTCGTCGCCGCAGCGGCCTTGCGCCGTGCCGCCAGTGATCTGTCGGAAGAGATCGCCACGCTCCGGGCCGGCGATGAAATGTGGTTCCTGGATGGTACCCGGGGCTGGGCCTGGGGCTATGCGGGTACGGAACGCCGCGTCGGCTACGTCAAGGCGGAGGCTTTAGGCCTTTAGCTAGATGCCTCGGGCCGCTCGAATGGCCCGCCACTTCGCGACATTGGCGTTATGTTCGGCCAGCGTTTCGGCGAAGACATGGCCGCCGGTGCCGTCGGCGACGAAGTAGATCGCCTTAGTCGGCTCCGGGTCGAGCACGGCGGCGATGCTGTCCTTGCCCGGATTGGCGATCGGCCCTTCCGGCAATCCGGCGCGCCTGTAGGTGTTATACCCGGTGTCGGCGTTCAACTCGGACCGCAGGATCTTGCGGCCGAGCGGCTTTCCCTTGGTGATCGGGTAGATGACGGTCGGGTCGGCATCCAGCTTCATGCCGATGCGAAGCCGATTGCAATAGACCCCGGCCACCATCCGTCGCTCGGATGCCTTGCCTGTCTCCTTCTCAACGATGGAGGCAAGCGTGAGGGCCTCTTCCTTCGTCGAGACTGGGCAGCTGCCAGGCTTGCGCTTGGACCAGGCTGCATCGAGCGCCTTTGTCATTGCCGCCTGCATGCGGTCGATCAGCTGATCGCGGCTTTCGCCCTGCCGCCATGCGTAGCTGTTCGGCAGAACAGAGCCTTCCGCCGGTAGCCGCGCATCTCCGGTCAGCTGCGGAATTGCCTCGACTTTTTCCCTGACCAGGATCGACGGCAGTCCTTCGGGGATGGTCACCATCCGGGCGACCGGCTTGCCGTGCTGCAGAATGTCCAAGACCTTGTCGGGGCTGGCATGGGCCGGAATCTCAAACTCCCCAGCCTGGATCGGGTCACCCTCACCGAGCAGCCGGGCGAGATAGTAGAACTTCCACCGCGGCCCGCTAATTGCGCCGGCGTACCAGAGGTAGTCTGTGGCACTCGCTAGCCGAGCGCCTTCGGGGATGACGACGTTGGTATTCTGCTGCAGCGGCCCCGGCCCCCACCAGGACCAGCCTACCAGCGCCATAAGCGCGAACGCCAGAACGGCGCCTATGCGCTGCAGCTTCTTCCTCACACGGCCTTCATGACCAAAGATGCGTTTGTTCCGCCAAAGCCGAAGCTGTTGTTTAGAACGGCCCGAACCTCACGCCTTTTCGCTGTATGCGGGACGAGATCGACGCCGGCCGTGCCCTCGCTCGGATTGTCGAGGTTGAGCGTCGGCGGAACGATTTGGTCGCGGATGGCGAGGATGCAGAAGATGCTTTCAACCGCACCAGCACCGCCGAGCAAGTGGCCGATCGCCGATTTGGTCGAGCTCATGGAGACATTGGCGATGGCATTGCCGAACAATCTGCGGACCGCGCCCAACTCCAGTTCGTCGCCAAGCGGCGTCGAAGTACCATGGGCGTTGATGTAATCGATATCCGACGGCTGCAAGCCCGATTTGCGGAGGGCCATCTCCATCGAACGATACGCGCCCGAGCCATCGGGGTGCGGGGCAGTGACGTGGTAGGCATCGCCCGACAGGCCGTAGCCGATCACCTCGGCATAGATCTTCGCACCGCGCGCTTTGGCATGCTCATATTCCTCGAGGACGACAACGCCGGCGCCTTCACCCATGACGAAACCATCGCGATCCGTATCGTAGGGTCGCGACGCCCTCTGCGGCTCGTCATTGAAATTGGTGCTAAGTGCACGCGCCTGAGCGAAGCCGGCAATGCCGATCGGACAGATGGTCGCCTCGGCTCCGCCAGCTAGCATGATGTCGGCGTCATCATCCTTGATCATGCGGGCCGCATCGCCAATGGAGTGGGCGCCAGTCGAGCAGGCGGTGACGACCGCATGGTTCGGGCCCATGAGACCGTACTTGATGCTGACCTGGCCAGAGATGAGGTTGATCAGTCGGCCGTGGACGAAGTGCGGGCTGACTCGGCCGGGTCCCTTTTCCGCAAGCACAAGGCTCTCGCTCTCGATGCCAGGCAGACCGCCGATCCCTGAACCGATCGAGCAGCCTGCGCGCAAGCGCATAGCTTCAGGCATTTCGGTAAGACCGGCGTCCTCGATTGCCTGCCCGGCCGCGTCGATGCCGTAAATGATGAACGGATCGACCTGGCGCTGGACCTTGTGGTCGACCCGCTTGTTAGGATCGAAGCCATATTCGTGGTCCGCCGGCTTCACTTCGCAGGCGATGCGGCATTTCTGGTCGGATGCGTCGAAGCGCGTGATGGTGCCCGCGCCGCTCTTCGACGCGAGGATGTTGGCCCAGGTCGTCTCGACGTCGCCGCCCAAAGGCGTGACGAGACCCAATCCGGTGATCACAACACGGCGCATCGCTTACTCCATCCCGTTCAAAAGCAAACGGCCTCCCGCCGTACGGGAAGCCGTTCGTGCCGCCTCAACTGGCGTCAAGCAAGGCGGCCAAATCGGCTTCGATCAGCCTTTGTTCTGGTCGATATAGTCGATCGCGTCCTTGACGGTAGTGATCTTCTCAGCTGCGTCGTCGGGGATTTCGACACCGAATTCCTCTTCGAACGCCATAACCAGCTCGACAATGTCGAGGCTGTCGGCGCCCAAATCGTCGATGAAGCTCGCTCCCTCGGTGACCTTGTCGGCATCGACACCAAGATGTTCGACGACGATCTTCTTCACACGATCGGCGGTCTCGCTCATGAGGACTTTCCTTCCTGTTGTTCTTTGAAAATCGCCCTAGCGAGGGCCGATGCCGCCCGCAAGCGTGTTAAGGCGGTTGCGATGGACCACCCTCGCCCACTCACCCCAGGCGAAATTGCCCTCGCTCGCACTATGTTCGGCGATAGCTTGGATTACTCCCGGGTGCGGATCGTCCGAGGCAAATGGTGGCCGTTCCAGCCGACTGGGATCGTAATGGCGCCGACCGGGAACATACATTTCCATCCCGATGATCCGCGCTGGTCGGAGGATTTTTCGAGGTCACCGATCGAGCTGCAGGGCCTTCTGATCCACGAACTGACCCATGTCTGGCAAAGCCAGACCAAGGGTCGCTTCTACCTGCCGATGATGCGGCATCCTTTCTGCCGCTACTCGTACGACCTCATACCTGGCCGCGCATTCGACCGCTACGGTCTTGAGCAGCAAGCGGAAATCGTCCGCCATGCCTTCCTCGCCAAGCATGGCGTTCGCCTTGCTGCCGTCCCTGATCCGGCGCTCCTGCCTTTCGCCTGAGCGCCTTCATTCAACGAATCGACGAATGGCGAAGGGCTTTGCGGCCAAGTTTGTGCTAACAATGCCGTAACGAATCGCCGGGGCTGTGCTTGGGCGACGGGTTGGCGGCAGTCGCCGTCTTCTCGCGAGCGCCATGGCCCCGCAGAATCGGCCTCACCCTCCGTAAGGCGTTCGGACGGTGAGATCGACGGGGGGCGGTGCGCAGTCCAAGCCGCTCCCCGATAGTTTCGGCGCCGCTTGCTCCACCGGAGCGGGCGGCGCTGCTACATGGGCGCCATGACGCCGGTGATTGCCCCCGAATCAAAAGCCCGCATCGCCGTAGTCGGCGCGGGAGTGTTCGGCGCCTGGACCGCTGAATATCTCCGCCGAGCCGGCCATCAGGTGACCTTGGTAGATGCCAGCGGGCCTGCCCATCCCAAGGCCTCTTCGGGCGGCGAATCGCGAATGACCCGCGCCGCCTACGGCAAGGATGAGATCTACTCGCGAATGGCCTGGGACAGCCTCGCCGAATGGAAAATGCTCGGCGACCGCTTGGGCCAGACAATCTTCCAGCCGCTCGGAGTCCTGTTCTTCACGACAACGCCCGACGATTTCTTCGCCCAGAGCCTCGGCGCGAGCCGCAATCTCGGGCTGCCAATCGAGGAAATGGACGGGAAGGAACTACAGGCCCGCTTCCCGATGATCGACTTCGGCGGCGTCGAACTCGGCCTGTATGAGCCGCATTTTGGGGCGCTAATGGCGAGGCGAGCGGTCAAGGCGCTGGTCGCCGAATTCGTGGCTCAGGGCGGCGAATATCGACAACTGGAGGCTCGAATCCCGCAGTCTCAGGGTGCGTTGGCATCAATCCGCCTCTCGGACGGGTCGCAGCTGGAAGCCGATGCCTTCGTCGTCGCCACCGGTCCGTGGCTGGGGAAGATGTTTCCAGAATTGCTGGGAAGCCGCATCGTCCCAACCCGACAGGAAATCTTCTATTTCGCCCCTCCTGCCGACGAAACGCGCTTCTCGTCGCCGCACATGCCTGGCTGGGCCGAGTTTAGTGAGGGCGATTTTCACTATGGCTTTCCGGCCCTCGAAGGCGGCGGCGTCAAATTCGCCCACCATTGCGACGGGGCGATCGTCGATCCCGACACCCAAAACCGCGAGCCGACAGATGCCGCACTCGACGAAATCGTCGCGTATCGCGACCGGCGCTTCCCCTTACTCCGCAACGCGTCCCTGGCCGCCGCTGAAGTCTGCCAATATGAGAACAGTTCTAACGGCGACTTCCTGATCGACTTCCACCCCAATATGCCGAACGTCCTGCTAGTCGGCGGCGGCTCAGGCCACGGCTTCAAACATGGTCCGGAAGTCGGCCGTTACGCCTCGGCACTTCTATCGAGCACCGCCAAGATCGAGCCCCGCTTCAGCCTCGCCAGCAAGGGCGGGGCTCAAAATCGGGAAGTTCATTAACCTAAGTCAGAAAGCCGCCCGCGTCTTAGCGGAATATTTACCGGATTCGGCGCAAACCGGGCCTTCCGCGGATGTGTAGCGGGCGCAGGGCTTCGAGGAAACGTGAACGCACCAATGGACGAGAGCACCAACACTCAGAACCGGCGCTCACGGCGCTCGAATGTCCTGATGGCGGCCGCCATCGAGACGGAGAACGGGCTCGCCAACGTCATGCTGCGTAACCTGTCTGCGGACGGCGCCCTCATCGAGGGGGATGGTATCCCCTATGAAGGCGCGCCGGTAGTCTTCCGCAAGAAGGACTTGGTGATTTCCGGCCACATCGCATGGGTCAACGAACGCCGGGCCGGCATTGCCTTCGACGCCAAACTGGAGCCGGAGACGGTCATGCGCCACATCCCGGCGCCTCGTCACCGGATAGAACAGCAGTTCAAGCGCCCCGGCCTGACCTCCCAGCACCTTACGGCCGAAGAGCGCCGCTGGTGCGAGACCTTCATCTGGGACGGCCCGTTGCCGTCATACCAAAGCTAGGACTCAGGGCTTCCGCGCGACTCCAACCAAGGCCGGCCTTAACAAGCGGTCCTTCATTACGTAACCCGCCTGCATTTCCTCGACAACGGTACCCGGCTCGACTTCATCGCTGGGAATTTCGATCATCGCCTGATGCTTGTGGGGATCGAGCGGCTGGCCCTTCGCCTCGACGCGGCTGATGCCGTTGCGCGAGAAAACCTGATCGAGTTCGCGCGCTGTCGACTCAATGCCCGCGAGGAAATTCGCAGCGGTCTTGTCGGCGCGCAGGTCGTCACCGACCGCCGCAAGTGCGCGGTCGAGATGGTCCTTGATCGCCAGCATGTCGCGAGCGAACCCGGCCGACGCATAGGCCTTGGCGTCGCTGACTTCCTTATCCATCCGCCGGCGCGCGTTCTGCAGCTCGGCCGCAGCATAGAGCGCCTTCGAATTGGCCTCCTCCAGCTGCTTCTGCAGTGCCGCCAGCTGGTCATGCTCCTGCAACTCGGGCGAGCCCGCCGCGGTCTCGGAACGGATTTCCTCAGCCTCGTCGTGCAGCTTGTCGTTTTCGTCGTTCATGCCATCCATCTCGTCAGCGCCTGCGCAGTGAAATCCACCATGGGGACCACGCGGGCATAGTTCAACCTCGTGGGGCCGATGACCCCGACAACACCGACCACGGCGCCGTCGCTCCCGCGATAGGGCGCGGCGATCACGCTGGAGCCGGACAGAGCGAACATCCGGTTCTCACTGCCAATGAAGATGCGGCAACCCTCTGCCTCGCGCGCCTGCTCCAGCAACTGGGCAATCTCCTGCCGATCCTCCAGCTCTTCCAGCAGCTTGCGGACACGCTCCAGGTCGGCGGCCGCGGCCTCGTCGATCAGGTTCGCCTGGCCGCGAACGATCAGCACCGGACGTTGCGCCGCGTCTTTGCTCCAGCTTGCAAGTCCGGAGGCGACCAACTCGGTGGCGGCGGCGTCGATGGCCACCCGCCGCTCGGTGATCTCAGCGCGCAGCCGCGCTTCGGCCTGGGCTAAGGTCATCCCGGCAAGGCGGCTGCTCACATAATTGCCAACCTCGGCCAATGCGACGGTACTAGTTCCGGCTGGCAGGTCCACGACGCGATTCTCGACAGAACCATCGGCGCCGACCAGCACCGCGAGCGCCCGGCCCGGCGACAAGGGGACAAAGCTCAGCTGGCGGAGGCGCAACTCCTGCTTTGGCGTCAGCACGACGCCTGCGCAGGCGGATAGGCCGGAAAGGGTCGCGGTCGCCGCTTCGAGCGCCTCTTCTATCGGCCGATCCCGAATCTCCCGTTCGATGGCCGCCTGGTCGGCGGGATTGGGAAGCGCGGATTGCATGATCCCGTCGACGAAGAGCCTTAGCCCGGTCTCTGTCGGCATTCGCCCGGCAGAGGTGTGCGGATGGGAAAGCAGCCCCAACTCCTCAAGGTCCTGCATGACGCCCCGGATCGAGGCCGGCGACAGGCTGACGCTGCCGGTCAGCATCTTCGACCCGACCGGTGCGCCCCGTTCGATATAGGCCTCGACCACCAGTCCAAAGATCTGGCGCATGCGGTCGGTAAGTTCGGGGATCGGCGCGTTCATCGTGCGGGACATCTAGGATTGCACCGCCGCCCGGTCTAGGGAGCAGCCCGCACCAGTATCAGGAGACCTGCATGCGCCCCTCCGGCCGCGCCCTAGACCAAATGCGTGAACTCAAGTTCGAGCCCGGCTTCACCAAGCATGCCGAAGGCTCCTGCCTCGTCAGCTTCGGCGAGACGCGCGTGCTCGTCACCGCCAGCGTCGAGGATCGCGTGCCGCCATTCCTGCGCGGCAAGGGCCAAGGTTGGGTCACCGCCGAATATGGCATGCTGCCCCGCGCCACACACACGCGCGGGAATCGTGAGGCGGCCAAGGGCAAACAATCGGGCCGGACCCAGGAAATTCAGCGACTGATCGGCCGTTCGCTGCGCGCCGTCGTCGACCTGCCAAAGCTCGGCGAACGACAAATCACGGTCGATTGCGACGTCATCCAGGCCGACGGCGGCACGCGCACCGCGTCCATCTCGGGTGCCTGGGTGGCGCTGCGGCTGGCGATCGACGGGTTGAAGCTGGACGTCGACCCGATCGCGAAACAGGTCGCTGCGGTAAGCTGCGGCATCCACAATGGCCAGGCCGTGCTCGACCTCGATTACGTCGAGGACAGCGCCGCCGGCTGCGACGGCAATTTCGTCCTTACGTCCGACGGCAATATCGTTGAGGCGCAGGTGACTGCGGAAGGCGAGTGCTATGATGAGGAGGGCCTACTCCGGCTCCTCCGGCTGGCCCGCATCGGCTGCAACGAGATTTTTCAGGCGCAGCTGAAGGCGGTGGGCCGGTGAAGAACATCGAGAAGCTGGTCATCGCGACCCACAATCCGGGCAAGCTCAAGGAAATCCAAGACCTGTTGGCGCCGCTCGGAATCGAGTGCGTGTCGGCCGCCGAGCTCGGGCTCCCGGAGCCCGAGGAGATCGGCAACACATTCATCGATAACGCTGATTTGAAGGCCCGAGAGGCGGCAGACCTGTCCGGCCTCCCCGCCCTTTCCGACGACAGTGGGCTGGCGGTGGACGCCCTGCACGGGTTGCCGGGCATCTTTTCAGCGCGCTGGGCGGAAGACGAAGATGGCGTTCGCGATTTCGGCCAGGCGATGGAGCGCGTCTGGCGTGAGGTAGAGGCAGCGGGCGCAGATGCGGGCCACGACGCCCATTTTGCCTGCGCCCTGTCCTTGGCCTGGCCCGAGGACGGCCAGGTGCAGAGCTTCGAAGGGCGCGTCGATGGCAAGCTCGTCTGGCCGCCGCGTGGCGACCGTGGCTTTGGCTATGACCCGATGTTCGTGCCTGCCGGCTATGATCAGACGTTTGGTGAATTCGATCCGGAAGAAAAGCACCGCGTCAGCCATCGGGCCGATGCGTTCAGGAAACTAGTCGCCGCTCTGGGCTAGCTGAGCGGAGGCTGCGATCGGCGCGCGCGGATCATGGCCGTTGGAAAGAAAGAAGCCGTCCTTGTTGCCGGTAGGCGCGTAACGGCAGACGAAATAATCCGTCGTCGCAGAGCTGGCGAGCGCGCAACCGACCTCGGTCGTCGTCGGCCAGACGATCTGCGTGTAGTGCGCTACCGAATGCCAGTCGCCGTTGACGGCATTGTCCGGGAATGCGCCGGGCCGGAAGTAGCGTGCTTCCTCGATCATCACGCCGACCATGATGTCGTAAGAGAACACTCCGCGCGTGCCGCGCCACAGGTTCTCGCCGGACTTCTTGCGACGGCCCGGAGTCTGGTCGTGCCCGTAGATGCCGGTCGCGGCCATATATTGGGCATGCGCCATGGCGCCAGCGGCAAGTTCGTCGCTCCAGGTGACGGGCGCGACTCCGAACTTGCTGCGGGCGGAATTATGGGCGTCAAGCACGACAGTCCGCAGCAGGTCGGGCCCGCGGTCAGCCGGAGCCGGCCAATGCGGGTTAGGCAGGCTCGCCGCCGAGCATGGCGTTGCTGCCAGAAGGGCAATAAGGACCCAGCGCATCATGACGGCGAGTCTTGCAGTTCAGACGGTTAAGGATGTGTCGACAGGCGTCCCGCAGCGGGACGACCTGGCACTTTATGTGCACTGGCCCTTCTGCGTCTCAAAGTGCCCCTATTGCGATTTCAACAGCCATGTCCGCGATAACATCGACCAGGAGGCATGGCGGGATGCCTTGCTGGCCGACCTCGCGCATGAGGCGCGGCTGCTTCCGGACAAGCGGCTGACATCAATCTTTTTCGGTGGCGGCACGCCGTCGCTGATGGAACCGGCGACCGCAGCGGCCATCATTGAAGCAGCATTCGGCCACTGGCGCGCTGATGACGACATTGAGATCACGTTGGAGGCCAATCCGTCGTCGGTCGAGGCGGCGCGCTTCGCCGATCTCGCCGCCGCCGGCGTCAATCGCGTCAGCCTCGGTCTACAAAGCCTCGACGAGCAAGCTCTCGCCTTCCTCGGCCGCGCCCACGGCGTCGATGAAGGCATGGCGGCCCTTGCAACCGCGCAGCGCCATTTCAGGAGGGTCAGCTTCGACCTTATTTACGCCCTTCCAAACCAGAGCGCGCAGGATTGGGACACCATGTTGGGAAAAGCACTTGGGTTTGGAACGGGCCATTTGTCGCTCTACCAGCTAACCATTGAACCCGGGACGCGTTTCGCGACGATGGTCTCGAAACACGACTTCGAGCCGCTCGACCCCGATTATTCGGCCGAATTGTTCGAGTTGACGCAGGAGCGCACAGCGGCCGCCGGACTACCTCTCTACGAAATCTCGAACCACGCCCGCACTGGCGAAGAGAGCCGCCACAACCTCAGTTATTGGCGATATCGGGATTATGCCGGCGTCGGCCCCGGCGCGCACGGCCGCCGCCTAGGTCAGCGCACGGTTCGCCACAAGAAGCCGGAGAACTTTCTCGCCGCAGTCGCCCGCAACGGCCACGGCATGGTCGAGGAGGAACTGCTTAGCCACCGCGAGGCTGCTCATGAGGCGCTGGTCATGGGCCTGCGCCTCGCCGAAGGTATCGACACCGACGAGCTGGCAAGGCGCCTCGGGATCGACTCGATCGTCGATCCTTCGGCGGTGGAGCGGCTCGAAAAGCTGGGTTTGTTAAGCCAGCGAGGCACGCGCCTCACCATCACGCCAGCGGGGCGCTTGCTCCTCGACTCGATCCTCGGCGAAATCGCCGTCTGATCAGTCCTTCTTGGGCGCCGGGGCAGCAGCAGGGACGACTGGCGCAGGTGCTGGCGCGGCCTTTGGCGGCGCATCGAACTTCACCTTCGCCGCATATTTTTCCTGCGACGTCGCGAGATAGTCATCGAGCTGCATGTCGGCGTCCGACGATGCCCTGTCGCGTTTGACACCGTTTTTGGTGTCGAAGGCGACAAGCGCTGCCTTGAAGGTCGCCCCCTGTGCGGCGCACTGTTGCTTTGCGAAGGTACTATATTGGTCTGGGGCGACCTTCTGGGCTTCCGCCTGCGACACAATCTTGTGCAGACAATTGGCGTAATCGTCCCTCGGACCCGCGATCGAGGCCTGAAGAACCATCAAACCAGCCACCACCCCAATTGCGAACGGAGTCATTTCGACGCTCCCGCACTTGGCTTCCGCCGGGGAGAATGACTCTTTTTTTACAGCGAGGGAAGCGTTTTACGGAAAGACGGTCGCGGCGGGTGAAACCACGCTCGTTCCTGCCGCCGTCACCTCGCGCACTTCCAGCGCACGTTCCGCGACTCCGTCGTGCCCGAAGCGGAAGATCCCGTCGACTCCGGCGAAACCGTCGCTCTCCGTTAGCACCCGTTGCGGGAAGGGCTTTCCGGATCCCCAATTACGCGATGCTCGCACCGTTAGCAGGACGGCATCATAGCCAAGGCTGCCAAGCCGGTAAGGCACCTTGCCGTAGCGGGCGCGGTAGCGGGTCACGAGTTGGTTGAAGCGTGCATCGGGCGCCGCCGCGTACCAGGCGCCGCGCATGCGTGGCGTCGCGCCGATGGCATGGTCGTTCGCCCATAGCTCGGTGCCGAGCAGGCGCGGTCCGACCTTGACCGCCGCGCCGGCCTGCGCCGCAACGCGACTACTGTCGCCAATGAGCACCGCGTCGAAATGGCCCTTGGCGTTGAGGGCATTGGCGGCAGTTCGGACATTGGCGGCAGTTCGACTGTAAGTTTCGACTGCGCCGACCGCGCCGCCCGTTTGCTGAACCGAAGCGGTGAAAGCCTGCGCGGCCCGCTCGCCATAGACGCCCGAAGGTACCAGGGCCCCATAACGCTTCGCGCCGCGGCTGCCGGCGAAGGCAACGACCCGGCCGATCGACTGCCTTGGCGTGAAGCCTAGGATATAGACGCCGTTGCCGGCGACTCCTTCATCGTTGGAGAAGGCAATGACCGGCACATGCGCGCGCTGCGCCACTGGCGCGACGGCCCTGACATCCTCGGCCAACAGCGGACCCAGGATGAGTCCGTTACCTTCTCCTATCGCTTTGGCCGCTGCCGCAGCCGCGCCGCCCTGCGTGCTGTCGTAGGTTGTAAGGTCGATGTTCTGGTTCGCCATATCGAGCAGCGCCAGGCGCGCAGCGTTGCTGATCGAGGTGCCGATTCCGCCATCTTCGCCCGTCAACGGGATGATCAGCGCGACGCGCTGCCTCGCCCCTGCCTGCGATTGCTCGATTTCCCCGGGCCTCGGGCCGCTCGGAGGCCGGGTCTGGCATGCCGCCAGCGCCAGCATGCTGCAAACCATGCCCGCAGTAAAAACTCGCCGCGCTTGCCGCCGGTCGAAGGAAGGTGTCATTGGTCGCTCAACCTATGGATCAGTCTCTCCCCCCAGGCCTGTATATCGTTGCGACGCCGATCGGCAATCTGTCCGATCTCAGCCCGCGCGCGACCGAAACGCTGCGACGCGCTGAACTCATCCTGGCTGAGGACAAGAGGGTCAGCGCCAAACTGTTGGCGCATGCCGGCGCGCGCGCGCCGATGGTGACCTATCACGACCACAGCAGCGACGAGGATCGCCGGAAGGCGCTGGATGCGATTGCAACCAGGGCGGTTGCATTGATCAGCGATGCTGGAACGCCGCTGATTTCCGATCCTGGCTACAAGCTTGTCCGCGCGGCACGATCGGCGGGCTTGCCGATCTTCACCGTCCCCGGTCCTTGCGCGGCAATTGCGGCATTGACCGTCGCCGGCCTCCCGACGGACCGCTTCCTCTTCGCCGGGTTCCTGCCCGCGAAATCGAAGGCGCGGCGCGATGCCATAAGCGAATTCGCCGGCATCAAGGCGAGCCTTGTTTTCTACGAAAGTGGGCCGCGGCTTGGCGACAGCCTGACCGATCTTGCCGCGGTCCTCGGCAATCGCGACGCGGCGGTGGTTCGCGAAATCTCCAAACTCCACGAGGAATGCGTGGCCGCATCGCTGGACGAACTTGCGACGCGGTACGGAGATGCCCCTCCAAAGGGCGAAATCGTCATTGTCGTTGGCCCGCCGGCCGGACAGGAACCGACTGACGAAGAGTTGGACGCCGCCTTACGCATAGCGCTTGCTGAAATGTCACCGTCGCGCGCCGCCGCCGACGTCGCTGCCCGTCTCAATATTCCCAAGAAGCGCGCCTATTCCCGAGCGCTGGAGCTTGGCCTCTGAACCGGCGAGTTGTCGCGGAGCAGCGCGGTCGCAAGGCGGAAACCATCGCCGCCTGGTGGTTGCGCCTGCATGGCTGGCGAATCCTGGCGCGGCGCGCCAAGGCGCCGGGTGGCGAAGTCGATCTCGTTGCACGACGCGGACGGATTGTCGCGTTTGTCGAGGTCAAGGCGCGGGCAACAGAGGAATCCGCGGCCCTTTCTTTGGACGAATACCGCTTGCGACGCGTTGTCGTTGCCGCCGAGCGGCTGGCGCCCCGCTATGTCCGAGAAGGTGACGACATTCGCATCGATGCCGTCTTCCTGGTGCCGGGCCGCCTGCCTCGCCATCTCGCCAATATCTGGCATGGGTGACAGAGTCCTCCACCCACTCTAGAGGCGGGCCCATGTCGCTGACCGTCGCCGTGCAAATGGACCCGCTGGAGCAGATCAACATCTCCGGCGATTCGACCTTTGCATTGATGCTTTCGGCGCAGGCCCGCGGACACAAACTCTATCACTATCTGGCCGACGCGCTGACCTGGCAGGACGGTCGTCTATATGTCGGCGCACATCCGGCGACGGTCCAGGCCGTTCCGGGCGAGCATTTCCGGATGGGAGAGTTCGAGATCCTCGACTTGGGCAAGGATGTCGATGTCGTGCTGATGCGACAGGATCCGCCCTTCGACCTGGGATACATCACCGCGACGCACCTGCTCGAACGCATCCGGGAAGAGACACTGGTGGTCAACGACCCGGGGTCCGTCCGCAATGCGCCCGAAAAGATCTGGGTACTCGATTTTGCCCGCTTCATGCCGCCGACAATGGTCACCCGCTCGTTGGGTGCAGCGCGCGAATTCCTGAAGATGCACAACGACATCGTGCTCAAGCCATTGCACGGTTTTGCGGGCGGCTCGGTCTTCCGGATCACGCGCGATGGCGCCAACCTTTCGGCGCTGATGGACTTGTTCAACGCGACCTATCGCGAACCCCACGTCCTTCAGGCTTTCCTCCCCGCCGTCGCGGACGGGGACAAACGGATTGTGCTGATTGACGGCGAAGTCGCCGGGGCCATCAACCGCCGGCCAGGCGCCGGCGAATTTCGGTCCAACCTCGCCGTCGGCGGAACTGCCGAGGCCACCCAACTGACGGAGGGCGAGCGGGCAATTTGCGATGCGCTTGGCCCGGAGCTGAAACGCCGCGGCCTTCTGTTCGTCGGCATCGACGTCATCGGCGGCCAATGGCTGACCGAGATCAACGTCACCTCGCCCACCGGAATCGTCGCCATCGACAAATTTAACGGGACCGACACCGCCGGTCGCTTATGGGATGCCATCGAAGCAAAAATCGAGAATCGGCGGGCATCGTAAACCATGAGTGACTGGGTTGTCCGCCTGATCGAGCAATCGGGCTATCTCGGGATCGGCTTCCTGATGTTCCTCGAGACCATCTTTCCGCCGATTCCTTCGGAGGTGATCATGCCGGTCGCCGGCGTCGCGGCCGGACAAGGCAAGCTCAGCTACGTCCTGGTCGTGCTGAGCGGGACGAGTGGCGCGATGCTGGGCAACATCGTCTGGTACCTCTCCGCCCGCGCACTCGGCCTGGATCGCCTGCATCCATTGATCGACAAATGGGGGCGCTGGCTGACCATTACCTGGCCGGAAGTCCAACGGGCCGATCGCTGGTTCCGGAGCCACGGACTGATCTTCGTGTTCCTCGGGCGGCTTGTCCCGACCGTACGTTCGCTGGTTTCCGTTCCTGCGGGCCTGCTCCACATGCAGTTCCGCCGGTTCCTTATTGCATCCATCCTGGGTACGGGCGCCTGGACGGCACTGCTCACGTCAGCCGGCTTTAAGCTGGGCGAGAATTATGCGCGGATAGACGATGTTCTTGGACCGATCTCGACAGGGATCATGGCCATGCTGGTGATCGGCTATTTCTGGCGTGTCTGGACGCATCGCAATTACGAGCCGCCGAAGGACTGAGCATTATGCCCGCGGATGGGCGTGGCGATAGATATCGAGCAACTGGGCCGCGTCCACCTGGGTGTAGATCTGAGTCGATGAAAGGCTGGCATGGCCCAGCAATTCCTGCAGCGAGCGCAAGTCGGCCCCGCCCGCAAGCAGATGAGTGGCAAAGCTATGTCGAAGTGCATGCGGGGTCAGGCTGTCGGGCAGTCCGAGCCGGCGGCGCGCGGTGCGGACAGAGCGCCTGACCAGGTCCGCGTTGAGTGGTCCGCCTCGCGCCCCGAGGAACAAGGGCGTGGTGCCCGAGAGCGAATAGGGACAAGCCTGAACATAAGCTGCGATGGCTTCTCGTACGGCATCGACGACCGGCACGACCCGCGTCTTGTTGCGCTTCCCTGTGACGCGGAGAGTTCGGCCGATGGGCAACACTGATGCCTGAAGCCCCATGGCTTCGGCGATACGCAGGCCTGAGCCGTAGAGAAGCAGCAGGATCGCCATATCGCGCGCAGCGGTCCAGTCCTCACTGGCGGAGCCGGCCTCCTCGGCCAAAGCGAGGGCGTCGTCCGGACTTGCAGGGCGCGGCAAAGTGCGCGGGCGCTTCGGCGCGCGCGTTCGCGGCAACTGCGGGATCTCGCCGAGGTCTTCCGCAGCGAAAGAAAGGAATGCGCGAACCGCCGACATCTCGCGCGCCGCTGAGCTGGCGCCCAGGCCGCTGGCGCGGCGGTCGGCCAGGAAAGCACGCAAATCCGACGCCGGCATCGTCAGCAAGCCGTAGCGGCCAATCTCTTCGCCGCGATGGCGGCCGAGGAATTCGAGAAAGCGATGCGCGGTCGCGACATAGGCACGCACGGTGTGCGGCGAGCGGCGGCGGTCGTGAGCGAGGAAACTGGCCCAGCGGACGGCAAGCGCCTGGGCGGGATGGCTCAAGCCTATGTCGTTGAGTTGATCAGCCACCGTCGGATCATAGCCGCGAGGCCGTTGCCAAGGAACAGCAGCAATTCAGAGCCATGGCGGCCGTCGAGTTTCTGCTCTGAGCGCTGGCCGAGCACGAGTAGGCCGTAGGGCAGCGGGCGATCGGCATCGATTCGGACAAGCGCCTCGGAGCGGATCAGGCTGCAGGCTGGGCCGAACAGTGGATGGCCGCGCCCGACGTTGCGCATCTCGACGCCATCGACGCCGTTCAAGGCCTTGTCGACGATCTGCGGGGCGACGAACTGGACGCCATCGGCATCGGCACGGAACCCCTGGTCACCGACGACCAGCGCCAGCGCGACCGAATCGAGGCCAAGGATCAACGGCCATTCCTGCGTGACGACGTGGAACAGGCTTTCGAGGCTGTCGGTTTCGAGCGCCGCCAGCATCGCTTCGTGGATCGACGCGACCGCGCCCGAATGGCCGCGGGCGAAAGCCAGAAGATCCTGATTGGCCTCTTCCACCGCGCCGAGCCGTTCGCGCAGCCGCGCGACCGCGCGATCTTCGAAGGAAATCACCTTGCCCATCGCCGAAACGATACGCTCGAACCGGTTAATTTCCTACTTGCGGGCGCTGCTCCCTACCCAATCTTCTGACCGGTCTTGTCCCAATCGGCGAGGAAGCTTTTGATGCCGGCGTCGGTCAGCGGATGCTTGAAAAGCTGCTGGATGATTTTCGGCGGTGCCGTCATGACGTCGGCGCCGAGCTTCGCCGCCTCTACGACGTGCATGGGATGGCGGACGCTGGCGACCAGGATCTGGGTCTCGAAATCATACTGGTCGTAGATCTGGCGAACGTCGGCGATCAGCTCCATCCCGTTCTGCCCGATGTCGTCCAGGCGGCCGACGAAGGGCGAGATGAAGGTCGCACCCGCCTTGGCGGCGAGCAGCGCCTGAGCGGCCGAAAAGCAGAGAGTAACGTTGACCATCGTCCCGTCGCCCGTGAGCTTCTGGCAGGTCTTGAGGCCATCGGGCGTCAGCGGTACCTTGACCGCAATGTTTTCGGCGATCTTCCTCAGCACTTCGGCTTCGCGCATCATCCCTGCATGATCGAGCGCCACGACCTCGGCGGAAACGGGGCCCTTCACGACTCCGGCGATTTCCTTCACCACCTCGATGAAGTCCCGGCCGGACTTCTGCACCAGGCTGGGGTTGGTGGTGACTCCGTCCAGCAGGCCCTGTTCGGCGAGCTCGCGGATTTCGGAGATTTCGGCGGTGTCGGCGAAGAACTTCATCTTGGTCCTCAGGATCAGGCTGGCTTGAAGCTGCGATAGCGGCTGCTATCCCGCTAGTCATCCCATTCGCGAAGGGGCGACTATGACCGAGCATATTCAGGTCGGGCGGCAAGGCGAACGCCTCAGCATCCGCATGAACCGGCCGGAGCGGCGCAACGCCATCACCGTCGCCATGTATGCGGCGCTGGCCGATGCCATCGAAAGCGCAGCCGATGACGGCAGTATTCGCCTCATCACATTGGAAGGCGCTGGCGAGGATTTCACTGCCGGCAACGACCTTGCCGACTTCATCGCCGAGATGCCGCCGCCCGGGACGACTGACATACCTGTCTGGCGCCTGCTGAGGGCGCTGGCGAAGAACCAGGTTCCGATCCTGGCGGCGGTTCATGGCAATGCGGTGGGCATCGGGACTACCATTCTGTTCCATTGCGACATTGTGCTGGCCGAGGAAGGCAGCCGGTTCGTCATGCCGTTCGTCGATCTCGGCCTGGTGCCGGAAGCGGCGAGCTCGTTGATCCTGCCGCGGCTCGCGGGACGACGCCGCGCGGCGCGCTACCTCTTGCTAGGCGAAAGCTTTGGGGCAGAGGAAGCGATGGAATTCGGGCTGGTGAGCCATGTCGTACCGAGGGGGGAACTGGACTCAGCAGTGGTTTCCAAAGTCGATGCCTTGCTCGCAAAACCTACAGAAGCGCTGCGGCTGACCCAGCGGCTGCTTCGGCGCGAGGACACGGACGAAATCCTACAGCGAATGGAGCTGGAGAACGGCCATTTTGGCGAGCGGCTCACGTCCGATGAGGTGAAGCAGGCCATCGCCGCCTTTTTCGCGGCGCGGGCGAAAAAGACGGCCTAGCTGGCGATCCAGACGCGCTTCGAACGCGCGACAGAAATGTCCGGCCCCGGGAAGAGCAACATGTCGGTCGACTGCGTGTAGGTGACCTTCAGGTCCATGTAGTTGGCCCCGTCGGCGGTGCCGGTCACCGGATCGGCAATCACGAAATCCCCCGGTCCGATACCGTAGACGGCGGCCTGAATCTTGTCGTGGATCGCCTGGTCGGTAGGCTTGGGATAGAGCGTCGCGAAGCGCGCGCCTTCACCAAGGCCATGCTGGATGCCGGACATGGCGCGGAAGACCAGACCCATCTGCACCATCATCCACAGCATGATAATGAGGGCCGGCAAAGCGAAGGCCATTTCAATGACCGCCGCGCCGCGTTCATTGCGGCGAAGGTTGCGGAGCCAGCGCATCATTCCGTCCTCATGCCCGCAATCGCAGTGACGTGATACTTGCCGTCGTCGTTGATGGCGGCGAAGTGGTATGAGAAGAGCGGCTCGTAGTCGTAATCGACCTGGACCTGGATCCAGCGCGATTCCTTCTGGCCAACCGGACAGTCATCATCGTCGACTGTCGTCACCTTGATGACATCGTTGCATTCCAGCCTGTGGGTCACGGTGACGTTGGACGTGGTCAGCGGCGCTGCCTTGCAGGTGCCGTCCTCGTTGGTGCCGTTGTACTGGCAGACCGCCTCGTTCGCGATGGTGTTCTCGACCGTCAGTTCGCCAGTGGTCTGCATGACCTTTTCGATCGAACGCTGAGCGGCCTGTTCCAGCCGCAGCTTGCATCCGAAGGCGTTTGCCATGTCGACGGTGCCTATCGTCATCAAGGCAAGGACCGGCGCCACGAGCGCCAGCTCGATGATGGCAGCGCCATTATCGTCCGAACGAAGGGAGCGAGCCAGGCGGATCACGCGACCAGCCTCACCTTCGACGGAGCGGTGATCGCCGTGATACCCTTGAGCGCGCAATTCTTGGTGAAGTTGTTCAGGCCCGAGTTGCCCGACCAATAGATGCGCTTGGCGACGAACTGCGTGCAGGTCGCCGTACCAGTGCCGGTCCCGTTATAGGTCAGCTGCTGGTTCGGGAAGTAGAGCACGCCCGTGACCTTTTGCGTCGAATTGCCGTTAATCTTGTTCGGGCTCGACGCCGTGATGTTGCCGGTCGGCGCGTCGTCAACGGCTCGGCGGTCCTGGTAGACGGCCATTCCGGCCCATTTACCCGAGGTCATGGCTGTCGCGCTGATCGTTCCGCTCGAATTGTTGTCGAACGTGCCGATGGACGCGGTTGACGACGAGTCCTTGTTGGTAAGCAGCAGTACCGCATCATTCAAAATCAGGTTGCCCTGAATGTCGGCGTTGCCGCCGTTGACGACAAAGACGCCGTGGCTGAGCGTCAGCGTACGATTACTCTGAACACTGAGCGAGGCGAAGCAGGCGCCGCCCGCAGTAGTGGCATTGGTGCCGTCGATTACCAGGCCGCTGTTGCCGTTGTTCACGGTCAAAGCCTTGCCTTTGTAGTTGGTGGTCGTGTCGACACAATTGTTGAAGTCGCCGTCCGTAGCCGACGGCGTGAGGTCCGCATAAGGATCTTCAAGCGACGGCGAGTAAGGCTGGTAGCTGGTGATGTTCCACGTCTTCGACTGCTGGATGCCGCCGGATGCCGCCAGCGTGGTCGCCGTCACGTTGGCACTGCCCTGACCGGCGGCGGCGTTGGTCGCCGTCGAGTTGGTCATCATGCCGCAGTCCATGGTGATCGAGTTGTTGCCCGTCGCCTGGATGCCGGTCTTGCTATTGTTCTGAAGGCTGAGCACGCAGAATTCGCCCGAAACGCCGACGGTAGCCGCCTGGGCGGTTGCGGTGATCATCGGCGCTGCGGCCATGAACATGGAGCTGAACGAGAGCGAGCGCTGGACGCGCAGCACGACCCGAACCTGATTCTTGTTGCTGCCCGCGTCGGCCGGATAGCTGAGCTGCGGATAACTGCTCATCAGGCCGATGTTGGTGTGTTGATTCAAGCCGAGGTCATGGTCAACCGCGGTCGATACATTGGTCGTTCCGCCCGCATGGGCGACGCGATCGTAGACACCCGCGATCGCCGCCGAATCGGCCGCGCGCTGCAGCTGGCGCTTCCACAGCGCCCACTGGATGGTGTCGGTGGCAAGGCCGGCCGAACCCAGCAAAAGCGGGAGCGCGGCAGCTGCCAGGATCAGCGCGTTGCCGCGCTTGTCATTCCACAAATTGCGAAGGTGATTACGCATGCCGTCCTCTAGCCGCCGGTCCGATCGATGACGTGCATGTAGGCCGAACAAGGTGAGTAAAGGGTTCAAGCCAATGGTTAACGTTGGGCAAGCGGGACGAGTGTTCCAAAACAGGATGGCTAACCCAGACTAGTTTTCAGGAGTCGGTGAGCCCAAGCTGCATGTAGAGCGTGTCCAGCCAGCGGCCGAGCTTGAAGCCGACCGACTTCATCCGGCCAGCCTCGACGAAGCCGAAGGACCGGTGAAGTGCAACCGAGGCAGGCTCGGCGCCGCCGACCACGGCGATCATCTGCCCGAACCCCGCCTGCCGCGCCGCCGGGATCAAGTCGGCAAGCAAGCTCTTGCCAATGCCCTGCCCCAAATGTTCGGGGCCAACGTAGATGCTGTTTTCGCAAGTAAAGGCATAGGCCGGGCGGTCACGGAATTGGGTGGCATAGGCATAGCCGACGACCTGGCCGCCGGACGTCGCGACGAGGAAGGGCCATCCGCTCCCCAAGATCGCTTCGATCTTGTCCTTCCAAAATGCGAGCGGCGGCGGAGTCTCGTCGAAGCTGGCAGTGCCGTGGAGGACGTGGTGCCCGTAGATGGCGGCGACCGCGCCCGCGTCGCCAGCAGTGGCCGGCCTAATATCAATCACGTGCGACCTCCCCTTCGTGCAGGTCGGCGAGATCATCAGAGATATTGAGCGCGGTTGCCAGCCGGTCGGTCAGACTGTCACAGAATCTGCCTTCCACCCCATTGCGGACGTCAAATTCGACCCTTGAAACGGTGCGGGCCAAAACCATTTTCGATGCCGCCAAGCGCTCATTCGAGGCTTGGTGACGGGGTCCAGGCCTCGCGCCTCGTACCCCGCCTTGTTGCTCAAATGGAGGACAAGACATGCGTAGTGCATTTGATTTTGGAAATATCCGGCGTTCCAGCGTCGGTTTCGACCGCCTGTTCGACATGCTGGAGAACGACAATTTCGGGGCGGAAAACTATCCGCCGTTCGATCTGATCAAGGAAGATGAAAATCGCTTCCGGATCGAGATGGCAGTCGCAGGTTTCCGCGGCGAAGAGATCGACATCACCAGCCAGCAGAACCAGCTTCTGGTTCGCGGTCAAAAGGCCAACGAGGATTCCTCGAACTACATCCACCGGGGTATCGCCAACCGATCGTTCGAACGGCGGTTCGCGCTTGCCGATCATATCCAGGTTCGCGGCGCGGATCTGAGGGACGGCATGCTGGCGATCGAATTGGTTCGGGAAATTCCCGAGGCGATGAAGCCCCGGAAGATCGAAATCGGCGATTCCAAGACTGAGCAGATCGAAGCTACGGTCAGCGAGACTGAGGACGCCTGATTCCGGTTCGATGGCCCCGGTGCAAAGCGCCGGGGCCTAATTACCGCTTTCCCACCCAAACTTGCCGCGTCCGCTTTCGACCCATTCCGGACTCTACGCCCCTCCACAAATTGAGCTGATTTGCGCCGATAACACCTGCGCTGGTTCGAGAGCGCCCGGTTCGAGGTGGTGGCCAACAGATTCCAATGGACTGCCATCGGAACGACATTTTGGATCTACGCCGGTTCAATGACCCAAAAGCCAGACCGCGAGGCCGAGGCGGTTGGTTGGGCTCGTGTAGCTGCAACTCTCGATGCCGGGCGTCATGTCGCCCGTCCCACCTGCTTCGGTCGTCTCGAGCAATTCAGGCAGATGCGACGCGTGCGACGTACCCGTCGGAAAGCCACTGCCTGAGCCATTTCCCGGCGGCCTCGATCGCCGCGTCGGGGCTGAGGATGGTGCAGATGGCCTCACAGGTCTCACCAAAGCTTGCGCCCGTTGCAATCAACTCCAACGCGGTTCCTTCCAGTCGTTCGGCGTAGCGGAACTGGCAGATCTCGTCGGATCGCCAAACCAGAATAACCTTGGGGGCCTTGTGAGTTTTGCGGGCGGGATCGCGTCGACCGTGCTTCAACGCCGACCAGATTTCCACCGCATTTGTTTCCTGGTGAATCAGCCTGAAAGACGGCGCGAGCTCAAAACGCGCGGACTCCCATTCGATGCCCTTCAATTGCTCCATCTGGACTGGCAGCGCATCGCCAGCGACAAACGCCTGGCTTAGCTCCCATTCGAAAGATGCCAGTTCAGAGAAATCGGGCTCGGCCGGAAATTGACGCCTCAGAGTCGTCGGAAACCCCTTCGGATATTCATCCAGGGTCCAACTTCCAGGCGCCACCGAATCGATGTGGACTTCAAGGGCGGATTGAAAAGCCGTCCACCCCATCCATTCCAGGGTGATCGGGAAAGCCCCCTGGATACAGTTCCTCAATTGCGACCGATAATTGTTTCGATAGACGTCGAGGCCGTCGCGCGCGGTCGCGCCCAGCTCAGTCGTCAAGTGGTCGCTGCCATCCAGCAACCAGCTGCGAAACCCCGACTGCAATTCGTCGAGTTTCACGCCGCGGCTTTCGCGATCGATTCAGCGACGCGGCGCGCAATGTCGAGTTCGCCCAGCAACTCCGAAAGCTCCGGTATCGCGTCGTCGCGTTCGATCATCGTCGAGACAGGCCC
>Ga0207701_10001674_pt1 | contig 23157 bp, 23 predicted proteins | sample KBSSwiSSwithPhiX_FD_184294 | JGI IMG/M metagenome (GOLD analysis project Ga0207701, IMG submission 184294) | Switchgrass rhizosphere bulk soil microbial communities from Kellogg Biological Station, Michigan, USA, with PhiX - S5 (SPAdes) (version 2) | ecosystem: Environmental > Terrestrial >... | reverse complement strand
CGTAAATATTTGGAAACCGCTCTGTCGTTTGATCGCCAGCTCTTGCTCAAGTTGAAGCAGGAGAGCGAGCATCAGGAAATTCTCCGCCGCGAGCTCGCGACGAAAAAACAGGAGCTCAATGAGGAGCAGCGAGCGCTCGCCGCGGCCAAGCAAGCCGTACGCCGCGATGCGGAGAAGAAGCAAATTTTGCTCGCGAGCGTGCGCCGACAAAAAGATACCCGTTTAAAGGTGTTACGCGAAATGGAAGCCGCCGCCGCGCGGCTCGAAAAAGTGATTGAGGAGATCTCGAAGCGCGCGCTGAACAAGCCACGGGAAACGCAACCGCCTGGGAGTTCGGGTACGGGTCTTGAGGCACTGCGCGGGAAAATGGAATGGCCGGCAACGGGAAAGGTAATTGCGCCTTTTGGTAAATTTAAACATCCCGAGTTTGCAGCTGAAATTGTTCGCAAGGGTATTGACATCGATGCCCCAGTTGGTGAAGAAATCAGGGCGGTCGAGAAGGGTAGCGTGGTTTACGCCGATCGCTTCGCTGGCTATGGCAAAATGGTAATCATTGACCATGGCGAGCGTTACTATACTATTTATGGGCATCTGTCCGAAATTCTTAAAAAAACTGGCGACGAGGTAAAACGAGGAGAGGTTGTTGGCAAGGCGGGCGACAGTGACTCTTTGGCAGGGTCGAAACTCTATTTCGAAATGCGCAAGGATGGTCACTCCGTGGATCCTCTGCCATGGTTTCGTAAGCAATAGCTATTTTATTTCTCTTAAGATAAACTGAGCCGTCACGTTTGGTTGGAAGTGATAGGAGATCGCGATGCGAATGGTTCGTAAACACGGAACGCCGTTTTTGCTTTTGGTCGTGGGCCTGGCTTTGGGATTTTTCTTATCGGCTCACTGGGTGCCGAATGTCGCTGCGGTAGGGCGGCAAGATTATGAAAGCCTGGAGGCTTTCAGCAACATTCTTTCCATCGTCAAGAAAAATTACGTGGAGGACGTCGAAACGAAAAGTTTAGTCAACGGCGCGATCAATGGCATGTTGAGTTCCCTCGATCCGCACAGCGCCTATTTAACTCCCGATCTTTACAAGGAGCTGCAAAGCGATACGCAAGGCCGTTTTGGCGGTCTCGGCATTGAAATCACAGTCAAGGGAGGAATCTTGACCGTTGTTTCGCCGATCGAAGACACGCCCGCGGCGAAGGCGGGTATTCAGCCGGGAGATCAAATCTTCAAGATTGAAGAAGAATTCACCAAAGATATGTCGCTGGTGGACGCGGTGAAGAAAATGCGCGGCCCCAGAGGTAGTAAAATCAACCTGACGATCAAGCGTGAAGGTGTTTCAGACCTCATCGATGTCAGTTTGGTGCGGGACGTTATTCGAGTGCAGAGCGTGCGTAGCCGCAATTTAGAGCCCGGCTACGGTTATATCAGGTTGGCACAGTTTCAGGAGCGGAGCGACCGAGATATGCAGCGCGCGCTGGAAAAGATGGCTGCGGAAAAGGGCGGCATCAAAGGCCTAGTGCTTGACTTGCGCAATAATCCCGGCGGTCTTTTAACCCAGGCCGTGCGGGTCTCTGACATGTTTTTGGAATCCGGTCTGATTGTTTACACCGAAGGACGGATTGAAGCGCAAAAGCAGAAATATTTTGCGCAGAAGGAAGGGACGTGGAACGACTTCCCAATTGTCGTTCTGGTCAATGGCGGTAGCGCCAGCGCTTCGGAAATCGTCGCCGGCGCGCTGCAGGATCATCGGCGCGCAGTAGTGCTAGGAACCAAAACATTCGGCAAGGGATCAGTGCAAACCATCCTGCCGCTGGATGACAACTCGGCGCTCCGTTTGACCACCGCGCGTTATTTCACACCCAACGGCCGTTCCATACAGGCGACCGGTATCGTACCGGATATCACTGTCGAGAACACGACAGGGCAAGAGAAGCCGGACGCGCCACGCCGGCCGAGCTTACGGGAAGAGAATTTGCCGGGCCACCTGCAGAACCCGCAGCAGTCTCCGAGCATTCCACAAGAACAGCTCGAGAAGGAAAAGCAGATTCCGTCGTCCGGTCCTACGGGTGACGAAACGATCGACAACGACGCGCAGCTCAAGCGCGCCCTCGATCTGCTGAAGAGCTGGGATGTGTTCAAACAGATCGTGCAAAAAAAGGCGGCTTAACCGGCCCAAAAACTGGCTGGCATGATGGCGCTATAAATTAGCCCTCCCTCGGAGGGCTAATTTTTTTGTGCTAAAAGCTAGAAGCTAACATGGTACGGGTGCTGAACGACGAGGCCGATCTGCCGTTGTTTGCAGCGGTGGCCCGACGATTTTTGAGTGTCAGCGATCTCAATGAGCTGATTAAAGGCTCGCTTGAATCGCACTTGGACACAGTCTGGGTGCAAGGGGAGATTTCCAATTTTCGAGTCCCGCCGTCCGGCCACTGTTATTTCACGCTGAAGGACGATCGTAGCCAAATCTGCGCGGTTATGTTTCGCCGCCAGGGCTTAAGCCTGCGCTTCACTCCTGAAAACGGCATGGCGGTTCTATGTTTCGGTCGGGTGAGCGTTTATACCGTTCGTGGCGATCTGCAACTGTACGTCGAGGAAATCGAACCGCAGGGACAAGGCGCCCTTTACATCGCGTTTGAGCAACTAAAAAAGAAACTGCTTGCGGACGGCCTGTTTGCCGAAGAGCGCAAGCGATCCTTGCCGTTCCTGCCAAGAACAATCGGCATCGTTACATCGGACGGCGGTGCCGCTTTACGTGACATGTTGCGCATTATCGATGATCGCTACCCCGACCGGCGGGTGATTGTTCGGGCGGTGAAAGTCCAGGGTGACGGTGCCGCCAGGGAAATCGCCCGCGGTATTCTCGATTTAAATCGGTTGGGCGGTGTCGATGTAATTATCGTCGGCCGTGGCGGCGGATCCCTGGAGGATCTATGGGCGTTCAATGAAGAAGTCGTAGCGCGGGCGATTTTCGCTTCGAACATTCCGGTGGTGTCGGCGGTGGGGCATGAAATCGATTTCACGATTGCGGATTTCGTCGCAGATTGCCGTGCTCCCACGCCAACCGCTGCCGCAGAAATGATCCTTCCGCGTAAACTCGATTTGCGTGAGCAACTTGACATCGTTGAGCTGCAGCTCCGTAGGAGCATAGATCTGACTCTGGTATCGGCGCGAGAAACTTTTCGCGGGCTGGTAAAACGACTGGCCGATCCGAGCCGTAAGCTGCGCGACCATCAACAGCGGCTGGATGATTTATCCATCGATCTGTTACGCCGTTTCCAAGAGCGGCTTCGGCAAAACCAGAACCGTTTATCTGAATGCGCGGCTCGGTTGAATGCGTTGAGTCCGTTGGCGGTGCTCGATCGTGGCTATGCGATCGCACACAAGCTGCCCGAAGAGCAAATCGTCAAGCGAGCAGATGCGTTGACGGTGGGCGATCGTCTTCGCATTACCTTTTCCCAAGGAAAGTCGATTTGTCGTGTGGAAAAAAGTGAATAGGCTCGCAGGCTGGATCATTGCAGCGCTGGTCAGCTGCTCTTTTGATCCGACCGTGCTTGTGTACGCTGCTGGGCGCACCGAGATTCATTGGCCGAATGAAGTGGAGATTCTCCAAGGGGGATTGACTGAAATCCGCATCAGCAGCGGAGCGTTGGCAGAAGTGGATGGCCGTGTGGGACAGACGCCGGTCTATTTTCAGCAACGCGGTGCCTCTTTCACTGGTCTCATTGGCGCGGACATCGAAGCGAAACCCGGGCTTTTGAAGCTCCTGTTGCTGGCGACCACTCGCCGCGGCGCTGTTTATGAGCGCAAGGTGGCGGTGCACGTCAAAGCCAAGTCTTTCAGAACAGAGTCATTCAGCATCCCACCGAGCTTCGATCAGGTGAGCCCCGAAACCGCCGAGGAAATCGGTCGCGAGCAGGCGGACTTTGCCCGCGCCTTTGCCTTTTCGTCGCTCGAGCGGCTCTGGGAGGCGCCGTTTGTTCGGCCGGTGCCTCAAGAGGCCTCTGCATCATCGTTCGGCATGCGCCGGATCATCAACGGTTCGCCACGGGCGCCGCATAGCGGCACGGACCTGTCTGCGCCATTCGGGACCGAGGTCGTGGCGAGTAATTACGGCCGGGTTGTACTGATTGGCAATTATTTTTTTGCCGGAGGAAGCGTTGTTCTCGACCACGGTGGCGGACTCTTCACAATGTATTTTCATCTGTCGGAATTCAGAGTTGAACAAGGCTCGTTGGTGAAACGGGGCGATATCATCGGACTGTCCGGAGCTTCTGGGCGAGTTACAGGGCCGCATCTTCATTGGGGCGCCCGGCTGTCGGGAGCGCGGATAAACCCTCTCGAGTTGCTTAAAATTACTACGTAATTTTATCTTGCTTGGTGGGATAGGACTTTTATGGCGGCCAAGGAAAGCCTGAATCAGACATTCGAAACTGCGCTGGAACAACTGGAGCAAATAGTGGAACGGCTCGAGTCCGGTGAACTGTCACTGGAAGATTCGCTCGCTGCTTTCGAGGCGGGCGTCGGCTTGGTCAAGCACTGCAATCAAAAATTAAATGAAGTAGAAAAAAAGATTGAGATTCTGATCAGAGACAAAGAAGGCAAACTGCAGCTCAAGGATTTTCCCGAACTGGCCAAACCGGAAAAGCAAGATTAGCCTTGCCGTTATTCTTCTACTACTGCTGTGATGGAATCTTGAGAATTTTGCCGGGACTGATTTCCTGATTCAGATCGACCTCGTTCAGGATCGCGGCCTCTGCCGCAGTGAACGGCGCCGGCAGTGCTCTGGGGATCAGCTCTCTGAACGGCGCCGAACGGGAGACCCGCAGCAGGGTCAATCGAACTGGCTGTCGCGCCAAAATTTGTGAGTCCTGAATTTCCGCAAAGCCTCTTATCGTCTGAAGGAATGCGCTCTGAAAGGATCCGAAAAGCTGTTGCGGAGCGTAACCAATAAATTGGTAGACTTTACCGCGATATTCAATGAAATACGTTGTCAAGGTGACGATCTGGCCGTTTTGTGTTTGCGCCTCAGCGAGCACGCCAACAGCGGGAAAACCGTTGATATGTGTGGAACCTCGTTCGACCACCCTCAGCCCGCGCTGACTCAGCAACTTGGCGGCGACAGCCTCGGCCGAACTCTCCGCTGTACCGGTAAATCCCAACACGGCGCGATTTTGACCTTCGACCATGACGACCTGTGATGGTTGATTCACTGCCTTGAACCCGCGGGGAATCGGGAAACGAAACCCGAGATCCGGGTGATAGAAGACATTATCCTGAACAAATCCCTGGCGTGGATCTTCGCCGAGAACGAGGCCCTCGACAGCATGGAGATAGCGGGTGTCTGCGTTTGGTGTTCGGCTATCTCGCGCTGCGCTGGTCAGCTCTCGGATCCGCTGAATGCGATCGCCGGGATTCGGATGGGTGGCGAGAAAGCTCGGCATGCTCTGACCTTCTTTTTCCTGCATCCGATCGAGCGTCTGGAACAGGCCGATCACTTCGCGCGAATCGTAACCTGCAGCCATCGCATATTCGACGCCGAGTCTGTCCGCTTCCAGTTCATCCTCACGGCTGTAACGAAGCAAAAACAATTGCGTCGCCATGCCGCCGAAGTTAAGAATATTCCCGGCCGGAAGACCCAGACCCTGGCTCAACACGGCGCCGCCGAGAAGCAGACCTTGCCCGATCTGCTGCTGCCAGGCCTGACGGGCGGCATGACGCGCCGCGACATGCCCAATCTCGTGCGCGATGACCGTCGCGAGCTGGTCCTCGTTATTCAGGTGAGCAAGCATGCCGCGCGTAACATAAATATAGCCACCGGGAAGAGCCATGGCATTGATGACAGGACTGTCGAGGACCGTGAAGGTTACCGGGGTGGCGCGAACTTGCTCATCGCCGCCGGGCCGTCGCAAATGGCTGGTTGCGAGCACACGATTGCCAACTTCCGTAACATAACGAGCAAGGTTAGCGTCTCCGTACACACCGAAGAGCGAGGTGACTTCTTTACTCGCTTGCTTGCCGATATCGGTTTCTTGCTGCCAGGTATAGCCGAGGTAACGTCTTTCTCCAGTTGCAGGAACGATGTCCGTCACGCAGCCGTAGAGAAAAAACACAACGGAAACGACGAATGATAGTCTAAAGGTCATAATCGACTTTGCCCGCCTCTAGTCTCTGCTTGGTTTCGACCTCTACCAGACGTGGGCTCGTATCGAACAGAGCACTAGCCAAAGTATCATACAAAAATTAAACTCAGTAATATCGCGATTAGAGCTCTGTAAATGTGAATATTTGTTCGACGACCGCTTACCTTGACAACAAAGACTTACAGAGTCTATATTTCTTGTGGAACCTTGTGAAACGCGGCGCTAAAACGGAACGAAGCTCATTAATGAATGTCGGCCGGCGCGTGGATTACGCCGTGCGCGCGTTATCCTATTTAGCAGGCCAGCCTGAGGGCAAGATCATCAGCCGATCGGATATCGAACAAAGCCAAGGCATTCCCTCGTTTTATTTATCCAAAATTATGAAGGACTTGGTGGCCGGCGGCTTGGTCAAATCCCATATTGGCTCAAGGGGCGGTTTTACGTTGGCAAAAACCGCCGGTGCGATCTCGATTAAAGAAGTTTATGAAGCTGTGGAGCGGCCGCTGATCCTTATGGAGTGTCTCGATAAGGGCTCTGATTACTGCTCATTTTGCGCAGTTTGCTCGCAAAAATCGATCTGGGAGAATGCCCAGCTTGTGCTAGCAAATTTTTTGGCCGGCGTGAGCATTGCGGAAATTGCCGACCGGCAAGGCTTGAGAGGCCGGCTCAGCAAAGGGGCATTGCAGCGAGCGGTCTAGCTTCGTCGCTATACAAATAACGGTCATGTTGGATATACGCGGCCTAAGGGCCAAAGTCGCAGACAAAGAAATCTTGCGTGGCATCGATCTTCATGTCGGAGCCGGTGAGGTGCATGCGATTATGGGGCCGAATGGCTCTGGAAAAAGCACCCTGGCGCACGTTCTTGCCGGACGGGAAAACTATCAGGTCACGGGTGGAGAGGTCATATATCAAGGCAAGGACTTGTTGGCGATGAATCCGGAGACGCGCGCCCGCGAAGGAGTTTTTCTGGCCTTTCAGTATCCCGTCGAGATTCCCGGTGTGAGCACGGTTTATTTTTTGAGAGCGGCCCTGAACGCGGCGCGGAAGTACCGCGGGTTGGAAGAGTTGGATGCGATGGATTTTCTTGCCCTGATCAAGGAAAGAATGAAATTGGTTGAAATGGATCAGGCTTTGGCCAATCGACCGCTGAACGAAGGCTTTTCGGGAGGCGAAAAAAAACGCAATGAGATTTTGCAAATGGCAGTGCTTGATCCCACGTTGGCATTGCTAGATGAGACGGATTCGGGGCTCGATATCGACGCCCTGCGGGTGGTTGCCAATGGTGTCAATGCGCTGCGCCGCCCCGATCGCGCGATGATCGTGATCACCCATTATCAACGATTGCTCAATTATATCGTGCCAGATTTCGTCCACGTGCTGTTTGACGGACGCATCATCAAATCCGGCACCAAAGAACTGGCGTTGGAGCTGGAGCGCAGGGGTTACGATTGGCTCAAAGCGGAGGCGACGGCTACCTGATCGAATTTACATGGCAAGTACAGAAACCCAAGACCGATATCTGGATGCCTTCAGGGAGCGTCGATCGCGCGGCAATGCGAAGAGTCCAGCGTGGTTAAATGAGCTCCGTGAGGCGGCAATCGCAAGCTTCACCAGCCTTGGATTTCCGACGCCAAAGATCGAGGAGTGGAAATACACCAATCTTGAGCCAATTGCGGCATTCGACTTTTCACGGCGTGCTGGCACCAGAAAAAAAATTTCCCAGGCCGATTTGTTGTCCGAGGCATTTGCCGATGCCAGCGCCATCCGCTTGGTATTTCTGAATGGCGTTTACGCGCCGGAACTGTCTTCGCGCGACCGATTACCGGAAGGAGTCGGGCTGCAAAGCTTGGCGGAGTCGATTAAGGGCGATGACGAATTTTTGTCTACGCAACTCGGCCGCTATGCGCGCTATCGGCAGCAGAGCTTGGTGGCCCTGAACACCGCCTTTATCGGCGATGGCGCGGTCCTGGTTGTGCCGCCAGGACGTCGTCTCGCTGAGCCGGTTCAGTTGATCTACGTCTCCGGGGCCGACGGCGAGCAGCTCGTAACACATCCGCGCACGCTGATTTTTCTCGGTGCCGGCAGTGAAGCGAAAATTATCGAAAGCTATATCGGGATGACCCGCGAGAGCTATTTTTGCAATGCGGTTACTGAACTGATCGCCGAGAGGGATTCCCTCGCGGAACACTGTCGGGTGCAGCGCGAGGGCGAAGCGGCTTTTCACACAGGAACGTTCGAAGCCAAGCTCGGACGAGGGGCGCATCTTACGGCTCATGCCGTGACGCTTGCCGGCTCGTTGGTTAGAAACGACGTTCATGTGTCGCTCGAGGGTGAAGGAGCCGAATGCATCCTCAACGGACTTTATCTCGGCGCGGGCCGGCAGCATATCGATAATTCGACGGTCATCGAGCATGTAAAGCCGCGGGCGAGAAGTTTCGAGCTCTACAAAGGGATTCTGAACGGGGCAGCGCATGGCGTATTCAACGGCAAGATTGTCGTGCATAAAGATGCGCAAAAGTCTGATGCACGCCAGGTGAACAAGAATTTGCTGTTATCCGATGACGCGGTGGTGAACACCAAGCCGCAATTGGAAATTCATGCCGATGACGTGAAATGTAGTCATGGATCCACCATCGGTCAGATCGATCCGGATGCGCTTTTCTACTTCCGTTCGCGGGGGCTCGGATTGGCCGAGGCACGGCGGCTTTTGAGCTCGGCATTTGCTGCCGACGTCGTGGCGCGAATCAAAGTGGCGCCTCTACGGCAGCGCCTGGACGAATATATTCTGGAGAAATTTCGCGAAATTTGAGCAAGGTGATGAAAGCTGCTCCACAGTATCTAGGTTCTGTCCAGGCTTTCGATGTCATGCGTTTGCGCGAGGATTTTCCGATCCTGCGGCAGAAGGTTCATGGCAAGCCGCTGGTCTACCTAGATAATGGCGCGACCAGCCAGAAGCCTCAGGCGGTGATCGATGCCGTAAACCACTACTACACTGCGGAGAATTCAAATATTCACCGCGGCGTGCACTACTTGAGCGAGCGGGCCACTGCGGCTTACGAGGCAGCGCGCGAAAAAGTCCGGCGATTTATCAACGCCGAAACGGAGAAGGAGATCGTATTTGTTCGCGGTACAACCGAGGCGATCAACTTGGTCTCGCAAAGCTACGGCCGAACGTTTCTCAAAGTCGGGGACGAGATCATTGTTTCGGCACTGGAGCATCATTCGAATATCGTTCCTTGGCAAATTCTCTGCGAGCAAACCGGTGCAAAGCTGCGAGTTATTCCTATCAATCACAAGGGCGAGCTCGTCCTGGAGGAGTTTTCGCGGCTCCTGAACGAGAAGACCAAGTTTGTCTCGATTGCCCACGTGTCAAACGCGCTTGGCACAATTGTGCCGATAAAAGAGATTATCAGAGCAGCGCATGAGCGTGGCATTCCAGTGCTGGTTGACGGCGCGCAGGCGGTGCCACATTTACGGGTCGATGTACGGAATCTGGACTGCGATTTTTACGCTTTCTCGGGCCACAAAATGTTCGGGCCCACCGGCGTTGGGATTTTGTATGGCCGTCGTGAGCTGCTTGATGCGATGCCGCCCTATCAGGCCGGCGGCGATATGATCAGTCTCGTTACTTTCGAAAAAACTCACTACAACGTGTTGCCGTACAAATTCGAAGCGGGTACGCCGAACATTGCCGGTGGCATCGGGTTGGGAACGGCCATCGATTATCTCCTGGCGCTGGATTGGGAAGGTCTGGCGGAACACGAACATGGGCTTTTGAGCTATGCAACGGACGCGCTCGCGAGTATTGACGGATTACGTATTATCGGCACGGCTGCGGAAAAGGCAGGCGTGCTTTCGTTTGTTCTCGATTCTGTGCACGCACACGATGTCGGAACGATTCTCGACCAAGAAGGTGTCGCCGTCCGGGCAGGCCATCATTGCGCGATGCCGGTGATGCAGCGCTTCGGCGTGCCGGCGACTACCCGCGCATCGTTTGCATTGTACAACACCACCGCAGAAATCGATGTGCTGGCGCAAGCCATCCACCGAGTTCGGAAGGTTTTTGGCTAATGGCCGAGTTAGATGACCTCTATCAGGAAGTTATTCTGGACCATAATAAGAGTCCGCGAAACTATCGCGTTTTGGCCAACGCCAACCGCAAGGCGGAAGGTTACAATCCGTTATGCGGCGATCATGTGACCGTTTACGTGAAGCTCGACGATGGCGTGATTCGGGATATTGCTTTTCAAGGTTCCGGTTGCGCGATTTCGAAAGCTTCGGCCTCGCTGATGACGGCGGAATTGAAAGGTAAGACAGAAGCCGCTGCGGAGGATCTATTCGAGAGCGTGCACAAAATGCTTACCGGCGATCCGGAGGCTAATCATGAAAACGTGGGTAAACTAAAGATTCTTGCCGGCGTGTGTAAATTCCCGGCGCGAGTCAAATGCGCAAGCCTGGCGTGGCATACCGTAAACGCTGCGCTGAAAGGCGAGAGCCAGCCAGCGACGACGGAATAAATGCCGCCTGTCAAGGGGATTTCGATGAGCAAGGAAAATCCGATCCGCCTCCGGCGCGACTGTCTCGCTGTTATGATTCCGAGCGGTGAGCGGATCGCCCTTTCTGCGGGGGCAACCGTGTGGCTGACCCAAGCTCTAGGGGGCAGTTATACAGTCATGACGGAGCGCGGATACAGTGCACGCATTGATGGCAATGATAGCGACGCACTTGGGCTCGTGGCGCCGGAGAGCCAAGGAAGTCCAGGGCGTACCGATGACAGCCCCGGTTCGCTCCGCGAATTGATCTGGCAAGAATTGCGCTCCTGCTTCGATCCGGAGATTCCCGTCAATATTGTCGATCTCGGTTTGATCTATGGCTGTGATGTGCAATCGCTTTCAAGCGGCGGTCACAAAGCGGTCGTGCGTTTTACTTTAACCGCACAGGGCTGCGGTATGGGGCAGTTTCTCAAACGGGATATCGAAACAAAATTACAGAGTATCCCCGGAATAGAGGAAGTTGAGGTCGAGCTCGTCTGGGATCCGCCATGGAATCAGAGCATGATTTCGGTGAGCGCGAAACAGCAGTTGGGAATCGAATGAGGATTTGTCATGGATGCGATCAATGAAACAATTATCGAAGCCGAGGTGTTGGAAGCTCTTCGGACCTGTTTCGATCCGGAAATTCCGGTCAACATCTATGAAATGGGCCTGATCTACGGCACCAAAGTAGACTCGGACGGCACCGTAACGGTTCAGATGACACTCACGTCGCCGAGTTGCCCGGCGGCGCAAGCCTTGCCTGCCGAGGTCGAAGAGAAAATCAAAGCGATATCTGGCGTGACCGACGTCAAGGTTGATCTCGTCTGGGATCCGCCCTGGGACCCAAGCAAGATGTCTGAAGCGGCGCGCTTGCAGCTCGGCATGATGTAAATACCAAATCTCTCATGAATAACAGTTTGTTCGAGAAGCTCGGTGGCGAATGTCGGCTGCGGCCGATTATTGACACATTTATCGACCGAGTGTTCAACGATCGGATGATCGGCTTTTTTTTCCGCAATGCCGATCGCGAGCGTATCAAGGAAATGGAATATCAACTGACGGCCAAGTTCCTCGGCGCCGATATTGAATACCGTGGCAAGCCCATCGGCAAAGCGCACGCAAATCATCCAATTATGGGAGGACATTTTGCGCGTCGCCGGCAAATCTTCAAAGAGACTTTGGAATCGTTCCAAGTGGCGGAAGAGATCAAGACGGCGCTGCTCCAACATACCGATTCGTTGCGGCCGCTCATTACTCCAGAACCTGGATCGAGTTGTGATCCGGTTGCCGCGCGCGATCGTGTACAGCACGGCAAACGCGCATAAACTCTCATCCTTTTCAATCCGGCCAATTGTCCACGGCAGAACATTGTGCTACTTATAGCGCTACGCCGAAGGTAGTCATCAAGGACTTGTGTGAAATTAGCCGACCTGTATGCCCGGCCCGGCTTGACGCTATCGGTCGAATTTTTTCCCCCAAAGACTGAAAAAGGCGAGGAAAGCCTCTTTAGCGAGATCGAGAGCATCAAGAGGCTTAATCCTGGTTTCTGTTCGGTGACATACGGGGCGGGCGGAAGCACGCGCGAAAAAACTATCGACCTGGTGGAAGCAATACACCATCGTTGCAATCTCGAGGTGATGTGCCACTTGACCGTAGTAGGGCAATCGAAAGCCGATGCGTGCGTTATACTGGATCGACTCAAACAGAAACGGATCGAGAACCTGCTCGCTCTCGGAGGCGATCCGCCTCAAGGAATGCCGGATTGGCGGCCTCATCCGGACGGCTTTCAGCACGCCATCGAATTGGTTCGAGAAGCCGCGGCGCTCGGTTGCTTTTCAATCGGGGTGGCCGGCTTTCCGGAAGTCCATCCACGGGCCCACAGCCGCGCTGCCGATTTGGATTTTTTGAAGCAAAAAATCGACGCCGGCGCAGCAGCGGTCATTACGCAGCTTTTTTTCGATAACGAGGATTATTACCGCTTCGTCGACGATCTCAGGTCCATGGGCGTGACGGTGCCAATCGTACCGGGAGTTTTGCCGATTCTCTCCGCGCCACAGGTGCGCCGTTTCACCGCGCTGTGCTGTGCCAAGATTCCGACAAAATTGGAGCGCGAGCTAGTGCGCGTTGAGGGCGATGAGAATGCAGCGATCCAGGTGGGGATTGAGTATGCAACCCGTCAGTGCGAAGATCTCATCAAGTTTGGAGTTCCAGGATTGCATTTTTACTCCCTCAATAAATCCCATTCCTTGCTTTCCATTGTCAATAATCTCGGCTTGTAAATCATCCGCGCAGGTCCAGTGCGAAATTGACTGTGCCGAGTGGCGTAGGGCGCAAAATGGCTGATCACGATCCACTTCCGGACGAGCCGGATAGCGATCAAGTCGAAGTACGCAAGCAGAAGCTCGCCAAGCTCAAAGCGGCGGGCGTCGAGCCTTATCCGAACGATTTCAAGCCGAGCCACAGCGCTTCGGAAATTGTCAGCACATTCGCCGATGCAAGTGACCAAGCGCTGGCCGAAGCGCCGAAGGATCTGCGCGTTGCCGGCCGGATTGTGGCGATCCGGCGTATGGGCAAGGCCTCTTTCTTTCACATTCAAGACCGTCGCGGGCGCTTACAGGTTTACATTCAGCAAAACCGAGTAGGCGAAGAAGCCTACGGGTTGTTTCGAACTGTGGACGTCGGCGACATCGTCGGTCTTCGGGGCTACTTGTTTCGCACTCGGACCCACGAGTTAACACTGGAAGCGGAAGGGCTTCGTCTGTTGGCGAAATGTTTACGGCCATTGCCGGAAAAATGGCATGGGCTATCGGATATCGAAGCGCGCTACCGGCAACGCTATCTCGACCTGATGGTTAATCCCGAGGCGCGCCAGGTGTTTGAAAAGCGTTCGCGCATCATTCGAGGTATCCGGCAATTTTTCGAGCAACGCGATTTTCTCGAAGTGGAAACACCGATGATGCAACCGATCGCCGGCGGCGCCGCCGCGCGGCCGTTCGTCACGCACCACAATGCCCTCGATATGGAGCTTTATCTGCGGGTCGCGCCGGAGCTTTTTTTAAAGCGCTTGTTGGTTGGCGGATTCGATCGGGTCTTCGAGCTTAATCGCAATTTTCGCAACGAAGGAACTTCGGTGCGCCACAACCCAGAATTTACCATGCTCGAGTTTTATCAGGCGTACGCGACGTTCGAAGACTTGATGCAGCTCACCGAAGAGCTTTTCACGAGCTTGGCTATGGATCTGACGGGGTCACTGCAGGTCGCCTTCGGCGAGCATGTCATCGACCTCACGCCGCCCTGGCGGCGATTGACGATCGCCGAAGCGATTCGGCTTCACGGCGGAGCCGAAAAACAAAAGCTCGATGATTTCGAGAGCCTGCACCAGTTTGCCAACGAAAAGGGGCTTCACATCGATTCGCGCGCGCCCTATGGAAATGCTCTGGTCGAAGTCTTCGAGGAAGTCGCCGAAGCCAAATTGATTCAGCCGACGTTCATCACCGGCTATCCCATCGAAGTTTCACCGCTGGCGCGAAAAAACGATAGTAACCCGGCAATGGTCGATCGATTCGAGTTATATATTGGCGGCCGGGAGCTGGCTAACGCATTCTCGGAGCTCAATGAGCCCACGGATCAGCGCCAGCGCTTTGTTGAGCAGATGCGTGCGCGCGCAGCCGGCGACGATACGGCAAACCCGATCGATGACGATTACATACGAGCACTAGAATATGGTATGCCGCCGGCGGCCGGTGAGGGTGTCGGCATCGACCGCCTGGTCATGTTGCTGACGAATTCCGCATCGATCCGCGATGTCATTCTTTTTCCGCTGCTGCGCCCGCACCGCTGACGCAAAATTTTCCTATGAAATATGAGCTTTTTATCGGCCTGCGCTATCTGCAGGCGCGCCGCCAGGAAACTTTCATTTCGCTGATCACCGTGATCTCAGTCCTCGGCGTGATGATCGGCGTAATGACGCTCAACGTCGTCATGGCAGTGATGACCGGGTTTGAAGAGACTTTGCGCGATCGCTTACTCGGCATCAACGCGCATATCGCTTTGGTGAAGTCCGGGGATATGTTGCAGGACTATGAGCGGCTCATGCAGCGGGTGCTGAAGGAAGATGGTGTGGTCGCCGCCACGCCGACGATCTACGGTCAGATTATGCTCACCTCCGGATCGCGCGTGTCTGGCGTCGTGGTTCGGGGTGTAGATCCGGATCGGGTCAACAGCGTTGTCAATTTGCAAAGCTACATTCGCGAGGGAAAACTTGAGGCGCTCAAAACTCCACAACCGATACGCGTGGACGATCGGACGGTTCTGCTCCCCGGAATCATTTTGGGCGAGCGTCTGGCCAACCAACTGGGGGTTTTCGTCGGCAGCCCTGTGCAGGTGGTTTCGCCTTTGGGTAGCCCGACGGCGATCGGCGTCATCCCCAAAGTGCGCCGCTTCGTGGTGACCGGTATTCTCCGCACCGGCATGAACGAGATTGACTCCACGTTGGTCTTGCTTTCGCTGAGCGACGCGCAGAAATTTTTTGAGATGGACAATGCCGTGAGCAATATCGAGATCCGGATTCGAGACGTAGATCAATCGCGTCAGGTGGCGGAACGCATCCAGCGTGATCTGGGATTTCCCTATTTTGCCGAGGATTGGACGCGGCTCTGGCCAAATCTGTTTTCCGCGCTGAAACTCGAGAAGACCGTTTACTTCCTGGTGCTGCTGCTGATGGTTTTGATCGGCGCCTTCAATATTATTTCTACCCTCGTCATGGTCGTGATGGAAAAGAAAAAGGATATTGCCATTCTGCGCTCCATGGGCGCGACGCAGAAAAGTATTCGTAAGATTTTTCTCCTCAAGGGCTGTATCATCGGCGTGGTCGGTACAACCTTGGGAGTCATTCTCGGCCTACTGGTGTGTGCCCTGATCTCTGAATACGGGTTTCATCTTCCGGACGGAGTCTTTCTGATTTCCACGGTGCCGGTGCGAGTTTATTTCAGCAACTTTGTCCTAGTGGCTTGCACCTCCTTTGTCGTCTGTCTGCTCGCGAGTATTTATCCGGCGCGGCAGGCGGCGAAGCTCGATCCGGTGGAAATCATCCGCTATGAATAATCTTCTGGCGGTCAAAGACCTGCATAAGTCCTTCGTCGAGGGTGGCAATGAGATTCATGTTTTACGCGGTATCAATCTCGATTTGGGCGAAGGCGAACGTTTGGCGGTGGTGGGCGAATCCGGAGTCGGTAAAAGCACCTTGCTCCATATTCTCGGCACCTTGGATCATTTCAATTCCGGCCAGATCCTGTTCTCTGGCAAAGAGGTGCCGGTGAGCGACGAAGCTGCGCTGTGTCAATTTCGTAATCGACAGATTGGCTTTGTGTTTCAATTTCACTATTTGTTGCCTGATTTTTCCGCCTTGGAAAACGTCATGTTCCCAGCCCTGGTCCAGGGAGTGGAATCTACGCAGGCGAGACGCCAAGCGGAAGAATTATTGGAGGTTGTCGGGTTAAAAGATCGGCTCAGCCATAGACCGGGTAAATTGTCCGGTGGCGAGCAACAGCGAGTTGCAGTGGCGCGAGCAGTGATTCTCAAGCCCAAGCTCGTGCTCGCCGACGAGCCCACGGGATCCCTGGATCCCCGCATCGGTGAGGGCGTTCAGAATCTGTTGTTCCGACTCAATGAAGAGCATAAGATCGCTTTGATCGTCGCCACGCACAACCGGCAATTTGCCGAGAGCATCGGTCGTCGCGCTGAGCTGCGCGAAGGTTTACTATTTAACGTCTAATCCGCAGATTTGGCTTTACAAAATTACCGGTATCTGCTAGAAATTCGAAAGTTATTTTGCTCCTATTACCACCTTGCTGAAGGCCTCCCGATGAGTTTTTCGATGAGCGCCCGGGCTAGCCTAATCTATTTAATCCTTTGCAATGCAATTCTGGGGTTAGGGATCGTTCCGATTCAAGCGCAGACTCAACAAAAGACTACGCTCAAAGCGATCAAAATCGACGGCAATGTCCGGGTTGAAGACGACGGGATTCGGTTGCACTTGAAGAGCCGGCCCGGTGAAGCCTTCGATCCGACGATTGTCGATCAGGATGTCAAGGCCATTTATCGCATGGGCTTTTTCGACGATGTTAAAGCCGATCTGACACCGGAGGGTGTGCTCATTTACACCGTGAAGGAGAAGCCTTATATCCGCGAGGTCAAAATCCAGGGGGCGGCGCAAGTCTCCAAGGAAAAAATCGAAACCGCATTCGGCATCGGCGCGCGCACCATTCTCGATCGCGCCAAAGTTGCCGAAGGCGTCGATAAGGTGCGCAAGCTCTACGGAGAGCAGGGCTACGTGAATGCCGCGATTGATTATTCGGTTTCCGTCGAGGCGAGTAACCAAGCGGTCATCACGCTGGATGTCAACGAGGGTAACCGTTTGTTGATCAAGAAAATCAGTTTCGAGGGCAACAAAGCTTTTTCGGAAAGCGATCTCAAAGGCTTAATTGCGACCAAGGAAGAATGGATCTTTTCGTTTATCACCAATCGCGGCGTGCTCGATCGAGACATGCTCACCAATGATGTGGCCATTTTATCGAATCACTATAACGACAACGGCTATGTCGAGCATAAAGTCGATGAACCGGTCATTTTACGCGGCCGCGATGGGCTCGAGGTGGTGTTTCGAGTCAACGAGGGACCACAATATCGGGTGGGCAAGGTGGAGATCGGGGGTGAGCTGATCCAGGACGGCAAGGACATGCTCAAGTCGGTAAAGCTTACCACCGGTCAGATCTTCCGGGGTAGCCGGCTGCGCGAGGATGTGACCTCGATAACGGACATGTATTCGAACAAAGGATTCGCGTTCGTTCAGGTGGATCCGATTACCAAAGTAAACCCGAACGACAAAAACGTTGACGTCGCTCTGGTGATCACCAAGGGGCCGCCCGTGTATTTCAATCGTGTCCTAGTCGCTGGAAACACAAAGACGCGCGACAAAGTCGTGCGGCGTGAATTGCTTGCCAACGAGCAGGAGCTTTTTTCCGGTAATAAGGTAACCCAAAGCCGAAATGCGCTTCAGCGAACCGGATACTTCGAGGATGTCCAAATTACGACCAAAAAAACCGACCAGCCAGACACCGTTGATCTCCTTGTCGATGTGAAAGAGGGACCGACCGGAACGTTTCAGATCGGCGCAGGATATAGCAGCGGCGATGGCGTTTTGTTCAATGCCAATGTTTCCGAGAAAAATCTCATGGGAAAAGGTCAGGGGGTGAGCGGTAATTTTGCGATTGGCTCAAAGCGGCAAGATTACATCCTCAGCCTGAACGATCCGTATTTTAACGACAGTAAAATGAGCGTGGGACTCGATCTGTTCAATACCAAGCGTGAATACATCGATTTTGACGAGCATAAGCTCGGCTTTGGCGTCAACACCAATTATCCCTTGAAGGATTTTCGCATGCCATTTTTCGGCGCAGCGCGAAAAGAGGCTGGCTCGGACGAGTTGGCAGGCACCGGGCCCACAACGTTCTGGGATTACATGCGGGGCGGGGTAGCTTATGATCTTACCCGGGATACAATCGGCGGCATCGACGCTAACGCCTCACAGGCGATCAAGGATGAAAAAGGCACGTCTTTGACCAGTGCCGTGACTCCCGGTATTACCTATGACAGCCGCGATCATTTTTTTGCGCCGACTGAGGGCACCAAGTCGGCTTTCTCGGTCAAGACGGCCGGGCTCGGCGGAGATTCTCGTTTCATCAAGACCGATTTGAGCGGCCGATGGCACTATCCGCTGCTCAAGGACCCCAAGTGGGGAGGGAATTACGTTCTGGCTCTAGGCGGGCAGCTCGGATATGGAATAGGCTTCGCTGGGCAGTCGGAGACCAATGGCCTGACTCTGCCGCTGTTCGAGCGGTATTTTCTCGGCGGCATCAATTCAATCCGCGGTTTTCAGGACCGAAGTTTGGGTCCGAGAGAGAAGACCTGCGTGACGAACCTCGATACGGGAGTTCCAGACTGCAGTAAGAGCGATGTCATCGGCGGCGACACAGCAGCGGTCATGAATGTGGAGCTCCTGTTTCCGATCATGGAACAATACGGGCTCCGCGGCGTGGCGTTTTTTGATATGGGCAATGCCTTTGCCAATGGGATTGACTTCGGTGATATGCGGCGATCCGTGGGCGCCGGGGTGCGTTGGATGTCGCCGTTTGGGCCGCTTCGGGTCGAGCTTGGCTTTCCGCTAAACAAAAAACCGGGCGACGAAACGTCGGTGCTCGGGTTTTCCATTGGCAGTCAACCGTAAGGCACTGCCATTCCAAATTTTTCAATCATTATAAACGGAGGGTGTGAGTGAAGTACTGGCTGGCGATCGCGATGCTGGTTCTTTCCGGTTCTGTCGTGTCCGCGCAGGAAAAAATCAAGATTGGATTTATCGATATTCAAAGGGTCATTTCCGAATCGCAACCGGGAAAGCGAGCTAAGGAACGATTTCAAGCACAGGTAAAAAAGGCCGAGGGTGACGTCGTCAAAGAGCGCCAGGACCTCGAAAAACTGAGAGCGGATATTGAAAAGAAAGGTCCGCTCTTGAAGGATGACGAAAGGCGCAATCTCGAGGCTGATTACCAAAGGCGCTCGGTCAATCTGCAACGGGCGATGACTGACTACCAGCAGGAGCTGCAGCAAAAAAACAATGAAATGATGTCGGACATTTTAAAGGAGTTGGAGCAAATCGTGACCGAAGTTGGGAAGGCGGATAAGTTCACGCTCATTTTAGAGCGCTCGCAGATTCTCTACAGCGACCAGGGAATCGACATCACGAACAAAGTCATCGAGACGTACAATAGCCGGGTGAAAAAATAGGTGGCGTTCAGTAAAACTCTCGATGAGCTCGCTACCCAGGTTGGAGGGGAGGTCATCGGCGACGGTGATATCCTCATTCATAGAGTCGCGTCGATCGACGAGGCCCTTGCGGGCGAGATTACTTTTCTTAACAATCCACAGTATCGGCGCTTCCTGCGGGAATGCCGAGCGAGCGCGGTGGTTGTCGGGCCTGAAGGCTTGGATGCGGCGCAGAGCATTAGTCGGCTTAATTTTCTCCGGTGCAACGATCCCTACCTAGCGTTTGCTAAAATTTCGCAGCTGTTTTCTCCGGCGCCGCGATTCAACGCAAAAATCAGTTCCGGTGCGTACGTTGATCAGAGCGCAAGGGTGGATGAGGGCGTGACGATTTTCCCCAACGCTTGGATCGGCGCGGGCGCGCAGCTCGGTCACGGATCCGTCATTTTTCCAGGGGCATTCATCGGCGAAAATGCGGTAATCGGCGCGGACTGCGTTCTGCACCCGAACGTCGTGGTGCGGGAAGGTTGTCGATTGGGTGATCGCGTCATATTGCATGCCGGTGTTGTGATTGGCAGTGACGGCTTCGGGTATGCCGGCAGAGGCATCGATCGAGTCAAAATCCCACAAACCGGTATCGTGGTCATCGAAAATGATGTCGAAATCGGCGCCAATACCACTGTGGATCGGGCGACTCTCGGTCGCACCGTCATCCAGCAGGGCGCGAAAATCGATAACTTGGTGCAAATCGCGCACAACGTGACGGTCGGGGAATTTTCCGTCATTGCGGCACAGGCAGGCATCGCCGGCAGCACGCGGATCGGCAAAAACGTGACCTTGGCCGGACAGGTCGGCGTCGTGAATCACATCGAGATCGGCGAGGGTGCGGTCATCGGACCGCAATCGGGTGTGCCGCAGTCGGTGCCGGCGGGCGCGGTGCTTTCCGGCGGCGTTGCCGCAGCGCCGCACCACGAATGGTTGAAGGTCATGACTCTGCTGCCGCAGCTGCCAAAGCTTTGGAGCTCGGTGCGACGTTTGGAGAAGCAGTTGGCGCACCTGCTTCGGACGGGTGAAAAGGAGCCTTGATCGCGATGCTGGACGTTAATGCTATCTTTCAACATATCCCGCACCGTTATCCATTCCTGCTGGTGGACCGCATCCTGGAGATCCAGGGCGAAGAGAAGATTGTCGGCATCAAAAACGTTTCCATCAATGAGCATTTCTTTTTCGGCCATTTTCCCAATCGTCCGGTCATGCCCGGAGTGTTGATCTGCGAGGCTATGGCGCAAGTCGGGGCGATTTTCGCGCATAACGCCCGTGGCGGGACGGGCGACAATAAGGTTTTCGTGCTCACCGGACTCGATCATGTGAAATTCAAGCGTCCCGTGGAGCCGGGCGATCAACTGCGCATGGAGCTTACCTGCCTGAAACGACGCGGCTCCTTTTGGAAGATGCAAGGAGTTGCGACGGTAGATGGTAAGTTAGTCGCGCAAGCGGAGATCTCAGCCATGGAAGTCGAATTGGCATGAAAAAACCGGCATTCATGGATCGGGTGCATCCAACGGCAATCGTGGATTCCGCCGCCGAGGTCGCGGTGGATGTCGAAATTGGACCTTATTCTGTCATTGGCGCGAATGTCCGCGTAGGCAAAGGGACAAAAATTGGGTCTCACGTGGTCATTCAGGGCCGGACGACATTCGGCGAAGAGAATGTGATCTTTCCCTTCGCCAGCGTCGGCACCATTCCTCAAGATCTTAAATACAAGGGTGAAGCGAGCGAGCTCTTGATCGGCAATCGCAATACGATTCGCGAATATGTCTCGCTCAATCCCGGCACTGCCGGCGGCGGCATGGTGACACGGATCGGCGATCAAAACCTGTTGATGATGCAGTGTCACATCGCCCACGACTGTATTATCGGCGATCGGAATGTCATCGCGAACGGTGCCACCCTCGGCGGCCACGTCACGATCGAAGATTTTGTCATCGTCGGCGGCCTCGTCGGCATTCATCAATTCGTCCGGCTCGGCACCGGGGCGATCATCGGCGCCGGGTCGATGGTTTCCAAGGATGTTCCGCCCTACTGTAACGCGACCGGCGACCGCGCCAAACTGCACGGCCTGAATCTCGAAGGCCTGAGACGCCGCGGCTTTGACAGAAGCGTCATCGATATTATCCGCAAGGCCTACCGGATTGTTTTTCAATCCAAGCTCAGGACCGACGATGCGCTCAAAAAGATTTCTGCGGAGCTGCCCGGGATCCCGGAGATCGAAAGATTTGTCTCTTTCATTGGCCAATCCCAGCGCGGCGTATGCCGCTAACAGCTTTGCAGTCGAATCATTCCACGGGAAAACATTGCTTCTTCTGAAATGGATTGTCCCGGCTACAGTCGGATCCTGTGAAGAAATTAGGTTTGATCGCCGGCAACGGTAAGTTTCCGCTAATCTTCGCCGAAGAAGCCAGCCGTGCCGGCTACAATGTCGTCGCCGTCGCGCACTACGGTGAGACCGATCCTGGCATTGAGCGCTTAGTAGAAGAGATCCATTGGGTCTACGTCGGCCAATTGGGCAAGATTATCCGTAGCTTCCAGCGCGCGGCAGTGAACGAGGCGGTCATGGCCGGCGGCATTCGCAAGGTCAAGCTTTTCGACAATTTCCGACCCGATCTTCGGGGCACGCGTTTCTTGGCAAAACTCAAAAGCCGGGAAGATGACGATTTACTGCGCGGCATTGCCAACGAACTCGCTGCAGAGGGGATTAAGGTTATCGACTCGACGTTCTGTCTTTCCGAAATCATTCCTGCGCAGGGTGTTCTCACCAAGCGTTCGCCGCGCCAGCAGGAATGGGAAGATATTGAATTGGGTTTTCGCACGGCAAAGGAAATTGGACGCTTGGGCATCGGCCAGACGGTGGTGGTCAAAAAGCAAATTGTCCTCGCCGTGGAAGCCGCCGAAGGAACCGATGCGGCGATCGAGCGCGGAGGAAAACTGGCCGGATCAGGCTGTGTCGTGGTCAAGGTCAGCAAGCCGCAGCAGGACTTGCGCTTCGATGTGCCTGCCGTCGGCGTAGAGACCGTCAACCGCCTGCACGAAGTTCGCGGCCGAGTGCTCGCCATTGAAGCCGGTAAGACCATTCTCCTGGAAAAGGACAGCTTGTTGAAACGCGCGGATGCGTGCGGCATTTCATTGGTCGGTGTCGGCGGCTAGGTATGGCGGAAACGGAAAACATCATCGCCAGCGGCGTTGTCGGCGTCGGCTATCTCGGCAAGTTTCACGCCGAAAAATATGCCTCTTCATCCAAGGCAAAGCTGATTGGGATTGTTGACGTCGACGAGCTGCGTATCAAGGAAATGGGCACGGCGCTGGGCGCCCCAACCTTTATGGATTACCGAAGTCTGTTCGGCAGGGTGCAGTGCGTCAGCATTGCTGTGCCGACCCGGCTGCATTATCAGGTCGCGCGGGATTTCATTGATGCGGGCATCGACGTGCTGGTGGAAAAACCCCTCACCGCAAACATTTCGGAAGCCCGGGAGCTCGTCGCCGCCGCGCAAAGGAAAAGCGTGCTGCTCCAGGTCGGTCATCTCGAACGCTTCAACCCCGCAATTCGCCGACTCGAACGGGTCATTAGAGAACCCAAGTTCGTTGAGTGCCATCGTTTGGCGCCCTTC
>Ga0207701_10001673_pt1 | contig 23159 bp, 20 predicted proteins | sample KBSSwiSSwithPhiX_FD_184294 | JGI IMG/M metagenome (GOLD analysis project Ga0207701, IMG submission 184294) | Switchgrass rhizosphere bulk soil microbial communities from Kellogg Biological Station, Michigan, USA, with PhiX - S5 (SPAdes) (version 2) | ecosystem: Environmental > Terrestrial >... | reverse complement strand
GGCCGCCCGAGCTGGGTCAGGAACCCGGGACCCTCGTCCTTCGAGAGACCGAGCGCCCGCGCCGCGCGCCGCACCAGCTCCGGCCCCGGGACCTGCAGCACGTCGAGCCCGAGGTCCTCGCTGGCGCCGCGGATGACCGCGCGGAAGAGCGTCCCCTCGGCGGCGTGGACCAGGGTGTGGCTCTGGAGAATCTCCTCCAGCGACCGGGACGGTGCCTCCCGGGCGGTGATGACCGCGCTGCCGAGCACGCGGTGCCCCCCTGCGCGGAGGGCCTCCACCACCGCACGGAGCTCCTCACGAGCCCGGGCGCGCGCCTCGTCCTCCGCCTTCCGGACGAAGCGCTCGGCGTCGGGGAGGGCCAGCTCGCGGGCGGCGTGGAACACGTAAGGGTACGCGTCCTGCCGGGGCGTCAGCGGAACGGGGAGCATGCCCACCCGGCGGCGGTCGAGAACGGCGACGCCCGGGCCCGATCTCGCGATCGCGACCAGCGCCGCCCGCCCGTGTGCACCGAGAAGCCGAGCGCCACGGCGCGCGGCGATGGTCCGGCAGACGCCACGCCTCGAGCTTATCCCCGCGTCAGTGCGGCTTGCTGACGAACCAGATCTCGTTGGTCGCCGTGACGCGCACCGTGCGTCCTTCGCCGACGACGATCTTCGCGTACTCGCCGGGGAGGATGCGGGTGGCGGGCTCCTGGGAGGGCCGATCCACCCGGACGGCGACGCCTCCCGGAGGAATCTCCAGCTGGCTCGCCGGAAGGACGCGGATGATCTGCGCGAACCCGGTTCCGGCGTGCACGAGGTAGAGCCGCTCCAGCGTTCCCACCGCCCGGTAGGCGAGGCCTCGAGCCATCACCGGCGCGATGCGATCCTCGCGCTGGATCTCGATGCGCACCGCGTCCTCGAGCTTGCGCCCGTCGGGGCTCTCGGCGCCGTAGCGCCACAGCGTTCCCGAGAGCTGCTGCCCCGGGTGCGTCGTGGCCGGGACGTCGATCGCGAGGTGGTACTCGGCATCGTCGAAGCTGCGGGTCTCCGGGAGCTCGGCGTGCCTCACCCGCACCCTGGCCAGCCGGAGGGTGTCACCGGGTCCGGCCGGCCCGAGCACCAGGAAGCTGGCCTGACCGCTCCCGAAGAGCATCGGTCCCTGGCGCGCCCGGGCCGCCTCGGGGCTCATGGTGAGCGAGAGCAGGAGCGCGAGGACGGCGCTCACGGGAGCACCCCGCGGACGGCGGCCTGGAACAGCGAGGCGAGGACGAGGCCGTGGCTGATCTCCCCGGAGGCGACGCGGTCCTGGAGCGAAGTAGCCGGGACGAGCTCGACCCGGACGTCCTCACCCGGATCGAGGCGCGGCTCGGCGGTCTTGCGACAGTCATGCGCGACGAAGGTGTGCAGTCGGTTTTCCTGGAGCGCGGGGTTCGGGTAGCAGGTGCCGAGCGGCGTCCAGCGCGCGGCGACGAAGCCGGTCTCCTCCCGAAGCTCGCGGGCCGCTGCCTGGCCGGGCGTCTCTCCGGGGTCCACCATGCCGCCGGGAAACTCCAGGGTCTCGGCATGAATTCCGGCCCGGAACTGGCGGACCAGCACCGCCTCGCCCTCGGCGGTGAGGGCCAGCACGTGCACCCAGTCCGGCGCGGAGATGATGACCCGCGGGTGCTCGCGGCCGGCCGGATCGGCGACCAGGTCCTCGCGGATGCGGAGGATGGTGAGGTCCCGCTCGTCGCCGCGGCGGAGCGTCCGCCAGCCGGTGCTCAATTCAGGAACTCCAGTCGGTGGCGGAGGGCCTGCGCGGTCAGCTCGAGCTGCGCCTGGTCGGGCGCGTCGGGCGACAGCTCGAGGCACCGCTCCACGTCGGCGAGGGCGGCGCGGTAGGCCCCGAGCGCCGAGAGGATGGTCGCCCGGGCCCGGAGCTCGCCCGGGTGATCTGGATGCAGCTGGAGCAGGAGGTCCACCGCCCGGGCCGCGCGCTCGCCCTGCGTGCGCTCCAGCCACGAGCGCTTCACGTTGTTGAGCATCCGCCAGACGATGACCTTCGCCGGTGCCGGCGCGAGCAGCCGCGGCTGGAACCTCACCTGGGGCGCGACCTTGGCGAGGAGGTCCTGGCACCCGGCCTCGGTGAGGATCTTCCCGCCCTGGAAGGGATCGACCACCAGCTTCCCGTCCTCGGAGGGGCAGGCGACGAGGAAGTGCCCCGGGAAGGAGACGCCGAACAGCGGCACCCCGGCCCGCCGTGCGACCTCGAGGTAGACGACCGCCAGGGTGATGGGGAGCCCCTTCTTCCGGACCAGGACCTGGTCGAGGAAGCTGTTCTCCGGGGCGTCGTAGGAGTCGGTGTCGCCCCAGAAGCCCTCCTCGTCGGCGAGCACCCTCCGGAGCGCCTGTGCGCGGCCGAGTGCGTCGAGTCGCTGGGGCTCCAGGGCCCGGACCCGGGCGCCGAGCCCGTCGAGGGTGTGGAGCACCCGGCCGAGGTCGAGCGCCTCGTCCTCGAGTGCCGCGACCGCGGAGGCGGCGAGGTCCAGGCGCGGGGGCTCCGAGCCGAGCCCCTCGGCGAGCAGCGCGCGTGCCCGGTTGCTGTGGAGGACGAGGCTGCGCATCAGGGAATCTCGCGGCTCCGGTGCTCGGCGCGGATCGCGACCTGGGCGGCGACCAACCCACTGAGCAGACCGTCCTCGAACTCGAAGGTGGGATGGGCCTTGAGCTCGGGGAAGTCGTGGGGATTCAGGACGTCCTCGGGGCCGATGTTGGGCACTGCCTCGCGCGCCAGGCGGAGGACCTTGGCCCGCTGCTGGGAGATCATCTGCTCGAGCAGCGCCTCGGCAGCGCGGAAGAAGTCGTCCACGTCGATGTCATGCTCCCCCGCTACCCCGGCGGTCAACAAGGGGGGGCCTACGCGCGTCATCCCTGCGCCAGGCGAGGTAGTGTCTCCGGGCATGTCATCGCCGCATCGTCTGGAGACCGAGGAAGCCGTCCGCGATCTGGTCAAGCGCCTCCGCCGGGTTGCAGTGCTGGGCATCAAGACCGAGGAGCAGTCGGACCAGCCGGCGTTCTACGTGCCCGAGTACCTGCACTCGGTGGGCATCGAGGTGATTCCGGTGCCGGTCTACTACCCGGAGGCGAAGGAGATCCTCGGCAAGCCGGTGTACCGGCGGCTGGTGGACGTGCCCGGTGAACTCGATCTCGTCGACGTGTTCCGGCGTCCCAAGGATCTCGAGGCGCACGTCGAGGACATCCTGGCGAAGAAGCCGAAGGCCGTGTGGTTCCAGGCCGGAATTCGCCACGACGCGATCGCCGATCGGCTGGCCGCCGCGGGCATCGACGTCGTGCAGGACCGCTGTCTGATGGTGGACCACCGCCGCTACGCCTGACTCCACGCTCAGCCGCTCGTTCGGGGAAGGGCCAGGCGGCGGAGCACGAGACTGGCCGGGAGATCATCGCCGGTGGCGTGAGGGGTGCCGATCCTGAGGGCTCTACCCTTTTCAGGAGGCACCGTCATGGCGACCGGCGATCCGAGGAGCCCTTCCTACACCTCACCCAACGGCGTGACCGAGCAGCAGCGCGCGGACCTGGGCCTGACGCCGGTGGGCGCGAGCGCGCCCCAGCCGGAGGTGGAGCCGAGCCCGGAGGAGACGCCGGGCGAGAAGATCGGCCGCTTCTTCCGCCGTGCGATGGAGCGGCTCTCCGGCCACGACGAGGATGAATGGCGCCGCGGGAACGAGCGGAACGACCGTGACCGCGACACCCAGGACCGCTACCGAACGGGTGACCGCTCGTGGCAGTACGGGCGCTCCGCGCTGCGGGAGCGCGGAACGGGCGAGTGGCGTGACGCCGGCCGCTCGCAAGACGACCGGAACCTCGGCAATCGGGGTGGTCCGAGCGGTGAGACGGGCGGCAGCGACGAGCGCCTCAGGATGGCGAGCGGAAGTGCCGGGTACGGGCAGGGCGGCTCCGCTGCACCGGGCAGCTCCCGCGGGCAGGGTGGATACGAGCGGGAAGAGAGCCAGCTTCGGTCCGGCCATGCGCCCTCGTTCGAGAACCGGGGACAGTCGCTCGGGCAGCGCTCGCCGGTGAAGAGCCCGAGCGAGAGCCATGGAATGAGCGAGGACCGCGGAGACCAGCTCCGCGACGACTGGAACCAGCGCGACTGGACGCGCGCCGATCCGTACCGGGACCGCTGGGCGGCAGAGCGGGGCGCACGCAGCGGCGCGACTGGCATGACGGCCGGGTATCCGGCCACCGGCGGGACCTACGGCTTCGGGCGGGACGAGGAGCGCTCCGACTGGGGCGAGACGGAGCGAGATCGCGATCGCGGCCAGGGACGGCGGTTCTGGCAGCGGGAACCGCTGTCGGCTCGCGACGTGATGACCCGCAACCCGAGGACGGTGACGCGGCAGTCCGAGCACCGCGAGGCCGCGGCGATCATGCGGGACGAGAACTGTGGCGTGGTCCCGGTGGTGGACTCCGCCGGGCGCCTGGAAGGGATCCTCACCGACCGCGACATCGTGGTGCGCGGCGTCGCGCACGATCGCGCGCGCGAGCTGCGCATCGAGGACGTCATGACCGACGACGTGTCGGCGGTGACCGAGGACGAGCCGCTCACCTCGGTGCTGGATCTGATGGGGCGCAAGCAGATCCGCCGGGTGCCGGTGGTGGACCGGGACGACCGGCTCCTCGGCATCATCAGCATGGCGGACATCGCCAACCGCGCCGACTACGACGAGGACCTGCAGGACGCGTTCGAGCGCATCTCGTCGCGGCGCTCGTTCTGGAGCCTGTTCAGCTGAGGCGGTCGGCGGGTCGGTCCATGGGCGATCGCGCGGAGCGGTGAGGCCGCTCCGCGCGAGCCTCGTCCGCCGGCGGGCCAGAGGGTGCAGCGGAGGACGTCGCCGCGGCCGCGGCGTGCTGCTTCACTGGCCCCGGTGAGATCCGGCAGCCGTTGGGTGTGGATGGCGTCGGCGTGTGTGCTCGTCGGGTGTGCCGGCGCGCCGGTGCCCTCGCCGCCTGCGGACGATCTCGTCGTTGCGCAGGCCCGCGAGGTCCTGGCGACGCAGCACCCCCAGGGGACGCGGGTCGCCGCGGTGGCCGTCACGGGAGCGCCGCGTGCCGAGCAGATCGAGGGACTCCTCGCCGCGCTCGGAGATCCATCGACCCGGCTCCTGTCGCCCGCGGAGTGGACCGCCTTCCTGGCGGACGTGTCCGACCAGGCCACGGTGGGGGTGGGCCTTCGCGAGCTGCTCGATCTGGACCTCGGCCGGGACGGGCGGCTGGTGGTGATCACCACCTTGCCGGGCGGTCCGGCCGCGCGTGCCGGTCTCGCGCCGGGGGACGTCGTGGAGAGGGTGGACGGGCAGCCGGTGCGGACGCTCGGCGAGGCGGTGGCGCGGCTGCGGGGGCCGGAGGGCGCGGAGGTCCGGCTCGATGTGCGCCGCGGGGGCGAGGTGCGGACGGTGGCGCTCCGCCGGGAGGCGTTGCCGGCGGCAGGGAGTCACGTTCGGGCGGGGCGGCTGGAGGGCGGTGCGCTGCACCTCGCGCTGGACGGCTTCTCCGCGGACACGGCGCCCGCCGTGGAGCGAGCGCTGGAGGGCGCGGGGGACGGGCCGGTGGTGCTCGATCTGCGGAACAACCCCGGCGGGGCGGTCGACGCGGCGCTGGCGGTGGCCGGCCTCTTCCTCGGCGAGCGGGACGTGATCCGGACCGTCGGCAAGCTCGACGCGCCGGTGCTCCGCAGCGTGGGCACGTCGCGGGTCCGGGGGAGCGTGGTGGTCGTGACGAACGCCGGGACCGCGAGCGCGGCCGAGCTGCTCGCGGCGGCGCTGCGGGACTCGGGGCGGGCGCGGCTCGTCGGCGAATCCACCGCAGGCAAGGCGCTGGTGCACGCGCCGGCCAAGCTGGACGACGGCTCGGTGCTGCTGATCAGCGTGGGCCGGCTGGTGCGGATGGACGGGACGGAGATCCTGGGCCGGGGGCTCGAGCCCGACGAGCGGGTGTCGTGGGCCGGCTCGATCCATCCGCCTCTCCCGGTGCCCGGGGGACCGGGGGCCGATCCGCAGCTCGGGGCGGCCATCGCTGCGCTCCGGCGCTGAGGCGGAGCCGTCGAGGGCGACCGCCGGTGGTAGCCTCCCGGGCGAGCCCGAGCACCAGAGCGACCACGGCCAGCGCTCCGAGAATCCTCAGCGTCCCCCCGCGGGATGTGGAGAGGCTCGTCGCCCGGGCGGTGCACCGCTTCGATCCGGCGACCGGAGCGTGGGAGGCGCTGGCCGACATGCCGATCGAGCTGACCGGCCATCGGGCGGTGGCAATGGGGCCGGACATCTATGTCGTGGGGGGCTTCCGGACGTCGGGCGGGCAGCGACAGGGGTTTGTCGGAGTCCAGTACGTGTGGCGGTATCGGCCGCCGTGAATCGCTGAGCCGCGTGGGGCGCGGGCGGGGGAGGGCGTGAGCCGCCGGGGCCCGTTCGCGAGACAGGGTGAACGAGGTCCGCGCGGATCCCGGAGGTTGCCCTGAGGGAAGGCGAGGGGCGCAGGGCGAGTGTCCGTGCTCCGCCCGCGCGACCTGCGAGACGTTCGACGCTCGCGGGTGACGCAGTTGCGCGGAGGACGCAGCGGACCCTCCTGGGTGTTTCGGGAAACATTTTGGAATGCTCGCCCGGCCACTTGCTCTCGCCCGGCCGGACAATCCGTTCCATCCGGTTTCCCGTTCGGGGTTTGGGAACGGGAAGCGTTCCATTCGGTTTCGCAAACGGGCTTTGCGAGCCATCTTGGAACGGTTCCCGGCCGGTGCTGAAGGACTCGCGTGCCGCGGCTGCCAAAGCTTTCGACCGGGCGAGCGTTCCAGAAAGACTCCGCAACTGCCGACGAGAAACCGAATGGAACGGGTCGCTGCCCGACAGTTGCAACCTGCCGGCCTCCGGACCGAGGCCAGGGCCGGGACCCGCCGGGCCGGCGAGCCCGTCTCCCCGCGTCCCCTCGGGGCCTCGCCGACCCCCGTCCGGGCCGCGTCGGCCAGGCGTCCTCCCGCTGTCCCCCGGCACAGCCCCCTCCGGAAGCCCGGATCACCCGACAGACCCCCGGCTCTCCGCCTTGCCGCCGTGCTCCCATCGACATATGAACACCCATTGATATGGAGGCTCTCTCCCAGTCCTTCCGCGCCCTCGGCGACCCGACCCGGCTTCGCATCCTCCGCCTGGTGGCTGCGGCGCCGCTCAACGTCTCCGAGCTGGTCTCCGTCGTGGGCGTGGCGCAGTCCTCGGTGAGCCATCACCTGGGCAAGCTCCGCCAGCTCGGCCTGGTCCGCGAGGAGCGCGCCGCGGGTTTCACCTACTACTCGCTCGCGGTGGACGCCGGCGACGTCCAGGCGCCGCTGATCAAGATGGCCTGCGAGGCAGAGGACCGGACCGGCGACCTCGCCCGTCTCAAGGATCTCCTCCGCCAGCGCGAGGACCGCCAGATCCTCAACGAGCGGCTGCTCGAGCCCGGTCAGTCGTGGTTCCTCTGGGCCGGCGCGCTCGCCTCGCTCCTGCCGCCGCTCGACGTGGCGGACTTCGGCTGCGGAACAGGCTCGCTCAGCACCTCCATCGCCCGCTGGGCGCGCTCGGTGGTGGCCATCGATCAGAACCGCGCCGCACTCGCCCAGGCGCGGGCACGGGCGAAGCGCGAGGGCCTCGACAACGTCACCTTCCTTCGCGGGGACCTGCACCACCTCTCGCTCCCGTCGGGCAAGACCGGGCTGGTGGTGCTCTCCCAGAGCCTCCACCACGTCGAGGATCCGGCGGCCGTGCTCGGCGAGGCGTCCCGCATCCTCGTCCCCGGCGGCAAGGTGGTGGTCCTCGAGCTGATGCCGCACGAAGAGACCTGGGTGCGCGAGCGGCTCGGTCACCGGCACCTGGGCTTCGCCCCCGAGGCGCTCGAGTCCACGCTGCGCCGGGTGGGCTTCGGGTCCCTCGTCCTCGAGGTCCATCCACGGCAGGCCAGCTCTCCCTTCCGGGTCTTCCTGCTCACGGGGGAGAAGCGATGAGCGCGTCCACCGAGCAGCGGATCCAGCGGCTTCGCGAGACTCTCACCCAGCGCATCCTCGTCCTCGACGGAGCGATGGGCACGCTCATCCAGGCGAGGAACCTCAAGGCGGCCGACTTCGGCGGCCCGGAGCTCGAGGGCTGCAACGAGAACCTGGTCCTCACTCGCCCGGAGATCATCCGCGACATCCACCGGGCCTACTTCGAGGCCGGCGCGGACGTGACCGAGACCGACACGTTCGGAGGCACGCCGCTGGTGCTGGGGGAGTACGGACTCCAGGAATCTGCCCTGCGGATCAACGCCCGGGCCGCCGAGCTGGCGCGCGAGGCGGCGGACGCGGCCGAGGCGGCCGACGGACGGCCGCGCTGGGTGGCTGGCTCGATCGGGCCGACGACCAAGGCGATCAGCGTCACCGGCGGCATCGACTTCGAGTCGTTGACCGAGACCTTCGCGGTGCAGGCCGAGGGCCTCGTCGTCGGCGGCGCGGATTACTTACTGATCGAGACCTCTCAGGACACCCGCAACATCAAGGCGGCCGTGCTCGGCTGTGAACGCGCCTTCGCCCGCGTGGGGCGGCGCGTCCCCATCGCCATCTCCGGGACCATCGAGGCGATGGGCACCATGCTCGCCGGCCAGTCGGTGGAGGCGCTGGCGACGTCCGTCGAGCACGTCGACCTCCTCTACCTCGGCCTCAACTGCGCGACCGGTCCCGAGTTCATGACCGACCACATCCGGTCGCTCGCCCAGATCACCGGGTTCCCGGTGGGATGCGTGCCCAACGCCGGGCTCCCCGACGAGAACGGCCGCTACCTCGAGACCCCGGCGATGATCTCCCGCTCGCTGCGCCGGTTCGCCGAGGAGGGGTGGCTCAACGTCGTGGGCGGCTGCTGCGGGACCACGCCCGAGCACGTCCGGGCCATCGCCGAGGCGGTCCGTGGCCTGTCGCCGCGGAAGCCGCACCGCCGCTCCGCGTCCCGCCTCTCGGGCGTGGACTACCTCGAGGTGGGCGACGACGTCCGCCCGGTCATCGTGGGAGAGCGGACCAACGTCATCGGCAGCCGCAAGTTCAAGGACCTGATCGTCGCCGAGCAGTGGGAGGACGCCTCGGAGATCGCCCGGGCCCAGGTGAAGCGCGGGGCCCAGGTGATCGACCTCTGCCTCGCCAACCCCGACCGCGAGGAGCTCCGGGACATGGAGCGGTTCCTCGCCGCGGTGATCCGGAAGGTCCGGGTCCCCCTGATGATCGACTCCACCGACGAGAAGGTGGTGGAGAGCGCGCTCACCTACTGTCAGGGCAAGGCCATCATCAACTCCATCAACCTCGAGGACGGCGAGGAGCGCTTCCACAAGGTGGTGCCGCTCGCCCGTCGCTACGGCGCGGCGCTGATCGTCGGCTGCATCGACGAGACCGGGATGGCCGTGACCCGCGGCCGCAAGCTGGAGGTCGCCGAGCGAAGCCACGATCTGCTGACGCGGAAGTACGGGATCGCCGAGGAGGACCTGTACTTCGACCCGCTGGTCTTCCCCTGCGCCTCCGGAGACCAGCAGTACGTCGGCAGCGCGGTGGAGACCATCGAGGGCGTGCGCGCGATCAAGCAGCGGTTCCCCCGGAGCAAGACGGTCCTCGGCATCTCCAACGTCTCCTTCGGCCTGCCCACGGCCGGACGGGAGGTGCTCAACTCGGTCTTCCTCTACCACTGCACCCAGGCCGGCCTGGACATGGCCCTGGTGAACTCCGAGAAGCTCGAGCGCTACCCCTCGCTGGCCGAGGAGGAGCGGCGACTCAGCGAGGACCTCCTCTTCAATCGCGGGCCCGACCCCATCACTCCCTTCGCCGCGCACTTCCGCGAGCGGAAGGCCCCTGCTCGCGCCACCCAGACCCTCCCGCTGGAGGAGCGGCTGCCGCGCTACGTCATCGAGGGCAGCCGCGACGGCCTGCTCCCCGACCTGGCCGAGGCCCTGAAGAGCAAGAAGCCGCTGGAGATCATCAATGGCCCGCTCATGGCGGGGATGGACGAGGTGGGCCGCCTCTTCGGCAAGAACGAGCTGATCGTCGCCGAGGTGCTGCAGAGCGCCGAGGTGATGAAGGCGGCGGTGACCTACCTCGAGCCGCACATGGACAAGGCGTCCACCGCCACCCGCGGCAAGGTCGTGCTCGCCACGGTGAAGGGCGACGTTCACGACATCGGCAAGAACCTGGTGGAGATCATCTTCGCCAACAACGGCTTCCAGGTGGTGAACCTCGGCATCAAGGTCCCGCCCGAGCAGCTGGTCGCGGCGGTCCGCGACCACCGCCCGGACATCCTCGGGCTCTCCGGGCTCCTGGTGAAGAGCGCGCACCAGATGGTGTCGACCGCCGAGGACCTCTCGCGCGCCGGGGTGAAGGTCCCGGTCCTGGTCGGTGGCGCGGCGCTGTCCCGCAACTTCGTGGACCGCTCCATCGCACCGGCCTACGCGGGGACCGTCGCCTACGCGCAGGACGCCATGAGCGGGCTCGACCTCGCCAAGCAGATCGTCGAGCCGGGCGGCCTCGGCCGACTCGACCAGGAGCTGCGAGTCCGCCGGGAGAAGCTGGCCCAGGAGACGGCCAGCCGCCCCGCGCCGATTCCCGCGCCCCCCGCGGCCCGCTCGCACGAGGTGCGGATCCTCGAGTCGGTTCCCGCCCCGCCGGACTGGGAACGGCACGTGCTGTCCAACACGCCGCTGGAGCAGATCTGGAAGTTCGTGAACCCGGTGATGCTCTACGGGCGCCACTTCGGGGTGAAGGGCTCGGCGGCGCGCGCGCTGGACACTCCGGCCGAGCCGAAGCTCGCCGAGACCGAGGACGGCCGCAAGGCGCTGGCGCTCAAGGCGGTGCTGGACGGGCTCAAGGGCGAGCTGCTCCAGGCGGGCATGGAGGCCCGGGCGGTGTTCCGCTTCTACCGCGCGGGCTCGGAGGGGAACCGGGTGCTCCTCTTCGACGGGCAGACCGGGGCGGAGGTCACCTCCTTCGAGTTCCAGCGACAGAACCGCCCGGGCGGCATCTGTCTCTCCGACTTCGTGCGGCCGCTGGAGGGCGGCAAGCCCACCGACAACCTCTGCCTCTTCGTGGTCAGCGCGGGGAGGGGAATCCGCGAGCTGGCGGAGCGCTTCAAGTCCGCCGGCGACTTCGTGAAGATGCACGGCGCGCAGGCGCTGGCGCTGGAGACGGCCGAGGCCTACGCCGAGCTGCTGCACTCCCGCATCCGCAGCATGTGGGGAACGCCGGATCGTCCGGACCTGACGATGCTGGAGCGGTTCAGGGCGGAGTACTCGGGGAAGCGCTACTCGTTCGGCTACCCGGCCTGCCCGCGGCTCGAGGACCAGCACCAGCTCTTCGCGGCGCTCCGTCCCGAGGACGTCGGGGTGACGCTCACCGACGGGTGCATGATGGAGCCCGAGGCGTCGGTCTCGGCGCTCGTGTTCCACCACCCGGACGCGTACTACTTCTCGGTGACCTAGAGTGCCCTGAATGGCCGACGTCCGAGCTGCGCTCTCCCTGCTTCCCCGCGGTGCCATCACCGGCATCGGGAGCCTGCCGCACACCCAGATGGAGCTGGCGCTGCAGATGGCGCTGGCGGTGGACGTGCCGTACCTGCCGCAGTTGCCCTCCCAGAATCCGTCCGAGCTGATGGTCCCCGCGGCGCTGGAAGGTCTCCCGGGGCTGGAGGCCGGCGAGGACGGCGCGTGCACGGTGGAGCTCGGCGCCTGGGAGGCGGGGCGCGCGGCGCTGGAGGCCCGCATCGATGCGGCGGTCCGCAGCGGAGACGCCTCGGCATTCCTCCCCGGGGTGGCGGCGGCCCGGGCGCTCCGGCCGTTCCTCTGGGAAGCGCGGGAGCGGAAGCTGGCCTTTGCCAAGGCGCAGCTCGCGGGGCCGGCCACCGTCCGCTGGAGCTCGCGGCTGTCGACCGGCGAGCCGCTGTCCGAGCACCCCGGCCTCGACGCGCAGGTCTTCCGGCTGCTGCTGGTCCGCTCGCTCGCGCTGGTGCAGGCCGTGCGCGCCGCCGGAGCGACGGCGATCTTCTACCTCGACGAGCCGGGCCTCTACGCCCTGGACACCACGGACCCCGCCCACCTCGCGGCGCTCACCGAGATCCGGCTCCTCGTGGCCGCGCTCCGGCAGCAAGGCGCGCTGGTCGGTCTGCACTGCTGCGGAAACACCCGGTGGAGCGCGCTGCTCGACCTGGGCATCGATCTGCTGTCCTTCGACGTGCGCCTCTCGCTGGACGCGGTCCTCGAGGAGCCGCAGGCGGTGCGGCGCTTCCTCGACCGCGGCGGGGCCTTCTCGCTGGGGCTCGTCCCGACCGATCTGGGCCAGGAGGCGGACCCGGAGGAGCTGGCCAGGGCCGTGGAGACCTCGTTCGCGGCGGCGCTTCCGGACCGGCCGGACGTGCTCCGTCACTTCGTGACCACGCCGGCCTGCGGGCTGGCGATGCGTACCGTGCTCGAGGCCGAGCGAATCTTCGCGCAGCTCCGGGCGGCCAGGTCAGGCCTGATGCGCTGAGCTCTCCGGCGCGGAACAGCCGGCGGACAGCTCACGCTCGGCCTGTGCCCAGTTCTCGGCGTCGCGTCCGGCCACGCACCCGCTGTGGACCCAGATCTCGTAGGCCCGCCGGGCAATCTGCTCGTGCGCCGGGAAAGGACGCGAGCTGAGCGTCACCCGGTGCAGCTCCGCCTTGCGTGGAGCGGGGATCGTGGCGGCGCCCCGGGGCGGGCGCGGGGCGGGGGAAGGCCGCCCGGTCCGCCGCGTCTCGCCAGCTGGCTCGGTCTGGGAGCGAGCCGTCGGCTCGCGGGTCTCGGTCTCGGTGATGGAGTTCCTCTTCGGCGACGTCGGCACTGTGTCTCCTCAGTGGGACCTCTTCTTTCGCCCGGCGCGCGCTGTCCGTCCAGACACGGACTGTCCAGACCGGTTCAGCGATTGGCGAAATGGGCGGGAATGTTCCCAACAAGACGCGGGGCGTCGTCCGGAGGCCAGGGGCCTACGACGCGTAGCGTCATCGTGTGCGGAGTGTCTGCCGGCGACCCAGATCTCGCCTCCGGTCTCCGCTTCGCGTGCCTTTTCGCTGGAACGAAACGACGGCGTGACCTATCGCGACGGCACTGAGACTGAGGAGGGGTTCACCGATGCGTCGTTTCGTCCTCGCCGTCGCGATGGTGGTCCTCGGGGCGTGCCAGCAGAACAAGCCGGGACGGATCGGCGTCATCACCGCCCTCACCGGCAGCCAGCAGGCCTTCGGACAGGCCCATGACCGCGGGTACGAGATCGCGCTCGAGGAGATCAACGCCTCCGGAGGCGTCCTCGGAAAGCCGCTGGAGATCGTGAAGTACGACGACCAGAGCAAGGCCGACATCGCCAACCAGGGGGTGTCGAAGCTGGTCGATCAGGACAAGGTGAGCGCGCTCATCGGCTCGTACTCGTCCGAGAGCACGAAGGCCATCGTCCCGCTGGTGGCCCGCCGTGGGGTGCCGCTCCTCATGCCCACCGCGACGGCGGACAACGTACTGGACAACACGCAGGGGTGGAGCTTCCGGCTCTGCTCGGGCGCCACCGATTACGCCAACGCCATGCTGAGCTTCTTCAAGGATGTGGGGATGCCGAAGAGCGTGGCCATCGTCTACGAGAACACCAACTTCGGCCAGGCGAACGGGGCGGCGATGAAGAAGGCGGCGACCGATGCCCACCTCCCCATCGCCACCGAGGAGTCGTACACCGCGAAATCGCCGAGCTACACCGCGATGCTCGAGAAGGTGAAGGAGAAGAAACCCGACGCCATCTACTTCGCGAGCTACCTGCTCGACGCGACGAGCCTGATGCACCAGTCGCGGCAGGTGGACCTGAACCCCCGCTACTTCACTGCCGCAGGCACCGGCTTCAGCACGCCCGAGTTTCCCACGGCGGAGAAGGGCGCGGGCAAGGACGCCGAGTACACCTTCAGTGTGACGCAGTGGATGCCCGAGTCGAAGTGGCCGGGCAGCGCCGAGTTCGCCAAGAAGTTCGAGGCGAGGTACGGCTCCGTGCCCGCCTACCACGCGGTGCAGGCGTACACCGCGCTCAAGGTGATGGCGGAGGCGGTGAAGAAGGCCGGGAAGTGGGATCCCGTCGCCATCCGCGATGCGCTCAAGGCCACCGACATTCCGCAGACCACCTTCGGGCCGGTGAAGTTCGATGCTCGCGGGCAGAACCTGCACCCGGTGCTGGTGACCCAGGTCCAGAAGGGCAAGTACCAGATCGTCCACCCCAAGTCCGAGGCCACCGCGGATCCGGTCGTCCCCACCCCGAAGTGGAGCGAGCGCTGACGTGGCGTTCGTGCAGGCCTTCCTGAACGGCCTGCTGGTGGGCGGTGTGTACGCGCTGATCGCCAGCGGCATGGCGCTGATCTTCGGCGTGATGCGCCTGGTGAACTTCGCGCACGGCGCCTTTCTGATGCTGGGGACGTACCTCAGCTACTACGGCTGGGTGCTGCTCGGGCTCAATCCCTACTTCGGGTTTCCGCTCTGGGGAGCGGTGCTCTTCGCCTTCGCGCTGGGCGTGTACTGGCTGCTCGTCCGCCGGGTGATGGGGGCCAACGACTTCCTGCAGATCCTCCTCACCGAGGGGATCAGCCTCGCGCTCATCGGGCTGGCGCAGCTGCTGTTCGGCGCCGACTACCGGCAGATCAATCTCCCCGTCGCCAACCGGATCACCGGGTTCGGCTCGCTGCACTTCAGCGTGGGGTACATCCTGTCCTTCGCGGTGTCGCTGCTGCTGGTCATCGCGCTGACCCAGTTCCTCGGACGCACCGAGATGGGTCGGGCCATCCGGGCGGTGGCCCAGAACCGGACGGTCGCGCCGCTGATGGGGATCCGGGTGGAGAGGGTGAGCGCAATCACCTTCGGTCTGGGCATCGCCTGCGCAGGGATCGCCGGTGCGCTTCTTCTCCCGATCTTCTGGACCAACCCCACCGTCGGCGGCCCGTACACCCTCAAGTCGTTCGTCATCGTGGTGCTCGGAGGCATGGGGAGCGTGCAGGGCGCGGCGCTCGGCGGACTCGTCCTGGGCGTCGCCGAGCAGTTCACCGCCTACACCTGGGCGGACCGCTACGCCGAGGTGGTGAACTTCATCATCTTCCTCCTCGTGCTCCTCTTCAGGCCTCAAGGACTGTTCGGGGGGAAGGCATGAGACGACTTCCGCGCTGGTGGCCGACGGCACTGTTCTTCGCCGTGCTCACCAGCATGCCGCTGTGGATCACCGACGGGTACGTCCTCCAGCTCATCTTCCGCGTGGTGATCTTTGCCGTGCTCGGAATGGCCTGGAACTTCATCGGTGGCTACGCCGGTCAGCTGAGCCTCGGACACGTGGCGTACTTCGGCATCGGCGCCTACGCGATGACGCTCTCCACCGAGCGCATCGGGTGGAACCCGTGGCTGGGAGTGATCCTGGGGGCCGTGCTGGCCGCGATCGCGGCGCTGGTCATCGGGAGCATCACCTTCCGGCTGAGGGGTCCGTACTTCGCCCTGTCCACCATCGCCGCGGCGGAGATCATCCGGGTGCTGGTGCAGAACCAGGACGAGCTCACCCACGGTGCGGTGGGCACCAATGCCCCGCTGCTCTTCCAGGCCCCGAACCTGGACGCGAAGTTCTTCTGGGGGGCGGTCCCGCTGCTGGGGGCGGCCTTCGCCCTCTCGACGTGGATCCACTCCTCGCGCTTCGGCTACCGGCTGCGGGCCATCCGCGAGAACGAGAATACCGCGATGGCGGTGGGCGTGAATCCTGCGCGGGAGAAGCTGCTGGCCCTGCTTCCCAGTGCCGCGTTCACGGCGCTCGCCGGGAGCATGTACGCGAGCTACTTCAGCTTCGTGGGCCCGGACACTGTCCTCACCCTCGAGATCTCCGTCCAGGCGGCGCTCATCGCGATGCTCGGCGGGGCGGCGACGATCTGGGGACCGATCCTCGGCAGCATCGTCCTCACCCTCACCTCGGAGATCTTCAAGACGTACTTCGAGCACACCCACCTGGTGGTCTACGGGGCGCTGCTGATCGTGGTGGTCATCTTCCTCCCGGGCGGGGTGATCTCGCTCTTCATGCGGCGATCGCAGTTCCGGCGGCAGGCAGGCCCCATCGGTTCGGTGCAGGGCTGACGCGATGGCGCGCATCCTCGAGTTCGAGAAGGTGAGCAAGCGGTTCGGAGGGCTGCTCGCGACCAACGACGTGAGCTTCCACGTCGACGACGGGGAGGTCGTCTTCCTCATCGGCCCCAACGGCGCAGGAAAGACGACGGTGTTCAACCTCATCACCGGCTTCGTGAAGCCCGATGCCGGGATCATCCGCTTCGCCGGGCAGGACATCACCGGCGGCGAGCCGTACGAGGCAACGCGGCTGGGCATCGGGCGCACCTTCCAGGTGGTGCAGCCGCTGGCGGCGCTCACTATGCGCGAGAATGTGATGTTGGGGACCTTCCTCCAGCACCCCCGGCGCAAGGACGCGGCGGACCGCGCTGACCAGGTGCTCGAGTTCATGGGGATGCGCTCCCGGGCGGATCAGCTGGCCAGCGGGCTTCCCCTCGCCCAGCGCAAGCTCCTGGAGGTGGCCCGGGCGATCGGCACGGGGGCGAAGCTTCTCCTCCTCGACGAGGTGATGGCCGGCCTCAATCCCCGCGAGGCCGAGGAGGTGGTGGGGCTCATCCGCCGGCTCCGGGAGTTCGGCATCACCAGCGTGGGCGGCGTCGAGCACATCATGCGTATCGTGATGTCGCTCGCCTCACGGGTGGTGGTGCTGGATCAGGGGCGGAAGATCGCCGAGGGCCCACCGGCCGAGGTGGTGCACGACCCGAAGGTGGTGGAGGCCTACCTGGGCTCGAAGTTCGTGGCGGAGGCGAAGCGGTGAGCGGGCCCCTGCTCCAGATCAAGGACGTGGTCGCCTACTACGGCGACTTCCAGGCGCTCTTCGGGGTGAGCTTCGAGGTACGGCCCAACGAGGTGCTGGCGCTGATCGGAGGCAACGGGGCGGGGAAGACCACCTGCCTGCGGGTCATCTCCGGGCTGCTCCGGCCGCGGTCGGGCACGGTGCACTTCGAGGGGCAGGACATCACCCGGACTCCGCCCGACGTCATCGTCGATCTGGGCATTGCCCACGTGCCGGAGGGCCGGCAGCTCTTCCCGGAGATGACGGTGGAGGAGAACCTGTACCTCGGTTCGCAGCTTCGCCGGGCCCGCGCGCACCGGCCCCAGAACCTCGAGCGGATGTATGCGCTGTTCCCCCGCCTCGGCGAGCGACGGCGCCAGCTCGCGGGCACGCTCTCGGGAGGAGAGCAGCAGATGGTGGCCATCAGCCGCGCCCTGATGTCCGAGCCGAAGCTCCTGATGCTCGACGAGCCGTCGCTGGGTCTGTCGCCGAAGCTCACCGAGCAGACGCTCGCGGCGGTGCGGGAGATCGCGAAGAGCCTGACGGTGATGATCGTCGAGCAGAAGGTGATGGAGGGTCTGGAGATCTCCGACCGCGGCTACGTCATCGAGCACGGCAAGCTGGTGAAGGAGGGCGGGGCGGCGCAGCTCATCGCCGACCCGAGCATCCGAGAGGCCTATCTGGGACTGTGAGCTGGCCGAAAAAAAATTGCATCCGGTGACTCCCTCGGAGTCTTCAAGGACCCACCGGATGGTCGGTCACGCCGGGCGCAACGCGACGTCGCTCCGGTGTCCGCCTCGGCCTTCGTCCGGCTCACCGAAATTGTTCGAAGCTTCTTGATTACCGGTCTGTAGCACCTCTACCGTCTCGCAACTCCGAAGCGGGAGGGGACCGAAATTGGGGCTTTGCGATCGACGTTCGCGAGAACGATCGGCCAGTGCGGCTTGGCATCTCCCCAGTCGGTCGAGCTTCCGCTCTCAGCTCATCCGTCCCACCACCCATCTGAGGAAGTCCCCCATGTCTCAACGCATGCGCTGGGCTCTTGGCCTGGCACTACTCGTCTCCGGGGTCGCCACCGCCCGGAATCTTCCGAACTACCACGAGGTGTTCTCGCCCCGGTCCGGCCTCAGCTCGGCGTCGGGCCTGAAGGCGGTGAACCACCGCCTCTCGCGACAGGTCTCGGCCAGCGCTTCCGAGTCGCGCTTCGGACTTCCCACCGTCCTGCGCGCGCCCTACACCGGGAAGGGAGCCGTCCCGCTGGCGAAGACGCCGATCGGCGCGGCCCGTGAGCATCTCAAGGCGAACGCCGGCGCGTACTTCCTCCGCGCGAGCGAGGTGGACGCGGCCGTGGTGAAGCACGTTCACGACACCGGACGTGGGGCGATCATCGTCAAGCTCGTCTCGCGCCCCGGGGGCATCGAGGTCTGGGGCGAGGAGCTCAGCATCGTCATGGACCGGAAGCTCCGGCTCGTGGGGATGACCGGCTACCTCTCCACCCCGGACTCGGCGGCGAGCCTGTTCGCCGGCTCGAGCAGCTTCACCGCGCGACCCGCCGCGCCCTCATTCGCGCTGGACCACTCCGCCGCGGTGGCCGCGGCGTACGGGGATCTCACCGGAACCCCGCTGGGCGCCGGGGCCTTCCAGGAGAACGGCGTGGTGCGCGGCGAGTACCACGGCGTCACCCTCCGCTCCGGAGTCTCCACTCCCTCGCCGCTCAGCTTCCCCGGGCGCGCGCGCCAGGTCCTCTTCCATCGGCCGGGCGGAATGGTGCCCGCGTATTACGTCGAGGTGGCCTCGCCCGACCCGATGGCCCGGTCGCTCGACTACTACAGCTACGTCATCTCCGCCCGGGACGGGAACGTGCTCGTCCGCACCAACCTCTCCGCGCACGCCACGCCCTTCACCTACCGGGTGTGGGCCGATTCGGCCGGCATTCACCAGCCCTACATCTCGCCGGTGGGGAACGGCGAGACGCCCGCTCCGGGCGACGCGCCGCAGCCGCCCTACACCATTCCGCCGGCCGTGGCCCGGAACGACGTGGCGCTGGTGAGCGGTCCGATCAGCACCGGGGACCCGTGGCTCGCTGACGACGCGACGGAGACGGTGGGCAACAACGTGCACGCCTACGCCGATCTGGGCGGCGACGACGGGCTCCAGCCTGCTCCCGGCCCGGACTACACCGCCAACACCTCCGGGGCGAATGCCTTCCAGTACGACTGGTCCGACGCCGACGGCGCCAACACCACGGTGCCTCAGAACAAGGCCGCCATCACCCAGCTCTTCTACATGGTGAACTGGCTCCACGACTGGTACTACGACAACGGGTTCGACGAGGCGGCCGGCAACGCCCAGATGAACAACTACGGTCGCGGCCCGGCGGCCGGTGACCAGGACCCGATCTTCGCCGAGACCAACGACTTCAGCGGCGTGGACAACGCCAACATGTGGACCCCGGCCGATGGCTCGCCGCCCCGCATGCAGATGTACGTCTTCGACGGGCCCTCCGACCTGACGGTGCTCACCACCACGCCCGACGTCGGCCTGGGAACGCAGGACCAGGGCTTCTTCAAGCCGATGTCGCAGGGGGCCCGGAACTTCGACGTCTCCGGGACGGTCGTGCGCGCAGTTCCGCACAACGGCTGTGGCGCGCTGACCAACGCCGCCGACGTGGCCGGGAAGATCGTCCTCATCGACCGCGGCACCTGCACCTTCGACGTGAAGGCGCACAACGGCATCGCCGCCGGCGCCATCGGCATCCTGATCTGGAACGCCACCAACGGCGCCTTCGGCGGCGGATTCGGCGCGCCGACCCCGGAGAACACCCTCGGCAACATCATCATCGACTTCACCCACGGGACGGCGCTGGCCGCGGCGGTCGACGCGGGGGCGGTGACGGCCCACATGTCTCGTGCCGCGAAGGACCTCGACGGCGCGCTGGACGAGGGCATCGTCGCCCACGAGTGGGGCCACTACATCCAGCACCGGCTCATCGCCGCCGGAGCCCAGGACTCGCAGCAGGGCGCGGGCATGGGCGAGGGCTGGTCGGACTTCCACGCGCTGCTGTTCATGGTCCGCGAGGGACAGGACACCCAGCCGGGCAACGCGAACTGGATGGGCGCCTACGGCGTCGGCAACTACGCCTCGTTCACCTTCAACAACGACGAGCGGTGGTTCGGCATCCGGCGGGCGACCTACTCCGCCGACCCGGCCAAGAACCACACCACCTTCAAGTTCATCGGTGAGGCGGTCGATGGATCCACGCTGAGCTTCCCCTTCCTGGGGACGGCGGCGGACAACCCGGCGGAGGTGCACGCCACCGGTGAGATCTGGGCAGCGATGCTCTTCGACTGCTACGTGAGCATGCTGCAGAACCATCCCTTCGCCGAGGCGCAGAACACGATGAAGGACTACATCGTGGCCTCGTACAAGGTGACGCCGGCCTTCCCGACCTTCGTGGAGGCCCGCGACGCGCTGCTCCAGGTGGTCGCGGCGAACAGCGTGGAGGACTACGACCGCTTCGGTCAGGCGTTCGCCAATCGCGGTCTGGGGATCGGGGCAGTCGCTCCCGATCGCGGAGATCCCAGCAACTCCGGCGTCGTCGAGAGCTTCGACTGGGCGGACAACTACCGCATCGAGGCGGTGGCCGTCGGTGACGGTAGCGCCAACTGCGATGGGGACGGAATCCTCGATCCGGGCGAGACCGGCGCGGTGTCGGTGACCATCCGCAACATCGGCCAGCACACCCTGACGGGGGTGACCGCCACCGCCAGCAGCACCACCACCGGGGCGACCTTCCCGGCTCCCGGACCGACGGCAACCTTCGCCGACATCGGACCGGGGTCCGTCGGGACGGTGCAGATCCCCATCGCCCTGGCCACCAGCTTCACGGCGCACGCCGTCCAGGTGAAGGTCGACGTCAACGGGACGGTGGGGACAGGGGGCAGCGCGGCCCAGAGCCGAACCGTGGACGCCGTCGTCGCCAACCTCGACGAGGTCCCGGGGGTGGACACCGAGACGTTCAGCACGGTGGGCTCGAACTGGACCGTCCAGGTCGCGCCGCACACCCAGCAGCCACCGCCGGGCACCGTCTGGACCCGGGTCACCGACGGAAGCGGCAACTCCGCCGACGGGACGTCGTTCCAGGGCTTCACCAACGTCCAGGCCGACGAGTCGATCGTCACGCCCCCCATCGAGGTGGCGACCACCGCCGACTTCACGCTCGCGTTCCAGAACCTCTACGTCGACTTCCCGCAGGCCGGAGGCCTCAGCGCCGACCTGACGGGCGGAGTGGTGGTGGAGGTCTCCGATGACGGAGGCGCCACCTGGACCGACATGAAGGACGTGACCGGGGTGACGATCACGAACGGCTACAGCGACGTCGTCCCCACCGCTCCTCCCGGCGTGGTGCCGACGCAGCGCAATCCGCTCGAGGGACGGGATGCCTTCACCGGTGCAAATCCGGCCCTCCTCGGTGGCGGCGCCTTCGACGACGTGAGCGTGAACTTCCACGCCGCCTACGCCGGAAAGACCGTGCTGATCCGGTTCCGCTATGGCTTCGGCTGGGACGAGTTCGACCCGGCCTGGCTGTACGAGCTGGACAACGTCGCTTTGGCCGGGATCACCAATCACCCGTTCCTCAGCGACGTGGCAGACCGGGCGCTCTGCGTCCCGATCGCCAATGCCGGACCGGATCAGACGGTCCCCGAGCGCACGCAGGCCACGCTGCACGGAAGCGCGCCCGACCTCACCGTCGAGACAGTCACGGTCCACTGGACGCAGACGGACGGACCGGCGGTCACGCTGAGCGATGCGACGAGCCTGACCCCGACATTCACCGCGCCCGACGTGCCTGCCGACACCCAGCTGACGTTCCGGCTCGATGCGACGGGCCAGAACGGCACCAAGAGCTCGGTCACTCACGTCCTGGTGCAGGACGTGAACCGGCCGCCGGTGGCCGCGATCACCGGCGGTGGCGGCTCGGTGCAGACCGGTGGCTCGGTGTCGCTGAGCGGCAGCGGGTCCTCGGATCCCGACGGAGACGCCATCACCTACAAGTGGAGCCAGACCGCAGGTCCGTCGGGCAGCTTCAGCAGCTCGACCGCCGCCAACACGACGTTCACCGCGCCCAACAGTGCAGGGTCGGTGACCATCACCCTGACGGTCACGGACGCCAAGGGCCTGACGGGCACTGCGACCACGACGGTGACGGTGAACAAGAAGGATGAGGGCGGCTGCAACTCCACCGGGACTCCGGCCTCGGCGGTTGCGTTGCTGGTCGTCGGAGCGTTCTTCCTCGTCCGACGCCGCCGCACGGCCTGAGAAATCAGGGGCCCGGGAGCTGCTGCTTCCCGGGCCCCTGAACGAGGGGACCGAACGCCCCGACGCGGACTGTCAGCGGTCCGCGGGCGGGGCGTTCGTGTTGCTGGGCGCCTTCGGCTGCACGGGCATCGTGGGCGCGTTGGGATCGACCGACGGGACGGGCATTCGACCCTGCGAGTCGGGCTTGGGTGGAACGGGCGTGTAGGGCCGCCGCGGTGTCCGGAGGACCGGCTTCGTCGGCGGGGGGGCGTCGTTCTGCGTGGCCCGGATGCCCGCGGCCGCCGCGGGGGCTGGGACCTGCAACTCCAGGCGCTGATCGGGGATGGTTCCGGCCGCGGGTGGCACCATCGGCTGCAGGGTGAGGCCGAGCCCGGCGTCCGGCAGCGCGCGTTCCTCCGGCGCGGCAAGCGCCGGTGCAGCGACGGGCGCCGAGGCATCGGACGACGTCCGGGCGCTCTCCGCCGAGCTGGCGCAGCCGAGCGCCAACCCCGCAACCAACCACCAGCTGCTCCGGACCATGTCTCCTCCTCGGTTCGACACGACGCAGCGACCCACCGGAGGATTCACATCGCACGGCCTCTCGCCCGGCGCACGGACATGGCCGGTCCGCTGGACAGGAGTTACGTTCCATTGCGTCGGGAGGTAAACGATGCCCCGCACCGTGTCGCGCATTCTCGTCGTCGGCCTCCTCGTCGGGTGCGCGGCGCGCGACGTCCCGACGTCTCCGCCGCCGCCTCCTCCGGGTGAGACGAGGGCTCCGGCGCCGCCTCCTCCTCCGCGTGAAGCGGCTCCGGTGGCGCAGCCTGCCTCGGACCCCGGAGGGTGTCGGACCGATGCAGACTGCGAGAAGGGACAGGTCTGCATCGCCTGCGGACGGGAGGCGAGCTGCGTCGGCGGGTGCAGGACCTCCGCCGACTGCCGGGCGGGCCAGGTCTGCGCGC
>Ga0207701_10001672_pt1 | contig 23161 bp, 18 predicted proteins | sample KBSSwiSSwithPhiX_FD_184294 | JGI IMG/M metagenome (GOLD analysis project Ga0207701, IMG submission 184294) | Switchgrass rhizosphere bulk soil microbial communities from Kellogg Biological Station, Michigan, USA, with PhiX - S5 (SPAdes) (version 2) | ecosystem: Environmental > Terrestrial >... | reverse complement strand
TCATCAGGTACCGGAATTTTCCCGAGACCATCGGGTGATCATTCACGATTATCGCGGCACCGGACAATCGAGCAAACCGTCCATCGATTACACCACGCGCATGTTTGCCGACGATGTCGTGGCATTGATGGATTGTCTCGATGCCGAAGATGCAATCGTCGTCGGGCACTCCATGGGCGGCAGGGTGGCGCAATTGTTGGCGCTCGATTATCCGAAGAAGGTCCACAAGCTTGTCCTGGCATCCACTGGCGCGCACTATCCGCAAACCAAAGGACTGCCGTTAAAAATTTGCCAAGAGATGATCGAATGGGGCTATGAGAAATACGAACGGGATCATACGATTCTCGTCGGCTGGACCGAAGACTACGTCAAACAACATCCGGAGAAAATAGAAAATTACCTAAAGGTAAGAATGCACAATCTTTGTCCGGTGGAATTCTATCTGCGCCATCTGCTTGCACGCCAAAGCCATGACACAAGCCAGAGACTCAAAGACATCAACCAGCCGACCCTGATTCTCGTCGGCGAAGGCGATCAGAACATGACCAGTGAAATCAATCATCGGATGTCGTCCGAGATTTTGGCTAGGGGCATTCCTAACTCCAAACTCGTGGTGCTGCCCAATGAGCGCCATAGTTACTTCTTTTCGAATCCGGATGAAGCTCATCGGCTCATCCGTGAGTTCATCAGAGAATAGTGCGCGAGCGACAAATGCCGACGGTTCGCGTCAACGACGGTGAAATCTTTTATGAAGCGCACGGTAGGGGACGGCCATTCGTCTTTTTTAGCGAGACCGCCTGCGATGGTGACATTTGGAAGCGTTATCAAGTTCCCGAGTTCTCGAAAGATCATCTGGTGATCATCCATGATTATCGCGGCACCGGAAAATCGAGCAAACCGTCGATCGACTATACCACGAGGATGTTTTGCGACGACGCTGCGGCAGTTTTAGAGGAGTTGAAGGTGCGCGAGGCGGTCGTACTCGGCCATTCCATGGGTGGACGCGTGGCGCAACTTCTTGCCTTGGAATATCCCGAACGAGTCGGCCAATTGATTCTCGCCTCCACTGGCGCCGCTTTTCCGGGCGCCACGGGTCTGCCTCTTACAATGATCGAGGAGATGATCGAATGGGGCTATCCCAAATACGTGAGAGAGCATACGGTTCAAGTGGGATTCACGGAGCAATTTGTTACCACTCACGCAGATCGCGTCGATGAGTTCTTCCGGACGAGGCTGGCGAACCTTTGTCCGGTAGAATTTTATCTGCGCCACGTTTTGGCCCGGCAGAGCCATGACACGCGTCACCGACTGAAGGAAATTAAGGTGCCGACATTGGTGATGGTGGGAGAGCATGAAGGCGATCCGAACCTGGCGATGACGCATCGTGCCTCATCGGAGCTGTTGGCGAAAGCGATCCCCGGTGCTCAGTTCGTCGTATTGCCCGGCCAGAAGCACAACTATTTCGCCAGTGCTCCGGAGGCGACTCATCGGGTAATTCGTGATTTTTTATGTCAGTGAGTCGAGCTGCGTGACGGGTTCCTGGTTTTCTTGTCGCGTTGCCTCGGCTGGAAGTCTTTTTATAGGTGGACGAACGCTCGCATCCAATTCACGGGCATGGCCGTGTGGCCTTCGCCGGTGACGTCTTCGGCAAGAAACACATCACCAGGTCCGAACACGCGCTTGGCGCCGTCGCCAATGCCGATTTCGACAGTTCCCGAGAGGGTAATACACCACTGCCGGCGCGGCGCGGTGTGCCAGCCGTGCAGATCGTCGCGATTGGTATCATTCTTGAAGACTAGTGCCTTGGCCGGAAGCGTCGCCAAAAAATGTTTCGACCCCTCGGTTTGATCCAAATCTTCGAAGTGAGATCGACGGTCATCACCCGTATAAAGCCTGCAAAATTGCATCAAGCCTCCCGCGGCGCAGTTTTGTATCGCTTAGCAGCAATGGCAGCGGAGTTTCAAGCATGGCGTTGCCGGTGAGCTTGGGAAAGAGCGAATATGGAGTTGATGTATCGCATGAGCTTTATTCAAGGATCGCTTGAATCATCCAAATGGCTTGGCTCGGTGCATGGCCATTCGACGCCGTCATTTCAGCGCGAGCGTTACATCGTTTCACAGAAAGTTTACCACGATGGTGGTCTGCGGCCGGTTGCAGTTTTAAATTGAGTTTTAACCGTTCGAATTGTTCAACCCGTTGGCTGTAAAATCTCAGCTGAGATTAATTTCGAGTTTCAGCGGAGCTCGGCTTTGAAACGGAGCCGGACGTAATCTGCGTACCAACAACCGTCTGATTGGCGAAGCAGGCATTCAAGCGCGTCACGCACTTCGTGCACAAACCCCTGCTTATCTGCGTCGTCCAATGATTTCGTAAACGGCTGAGCGAATAATTCCAACCATTGAATCATATCGCCGGGTAGCTTTGTCGGGCGGGGAATAAGCTCGATGTCACGAACAACGAAGCCGACGCCTTTTAGCAATTCGGCATAGTCTTCCGGCGCCGGATAGTACCATGGATCGACATACGACGGATCGATGGAGCGCTTTCGCAATCCAGCATACAGGGCCTTGCGTATGGTTTCGACATTTCCTTTGCCGCCGAATTCGCCGACAAATCGTCCGCGGGGTTTTAGACATTTGGCTACACCTTCCAGCACCTTTTCTGGCCGCTTCATCCAGTGCAGCACCGCATTTGAAAACACCGCATCGAAGCAACGCTTGAACGCGAGTTGCTGACCATCCATTTGCACAACGCTCAGGCCGCGAATGCGCGCGGATTTTAGAAACGGCATGCTGGAATCAACGCCCACGACGTTGCTCCGGGCGGCAATTTTTTCGGCAAGCCTGCCGTCGCCGCAGCCGAGATCCAGAATGATCTCACCGGGTTGAGGATCGAGAATCTCCAATAGCGGCTCTCCAAGATCGGAAACAAACCGCGCGTCTCGCGCATAGCTCTCGGGATTCCAGGTGGTCGATTGGCTCATCGCAGTAAAGTAGCATTCAGCGATTGTCTTGCAAAACAAGGAATTCCCCGTAGTCTTGAATATTTTATGGCCACTCCGGGCTCGGACTTGTCTTCCTTGAGGATCGATCGGTCAGCGACTCAGTTGCCGCAAAAACGGCGCTCACGCAGTCGAATCGTTATCTGGACGATCGCCGTTCTTCTGCTGGTTGCGGTTGCTTTGGCGATCAAACACTGGTTCGACCCCGGAGTTGAAGTCCAAATTGCCACGGCCACACTGACTTCTCCCTCCCAAGCCGATGCCGTATTGACGGCCAGCGGTTATGTGGTCGCGCGGCGCAAAGCGGCAGTGGCTTCCAAAGGCACGGGTACGCTGGTTTATCTCGCTGTCGAGGAGGGCGATCGCGTCAAGAAGGGGCAAGTCATTGCGCGTCTGGATGATTCGGACGTCATGGCCACACTGAGGCGCGCGCGAGAAAATCTGCGGGTCGCCGAAGCGGATCTCGATGAGGCCAGAAAAAATTATGAGCGTATGCGCGCCGTGATCGAGAAACGGGCAGTTTCGCAGGCCGATTACGACGCCGCCGAGGCGCGCTACAAGCGCGTGGTTTTTACCATCGAGGCGGCCAAATACGCCGTCCGAGAAGCCGAAGTCGCTGTCGAGAATACGCGGATTATCGCGCCTTTCGACGGCACCGTTTTGAAGAAAAATGCGGATGTCGGCGAAATTGTCGCACCGCTGGCCGGAGCCGCGAGCTCCAAAGCGGCCGTCGTCACGATCGCCGACATGGCTTCACTCGAAGTGGATGCCGACGTTTCGGAAGCCAATATCACGCGGGTAGCCGCTGAGCAGAATTGCGAGATTACTTTGGATGCGTATCCGCAACATCGCTATCCAGGGTACGTCAGCAATATCGTCCCCACCGCCGATCGCGCGAAAGCCACGGTAATGGTCAAAATAAAGTTCAAGGAATACGACCAGCGGGTTCTTCCAGAAATGGGCGCGAAGGTTACTTTTCTCGCGCCGGGAACTCGCGCCGACGCGATGACGGTAAAACCATTGCTGACCGTGCCCGCAGCGGCAGTGGCGGCGCGGGACGGCCGCGCAGTGGTTTTTCAAATCAAAGAAAATCGCGCCGTCGAGATGCCGGTGACGACGGGCCGACGAATACGAAACGCGATCGAGATCACCGGCGGGCTCAAGGAAGGCGATCGCGTGATCAGCAAGGCCGACGATCGGATTAAAAACGGCACCAAAGTCAGTTTGAGCCAAAAGTAAACACGTTTGCCGGATGGATGCTCTCATACAGGTCCAGGAACTCTACAAGTCTTACCAGCGCGACACTCTCGAAATCCCCGTGCTACGAAATATCAATTTAAAAATTTTCGCGGGTGAATTCCTGGCGTTTATGGGCCCCTCGGGATCGGGCAAGACCACGCTGCTCAATTTAATCGCCGGCATCGACAAACCGACTTCCGGAAAAATTATTATCGGCGGCATCGATGTCGCCGCATTGAGCGAGACTGAGCTCGCAGTCTGGCGCTCGCGAAACGTCGGTTTTGTCTTCCAGTTTTATAACTTGATTCCGGTATTGACCGCGCTGGAGAACGTCGAGCTCCCGCTGATTCTCACGCCTCTGGATAAAAAAGAACGGCGCGTCCATGCTGAAATCGCGCTGACGGTGGTGGGTTTGGCGGACCGGATGCATCACTATCCGCGCCAGCTCTCCGGCGGGCAGGAGCAGAGGGTCGCGATTGCCCGAGCGATCGCGACCGATCCGGCAATCCTGGTGGCGGACGAGCCCACCGGTGACCTCGATAAAAATTCCGCCGAGGAAGTGCTCGGCCTGATGGATCGGCTCAATCGCGAGCTCAATAAAACCATCCTGATGGTTACGCACGATCCGCGCGCGGCCGAACGCGCGCGGTCGGTACGGCATTTGGAAAAAGGGGAGCTCGCATAACCTGTTCACTGTTCGACTTTGCTAGGGTGAGCGTCAATACTTGCGCGCATCGTTAGTTTGTCGAACAAGAGGGTCTTTCCCGGCGATGGAGCTGTTCCGATTACTTTTGCGCAATGCGCTGCGTCACAAACTGAGAACCGTTCTGACGGTTATCGGCGTGGGTGTCGCGGTGATGGCTTTTGCTTTGCTGCAAACTGTGGTTACGGCGTGGCATGCTGGGGTTGAAGCTTCGGCCGCTAATCGATTGATCACCCGACATGCCGTGTCGTTTGTATTCCCATTGCCGCTCAGTTACCGCGATCGCATCGCGCAGATTGCCGGTGTGAACAAAGTGACTTATGCGGTCTGGTTTTCCGGAGTTTACATCGACAAGAATCAGTTCTTCGCCCGGTTGGCAGTAGATTCGGATACTTTCTTCGACGTCTATCCGGAATTCGTTATCTACCGGGAGCAGTTCGAAGCATTTAAACGCGAGCGCAACGCCTGCATTATTGGCGTCGATATCGCCAATCGTTACCACCTGAAGATTGGCGACATCATGCCCATCGAGGGCGACGTCTATCCAGGTCAATGGGAATTCGTGGTGCGCGGCATCTATTATCCACGCGACCAGACCACCGATCCTTCATCGATGATGTTCCACTATCGGTACGTCGATGAGCGTGTACGACAGGAGTTTCCCGACAGAGCAGGGCAGGTCGGCTGGTATATCGTTCGGATCGACGATCCCGCCAACTCCGCGCAGATCTCCCAGGAGATCGATAACCTCTTCGCGAACTCGCGAGCAGAGACCAAGACCGAGACTGAGCGCGCCTTCCAGCAAAGCTTTTTGTCCGCGGCGAGCGCGGTGATCACGGCGATGAACATCATGTCGTTTGTAATTATCGGTATCATTCTGTTGGTTCTCGGCAATACTATGGTCATGTCGGCACGAGAACGGACTCACGAATTTGCCGTATTAAAAGCCTTGGGATTTTCCGGGGGGCAATTATTTTTGCTGCTCGGCGGAGAATCCATGATTCTGTCGATCGCGGGCAGCGCACTCGGTTTGGCGCTGACCTTGCCGGCGGTCGCGGGATTCCAGAGCGCACTGCCGAAGGGTTGGTTTCCGGTGTTTTACATCAAGCCAGAAACTATTCTAATTGGCTGCATCGCGGGTTTTGCCGTGGGATTGCTGGCTTCGTTGATACCGTTGCGGCGAGTGTTGACCACACGCATCGTCGAAGGGCTGCGCTATGTGGGATAAGAATAGTCACGCTGAGACGCGGAGTACACTGCAGCGTTCTCGGTACCTCTGTGGTGCTGATTTACGGCCGAAACAAGGCCGAACCTGATCCATGATGCAGATTCCGCTCAAATACATTTTGCGCAGTTCGGTGTCCCGGCGATTGACGACCGTGATCACGATCCTGGGCGTGGCCCTGGTGGTATTCGTGTTTTCCGCGGTGCTGATGATGGCCAATGGCGTGCAAAAAACCCTGCGCTCGACAGGCTCTGACGATAATTTGATCGTCGTCCGGAAAGCAGCGCTGAGCGAGATCATGAGTATCATCGACCGCGAAGCGGCTGGAATTATGGTGAATCTGCCGCAGGTGATGCGCTTTCCCCATGGCACTCCGATGAGCTCCAAAGAAGTGGTGGTGATCATCAACCTCAACAAGCTCGGCTCGGCCGGGATCAGCAATGTAACGGTTCGTGGCGTAGAAGAAGCCGCCTTTCAGCTACGACCGCAAGTGCGCATCGTCGAGGGACGGACATTTCGCTGGGGCAGCCGCGAAGTGATCGCTGGCGCCGGCATTACTCATCGGTTCGCGGGGGCGCAAATCGGCGAAAAGGTGAAATTCGGCGGCGATTTTTGGACGGTGGTGGGAATTTTCGATTCGGAAGGGAGCGGATTCGATTCCGAACTCTGGGGTGATCTGGATCAAATTGCCGATGCTTTCAAGCGCTCGTCGTTATCGACGGTCACTCTGAGGCTAAAAAACCCGGATGATTTTTCCGAAGTGGCTTCGGCCTTCGAAAGCGATAACCGACTGCAGTATTTCGTGCCCAAGCGCGAGAAAAGATTCTTCGAAGAGCAGTCGGAAATGATGGCGAAATTCATTCGGATTCTAGGAATTTTTATCACGGTGATTTTTAGCACGGGGGCGACGATCGGCGCGATGATTACGATGTACGGCGCGGTGGCTAATCGGACGGTGGAAATCGGTACCCTGCGAGCGCTCGGGTTCTTTCGCCGGAGCATCCTTTTGGCCTTTTTGATCGAGTCGCTGGCCCTTTCGCTCGGCGGCGGTCTGTTGGGGCTTGGGATCGCGTCACTGCTCCAATTTTTTACGATTTCCACACTGAATTTCGGATCCTTCTCAGAGTTGGCGTTTTCCTTCGCGATTTCTCCTGGAATCGTGGCAATCTCACTGGGTTTTTCGCTGTTGATGGGATTGATCGGCGGCTTCCTGCCCGCCATCGGCGCAGCGCGCCTGAACATCGTTCAGGCACTCAGAGCTGTCTAGTCACTGAACTAGGGGAGCCCACGGACAAATCTTTCGCGATTGCTATAGCTGTCCATAGAAGTACCCGGACCGTGGTGCCTTTCTGAACGAGGTGTCACTCATGTCAAATTGTCGGGTAGCAGGTAAAATTGTTGGGAGGGTTTTCGCTCAAGCTTCCGTTGATCGGCGGAACACGTTTTCTCGGAAAATTATAGTAGCGAGCAAAGTCTCGAAGTTCTTTAATGTTTCGACCGAGTCTCTGCCCGCTATTTTGCCGAGAGTTTCGCAAGCTGCGTGGCACGCCATCTGCACGGATAAACAACAAAGATTAAAAAAAGAGGAGAAAAGGAATGAGCCGCGGATGGTCTGGTTACTTGGTTCGGGCACTTAATGAGTTTGCTTCACTGACGGCTCAATGCGGTTCGACGAACACGTCTCGTCCGCTGCCGGTTAAAACGAAAAGCCCAACTCAATCACGCGTCCGCAGGACAAAAAGATCGGGCGGCACGGCGCGCCGACGCCGACCACGATAAACCGCCAATCTGTTAACGCGATTTCTGCGCTTCTCGGATCATCCCGGATTTCTGGCCATTCTTTCAATTAGCACCGCGTCATCCGCATTAGCCGCAAAGCGACTCTTTAAAACTGTCCCCGTCGTTGTCATCATAGTAGTTATGGCGGGTGCGAGATCGGAAAGTGACCTCAGTCTATTCGAGCTGTCGACAAATGTTCCTGAGGGTTTTTTTTATAAGCGAAATTTTGTTTCAGCAACCGAAGAACAGGAGCTGATCAAGCAAATACAAAAATTGTCTCTTGTGTCGTTCAAGTACTATCAGTTTACAGGAAAGCGGCGAACCGCCAGTTTTGGTTGGCAGTATGAGTTTGGCAGAGATGAAATCACCAGAGCCTCTGATATGCCGGAGTTCCTTATGCAATTGCGCGAACGCGCGGGAAAACTGTTCGAGATCGATGCCGATAGTCTGGTGCAGGCCTCAATCGTCGAATATCCCGTCGGAGCGCCGATCGGTTGGCATCGGGACATCCCGCAGTTTGGGATCATCATTGGTGTATCCCTTGGTGCCGCTTGCCGGATGAGACTCCGTGAATACCGCCGTCGCGGACCCAAGGCGTCGCGCCGCGCCGACGGGGTGTCGATTGAACTACAACCGCGCTCAATTTACTTGATGAGCGGGCCTTTCCGGCAACTCTGGCAGCATTCGATCCCGCCAGTCAAAGAGCTTCGGTATTCAATAGTGATGCGAACTTTGCGGTCTTGAAACTAAACTGCGACTAGGCGCGAGACGAGTCCGATGCCACAAATTTTTTTACGAGCCGGTTTTGGTCGGCACTCGGCCGTACGCAAAATATCAGTCAACAACTTAGCGCCTACCGTATCGATCAGACGGCCGCCGTGTCCACGTAGTTCCGTTGTTCCATTCGATGCGGTTTCCACGCAACCGGCCACGCAGGTCGTGCCAATTGCGCGCGCGAACATCCCCATTGCGATCCACATCCAATCTCGTCGTATCGCCGTTTTCGTTTCGCGCTTCTAGCCCGCGCTTATCGGCATTTATTTCGGCCACCTTGTTTGTGTCCCCATCCAAATACCACCGTCCCTGCAAGCGGCTGCGATCATGTCTTTCGTCGTCCCTTGTGAATGCGTTTTTCGGCAGCGCGAATAGGGCGCCGAGAAGAATCATAACAAACAATGCAAAAGCTTGTTTCTTCATATTTACTTTCCCTCCGGATTTCCTGGGTCAGCAAAGCCGATGCCACCCGGGAAAGATATTGGTGGGCGGGATAAGCGTTGAAGAAAGCGATCACGGGAAAAGAAATCCGCGTTGGAAAACGCCTACGGCATACGGCATTCTCTGCTAGGATAGACCTACCATCTGGGCGCATCTCCACTCGGTAAGGATCCGAGCGCGCAACGACTGCCGCGAGCGGCTATTGCCGCTCAGGATTATTCGTCATCGGCGATCGGCGAGTTTTCGTATTCGCGAGCAGGTCGGCCGGGTCGCGATAAATTGCGCTGCAGCCGGCTATCGAAAATCACTGCTTCGATCACAATAGTTCCTATGCAATTAACCTTGGGCAATACGGGCACACTGCCCTGGTCGTGCGCAACATCTATACCAGACGACTTGCATAGCTGATGAAAGGTCCAGGCCAAAAAATCGTGATCAATTTCGGTACTGGAAGCCCCGAGGGAAATGGCGGGCCCTCTCACTTTGCCCACCGCTCTATGTCACAGTGGTGTGATCATCACATGAGGAAAAAACGTGTTTGCCGAATGCAAAGCGATTCAAGCGCATCATGCGCGAGGTTTTTGGAATCTCGGAGCTGCGATTGCGGAGGGCCGGAATACGCCGTTCCACACAACTACAGGAGTATCGATAGTTTTAGGCACAACGGCGCGATGAAAACGTATTCGCAGATGGTAAAGACAGATTTTATGAGGCACTCGGGCGGGTCCAAAAAAACCGCAAAAGCTTCAACAAACAAAACTTTTTTCAAGCGGTTAAAGTTTTGTCGAGCGTAAACTCAGCTGACAGCGAAGCGGCAGCGGGTGGCGAAACGTCATTCGGTTCGCGCTATCGAAGGCGAAGCCAATGATAAAAGGTACCGATGAACGGACGATTGTGTGGGGACTGAATGCTTTCGAAAAGGAAAACCAGCAGAATGAGCGCCAACATCGGACCGATTTCACGGAAGCCGACTCGTCGGCCAAAGAACAAGTTTCCTTTGGGGAGAACGCGTGGAATATATCTCGGCGTTGCGCGGCAATACTGATCGAAAATTTCGCCGAAGTATTTTCTTAGGAAATGTCGCTCTGCTGGTTCGATGATGTGGTGGTAAATCATGCCGATTATCAGCAACAAAAATACAAAAATGTAAGCATCGAGGATAAAAATCATCCCAATGGCGGTTAGCAAATAGGCGACCCAGAGCGGGTGTTGCACGTATGCATAAGGCCCGGTTCTCAGCAGGTCTCGTGGCACTGATCGATCCCAGCGCTCGCCGGCGGGGCCGTGGCTGATCGCCCAAACGTAGAGTAAACCGCCAAGAAGCAGGGCTGCGCCGCCGAGCACATCAACAAACTTTTCCATGAATGCGCCTTCCTCGAATACTCCGGCAGGCACAAACAAAGCATAAAGTACGAGCAGCAGAACGAAACCGAGGCGTAACCAGTCTCCGACTCTTAGCAGTCGGGAGAGGACCGTCGCGCTTTCGAGCCGATCGAGCGCCTGATTTACCACCGGAATGGCACGCAGACTTGGAACTTTCTGAAAAGCCGCAGGAGATTTTTGATTGTGATCATCATGCGCTGCCAGTTCCTCACAACACGCGGCTAGCACCGCGCCGATGGAGGATCCGGCAGGGTCATGGACAATACGCGAGCTGCTGGCCGGCGCTCCCCAGCGGTCAAAATTGCGGTAACGAAAGATAGCTACCGTCCGGACCCCCAAGCTGGAGGCCAGGTGCATCGGGCCGCTGTCACACGTAACGAACAGGTCGCAATTTGCAACCATAGCCGCAAACATTCTCAACGAACTTTCAAAGACGATAGGAATGTTTTTGTCCAAGGCAGCACGAAAAAACCCCAACGTCTCCTTTTCCTCCGGCCCGACGAAAGTTACCACGGTGAGGCCATGGTCGTGCAATGCTGTGATGAGTTCGCAAAAATTCGCCGTGGACCATCGCTTTCCCCAGGATTTACGACCGCCGACAAAAACTCCGATCGTGCGCGTGTGCGGCCGCCCTTGCGTCAACGCTGCGATTTTGTTTCGCGCTGCTTCGCGCTCCAGTTCGGAAAGGGCTATTTTCGAAGCCGGCGATTCGCAATTAATTCCGAGGTTAGTCAAAAATTTAGGTAAAGTTTTATACTTGTTAATTTCTCCCGATTTGGAAACCTTTATGTTCAACCACCTGTCCCATTTTCCTTGCATTCCGGCGCGCAAGCGCGCTCCGGAAAGCCCCACAAGGAATGCGCCCATAGCCGACTGAGAGCAGCTCACGTCGACGGCAAGATCATAGTGGACGCCGCGTAAGCGCTTCAGCAGCATGGGATAATCCACAGCGGACCCCGGATAACGCCGGCTGATAGTGAAGTGGTTATCCAGTGGCATGTTCTTCATGAGGTCCTTCGAAATGGGGCCTCCGACAAAGTCGATGCGCGCGTGCGGAAATTGCTTTCGGAAAGACCAGACGGCCGGGAACGCCAGGAGCGCGTCCCCAAGGCGAAATGTAGCACGTACAAGGAGAATCTTTTTAATAGATTCCTTGCGCAGATCCGGCGGTATTGAGTCTGCCGCCGCCGTCATACTCCTCAAGATCCATAGCAGCAGCTCGCGAAATCGCCGATTTAGCGAATATCTGAAAACTGGTGGCGGGGCGTCCGACATAGTAGCTTTCGTAGCCTGGATTCACGGTCCTTCAGAACAGACTCAGAACTGACGGCGCCTCAAAAGTAAAACTATTTCTGGCCGGGAGCAACGCGGGACAGACTGCTGGTGCGGAAGTTATCACTAGGGAAAACCGTACAGCTTGATGGAAGCTTAAAGCCGCTTGCCCCATAAAAACTGGTTCGTTTTTTGATGGGCTGGTGAGCCGGCTCTTTAAAGAGCGTTGGGACGGGAATGCGAGAACAGCACGCCGAGCACTCCGACGAAAACAGGCGATCTGCGAAGAGGGGCTAATCCCTTGGCGGCCGTGAGTTGCACCGCTGCTCCTGATCTCTCAGAGCAACACATTCGATGCAAAGTTCAAAGTCTGGCGGCAGCTTTTTTGAAACAATAATGTTGAAGCTGTCGCTCGGCCAATGGGAACAGTTTCGACAAAAATGCCAGGTTTGTGAGTTCGGCTCGTCGATACTCCATGAGATAACTCCGTGTCTGTTGGACACCGCCTAGGCCATTAGCAATGAACTGAGCAATGCCGGTGCCAGCGGGCACGAGATCGAGTCGAGGAGTTCACGAAAATTGGCTACTAGACAGTCTCTCCGAACCTCGTAAGTCCGGTCCGTGAGTGGTCGGGCTCCTTTTATATTTTGTCGCGGGCCCTTGCGAGCCACAACTACCCATGATTAAGCTCTAAACATCGTGTTGCGATATATCTTCTTGGGGTGAGGTTTGTATGTCGTCAAAAACGATCCTTGTTGTTGACGATTACGAAGACCTGCGCAAATTGGTGGCATTTTTCCTCTCCGTCCATGGCTATGAAGTTCTAGAAGCCCAGAGTGGTCGGACGGCCATCCACGCCGCGATGGAAGGCAATCCAAATCTCATTCTCTTAGACCTTCGCCTCCCGGACATGAACGGAATTGAAGTCGCCCGCGAGCTGCAGAAAATTCCGGAAACGGCACACATCCCGGTGATTGCCTGGACTGCTGATTATCGTGCGAAGCCACATCGCGATATGTTGCTCCAAGCAGGCTTGTTCGGCTGCATTCAAAAGCCGGTTTCGTTGAGAGAGCTCGAAGCTGTAGTTGCACGTTGCCTCAATCCGCTATCGGCATAACCGCCGCTGCAGCCATTGCTTACAACGCAGGCTCAGTTCATCTGGAAGGCCTCCACTAGTCCCACGCCTGTTCCTCCGCCGACTCCGCTGACGACCGCGGTATAAGCTCCGGGAGGAAGAGTGATAAGAATCGCCGACTCTTGAGTGCAACTTGGAGGAGTTGTGGTTTGACCTGGATTTGCTTGGCAGGGATCTAAGCCAGTGGCGGCGATCTGTGCCGCATTCCCACAGACAAATCCAGTGCATGACGGGGCGTCTTGCCAGTTGTTGTTTTGTGCGATGACGTTCTGTCCAGAAAAGAGTTGCAGAAAGGGATCTGCTAAAGTGCCGGGCACAAAGAACGGTGCGCCACTCATTGAAGGACCGCGAGCGCGGATCAGTACCGTGGCTGGTGCATTCCCCTCAATAATCAATCCACCAATCATCACGTCGTCTCCGGTCTGGACAAAGCTCCGGGTCGAAATGTTGCTCAACTCAGCTTCGATACTGTTGTCCGCCTCAAAAATCTCCACCAGCCCTACTCCAGTCTCTCCATTCATCCCAGTGACAATTGCTGTGTAAGCCCCGGGCGGCAGTGTGACTAAGATCGCTGACTCCAGATTGCAGTTCGGCGGCGGTCCCGCCTGGCCGGGATTTGGCTGGCAAGGATCTAAACCAGTGCTCGTGATCTGAATGGCGTCCTCACATGAAAAACCACCAAAACAACTCGGAGCATCTTGCCAGTTGTCGTTCTGCGCTATCACGTTCTGCCCTGAAAACAGGCGCAGTGACGGATTCGCTAAAGTTCCTTGCACGAAGAAAGGCGCTGCTACCAGGGACGGACCACGCGAACGCACAAGCACTCTTAGCGGCGTCAATCCGTCAATGATAAAGCCGCCGACCATGACGTTGTCACCCGCCAGCACACGACTCCGTGTGGAAATATTGCCAAGCCGGACATCGGGTGCACCATCATCATCAACGATCGTTCCGATTCCCTGGCCATCAGCGATGATCGAATTTGTCGCGCTGGTGAGATTAACAAAGAAAGTCTCATTGGGCTCAGAAAACGTGTCGCCATTAACCATGACCGCCAAACTCTTTGTCGTCTCGCCAGGATTAAATATTAAAGTTCCCGACGTCGCTACATAATCACTTCCTGCCGTGGCAGTACCGTTGGCTGTACTATAGGTGACGGTTACCATTTGGCCGCTTGCGGCGGAGAGATTCACTGTAAAGACCGCGTTTGTCGTCCCCGAGTTGCCCTCTCCTATGCTCACATCATTGATAGCGACACTCGGGAGCGAAGTATCATCATCATTGATGATCGTACCGAGCCCTTGTCCATCGGCAATTGTGGCATTCACCGGATTACTGAGGTTCACGAAGAAAGTTTCATCCGGCTCATTGATAGTGTCACCGTTGACCACAACAGTGATGGTTTTTGAGGTCTCACCAGCATTGAAGGTTACCGTGCCAGTGGTGCCCACATAATCTGTACCAGCCAAGGCAGTACCATTGACCGTGCTAAACGTAACTGTCACCTGCTGCGAGGTCGGTGCCGACAAGGTCACTTGAAAAGTAGCATTCACTGTACCTGAGTTTCCCTCAGTGACCGTGACATCGCCTATTGAAACCATGGGGCTTACATTCTGCCCTTCTAGCTCGAACGCTCCGATGTCGCAGGCCACTGTACCGTCGCCATTGCCGTCAGTGGCTCGTAGCAAACCTCGCTGGTCAATCTGCAAAGGTCCCCCTGAGCTATCGAGACAGCCGTTAGGATTGCCGGCATCTATCGCGGGACTGCCGGCGAGCAACGCGTGGGTTTGGGTAGGACCACCATTGTTTTGGAGTGGGCTGAGTTTCGGATCAGCCAGTAGCGGGTTACCGATGACCGTGCAGTGGCTGGTATCGTAATTTTTCATCAAGTTGCTACCACTCGACGTAATTGTCCCATCGCATTCGCCGGTAGTCGCAACAAAAACGTTCCCAACGGGCTGCGTCTCAAAATTTCCTGCAAGAATGGTATTCTGGAACGTGAAAGTGGCGGCCGCGTCATTGTGCACGCCGCCGCCTACTCCGGTGCCGTTCAAGCCGGCATCGGCTCGGTTATCGGTAATCGTGCTGTTGAATGAATTCACCGTACCGAGAAAATTGTAGATTCCGCCTCCGTTTCCGCCGGCATTATTCCCGCTCACTGTGCTATTGGTCAGCGTCAGCGTCCCGGAATTACGGATGCCGCCGCCGCCGTCGCCCGCGTTGTTCCCGTTCACCGTGATGCCGGTAAGCATCGCGGTCCCGCCGGTGACATTGAAGACGCCGCCGGCATCGTCCCCGGCGTTGTTTCCGCTCACTGTGCTGTTGGTTAGCGTCAATGTACCGAAATTGAAGATACCACCGCCATCTTCGCCGGCATTGTTCCCGCTCACTGTGATGTTAGTAAGCAACGCTGTGGCGCCGTTGGCGTTATAGATGCCGCCGCCGCTTCCGCCGACATTGTTTCCGCTCACTGTGCTGTTGGTTAGCGTCAATGTGCCAGCATTAAAAACGCCTCCGCCTACATCACCCGTTCCTCCGTTGCGAATCGTGACTCCACTAATATTTACAGTTACTGCGGAGCCAAGAACCAACACTCTGCTGTCGGGGCGGGCACTCCTGTTGCCATCAATGATGGTACTCGACGCACTGCCACCCGTGATGGTTAGACTGTCGGTTATAGCGAGCTCGCTGACAAGGCTCAGAACGTAGCTGTTGGGCGGCAGATTGATTTGGTCGATACCGGCCAGGGCATTGCTCTCTTGGATAGCCGCGCGCAGCGTACAGGCGCCGTTTCCGGGGGCCGTTTCGCAGATGCCGTTGCCAGGACTAGAATCCGAAACATCAGCAGGGCTGTTGACCGTGAATACGGCAGCGTGCGTTGACGCCGACAGGAAGATTCCGAGGAGCGTAATTCCTATCGCGACGCCACAACGACCCGTATTACGTAATCTTTGCAAAACGAGGAGGCGTTGTCCTTGCAAGTAGCTTGTCGTTTCTCGATGCTCCACGTCAAAACGATGCGTAGGACCGCATACTTTCCGCACCACGGCGGCCGCTGTGCGGCTCGACAATATTGCGGCCGCTTAGGGATGTCAAACTGGGTAGAAAGCTGCTTTAAGAGAGCAACTTTCCCCCGCAACCCGTTAATCCGATTCCAAACGAGAAGAGCGAAACGAGTGACGATCGCGTGACGTGCGACGCGATCGTGTTTCGTCTTTGCCCCTGATAAATCCTTGTGATAGGTTGTCCAAACATCCTGCGAAAACATCGTCGAAATGCCCCATGGAAATATCTTTGAAAAGCAGCGCAAGGTACCCCCGCAAGTCCGCAATGGGTTAGAACGTGGACGTCGCTCGCACCCTCGACGATAACGAGCCGCTTTTTTTCGCTCGGCAATAACCAAAGACCATAGGCAATCGGCTTGTCGCCCTTGCGCCATGAGAAACGGCCGTCCTTGCCATTGCCCTTTTCGAGTTTGTGCCGTCGCTGGATTGATACGACGGTGCCGCCTTCGTCCTTATATGGGATCTCGACGCCGGCGTCCCTCTCGGTTAGCCTGAACGTCTCGCGCAGGTAGGACTCCGGCAATCCGCAAAAGTCGGCGTAATCCGAAACCGTCAAGGCTTTGGTTTTTCGCGCCGGCTTCTCGTCTTTGATCTCTATTCCGAATTTCCGCGCCAGCTCTTTTGCTGCGTCGAGCGGCTTTGACGCGATCTCGCCCATGAGCAAAAGATCTATATTCGAGCCGCCCTTGGCGCATGAGCCGAAGCAATGCCATTTGTTTTTTTCGGGTCTAACGTGAAAGCTCGGCGTGTTTTCGTCGTGAAAAGGGCAATGGCCAACAATCTCCCGGCCTTCATGTTTTAGCTCAAGGCTGGAAAAATACTCCCGAACAACCGACTCGATCGGGAGCGCGTTGACTCGCGCGAACAGGCCGTCGTTTTTCATGCCGACTTAAGCTCCGGAAAAAACTTAAACGCCGTCGTCACTGCGGCTTCGCTCAGCCTACCGTTGCAGTAACCGACGATTAATTGTCGTTTTACGCGGCGCATTGGAAGGCCGACAACACGGGCCGAGTTTTCGACTGCGGTTGACTTCTATCGAGGGGCTCTGGTATCCGAAGGGCATAAGCCGTCATTGCCGTTGTCTCCTAGATGTCGCATTCGCCGAGCCCCTTGCCAGGTCACGCTCGGCGTTTTGCGTTTTAGCTCGTAAAAATTTTACGCGGCGTCCGGTGCTGGCCGGGGCTTCAGTTCAACTCCCAATTTTTCTCGAAACACACGAATCTCTTCAGGTGTTGGCAGATCCCAACCGTGTAACAGGCGGGATAACCGGGGCTCGCTCATCGTGCGGCAGCCGGCAGCTTTAAACACCCTGACAGCGGCCGTTTGAGTGCCGTATCGAGCCACCAGCGCCGCTTTGATTTCAAAATCCATCATGCAAAATTCTCCTTTCGCGTTAGACACGTTTATTGGGCGAGCCTCTGCGGCGGCGCAAATCGGAAGAGTGCAGCGCGCTGGAGCGAAATCGGCTCGTAATGATTTGGATTGGTTAAAAAGAAAAACCACAAAGAAACACACCTTTTTAAAACTTTCTTAAGGTGTGCTCCCTGTGGCTAGGAGGGACTTAGGATTCCGACTTGATACCGCTCTTCCCGACGTCCGCTTGCTCTCTTAAAGCTCATGGGCCCCGCGCCTTTAGGCACGATGGCCGATTGGATACGGCCTGCCATGACTCGCGTCGGTCCGAAACCAACACTATGTGAATTAGCAATAAACTTTTTCTAGTACCTTGTCCAACAAAAAAAGAGGAGGATTCAAGCGCCTAGTTTTCCATTTGGCAATTGGCAAGTGCCACTGCCGCGGGAGATCATCGGACCGGATCGAGGCACTAGAGGAGGGGTTCGCCCGCCAGGAGCAGAACAAGGTGGTCAAACTCCGACCCAAGAGCTAACGCCAGAGATATGGCAGGGTTGAAGGCGAAGCGCCGTCACGGCTCACTGTCGACATTCTTTTTATCAGCGCCGCCCTTTTGTCGCTCTAGTGTTTGGCACTCGTCGCAGAGAGGACCGTTGGGCCGGTCGTACGAGACCAGGAGATTGAACTGTTTGGGATACTGGGAGCACCTCTGACAGAAGTGCCAAATATCACTGCCTGCGTGCGCTCGATATTCCACGGGATCAGCCTCCTCTTTCGTGAAAATCGTGCCCCTGAAAGAAGTCTATGTCGACTGAAACTTCGGTCAAGGCCTCGCCCGTGGAATTCAGGCGGTAATCAGGCGGGATTGGTGCAATCCTTTTTCGCCATTCGAGCGTCACATTCGTGACAGCGCTTAAAGTTGGCCGGAAGTTCTTCAATCCGTACACTGTCAGCCGCAATGAGCGGCCACTCCGAACATTCCTCGCAATGGTGCCAACTTTTCGTGTTTTCCGACCAACGATATTCCATATAGGAAATCCTCGTCTCACATTCGAAATCAGGGTTGATCCCAGATTAGCGTGGCTGATTTTAAGCTAGGCCAAATAGAGAATCAACTGCAGCGGATAAGCAATAAAGAATTACCCCAAAACGGCTCGCAGTATTTAGTCAAAAAGTTCGTGTTGCTGGAAGATCAATTTTTAACAGGCGGGTGCGATTTACGAAAACACGTACACTGCATAAGCCCAAGAAGGCATTTTTCCCTCAAGGCGCGATAGACGCTTTCCGAAAAATAGCTGAAATGCGTTTATTTTCGGTTGTTCACCATCGTGAATGTCTTGGTATTCGACTTGCACAATGACGGGCTAAGTGTCGATCAGGTTTTTACCCCATGTAGCCCCACGCGATAGGCAACTTTAACAAACAGCTTTCTGTGGACCGTTTAACATGGCGCGAGCCTTCGCTCGGGCCCTCGTTGTGAGCGCGAGAGTGTTTTTGAAATTTTCCAAAGGACACAGCTAAATGCCAGATAGGTTGGACATCAATAAAAGTAAATCGACGAGAACGGAAAAGCGGAAACGAGCCGATGCTTTCGAGCCCAGCTATGAAAATCGAGATACGCCATGGTGGTTGAGACACCACGGAGGAAGTGCATTACGCCGGATCATTGACATTACTAATGCGCGACGAATCCGAGTATTACCGCTCAAAGCCGCTGCTCTTTACAGAGGACTAGCGATTCTGACGCTCAACGCAATTATTGTCGCTGCTGGGCTGGAGTTTATCGCGAGGAGCAGCTTTAAGGTCGAAGAGCTTGTGTCGAGCCCTGCTCCAGCGTTGATCGGTGAAGGGAATCCGAGAGAGACGGTATCTTTTTATTCATCACAAGACTGGGCGCCAAAATACTGGCAGGAGTTTAGGCTAAGCCGTAAGCAACGTTATTATCCATATGTGGGTTGGAGGAGAGCGCCGTTCAAGGGCGAAACGATCAATGTGGACGAAAACGGCATCAGGGTTACGCCCGGCGCGGACTGCCGCGATGGCTCTTTTAAGATATTTGCCTTCGGCGAATCGTCAATGTGGGGAACCGGGTCTCCGGATTGGGGTACGATACCCGCCAACTTGCAAAAAGGTTTAAACAAAATCAGACAGGGCCCTGTTTGTGTGGTGAATTTTGCCGAGTCAGGCTATGTGTCTACGCAAGACCTCATTATGCTTATCGAGCAACTTCAGTCCGGCAACGTCCCCGATTGGGTTTTGTTTTACAACACGGGTGACATCTATGCCGCTTATCAATCCGGTCGAGCGGGCGTTATGCAGAATCTCGATCAACTTGCCGCCAAATTTGAGACGGGCGGGCAGCAGACGAAATTGATAGATCGGCTACGAAATACGTCTTCCTATGCCTTATTCGATGCCATCGTCACTAAAGCTACGGGTGCCAACTCAGAAAAAAAAGAAGCCACTCCTAAGAAACTGAATACTTATAAGACCATGGGGATCGAGGCAAAACAATTGAGTGATTCGGTCGTGCAAAATTATTTGGAAAACAACAGGATCGTGAATGCGCTTGGCGAAAAATACGGTTTCAACTCTCTCTTCTTTTTGCCACCCCACCTCTCATTGGGTAACAAGCGGCTGACAGCTGAAGAAACGGAAATGAAACGTGAAGAGGAGGAAGCCGATCCCGCTTTGAGTGAGCTTTTTACAACGGTTTATCATCGTCTCGAAAGCGAATCTTTGAAACATCGGAACCTTCACTCCATGGCTAATGTTTTTGACGATAGCGATGGGCTAATGTGGATCGATGAAGGTCACGCTACTCCCGTCGGCAATCAACTCATTGCGCGCAGAATACTCGACATAATCGCAGCGCGGTCATGAACAAAGTTCTGCCGACGTCCGCGCGCGCCGCGATTGTTCTGTTGAAACTAGCCGATCGTGCTGTACTCTCCGCGCGGAAGATTCAATCCTGCGAGATTCCAGCTTTGCCGGATTTCGCCTCGATAAGGAACCGAGTGATCGAACCGTCCAGTGAACCGTTCGCGCCACTAGAGAGGCGGAAGAACAGCTCGAGATTGGACTCGATCAATTTTCTAGTTTCATCGGCTAACCGGTAAACGTGCTCCAGGTTTTCCTCGCCCTTAATGCGGCCTTGAAAATATAAATAGTGATCCATTACTTTACGGCCAAGTTTGCCGACTAAATCATCAGCATGGGTTTTCTCGTCGATGAGTTTCTCGAGTAACCATTGCTGACTCAGCGCGATTTCCCGTTGGCTTTGCGCCGACCGTAGAGGAGCTTTATCCTCTTTAGCATCAGCATTTAGCGGTAATGGCAGCTGCGCGGCAAATTTCACGAATTGACGCACCGCCATTGTGTTGCCATGCTTTGTTCTTTTGTCTTTGATTCCCGCAATATAAGACCGCCCCAACTCCTCAGTGATTTTCCCAATTCGTTGTTCGGCGACGTATTTGACGAACCCGGCTACCCTTTGAGTATACAGTGAAGCGGTATGCTCCGATTTGCCCGAGGCGATCAGGTGCTGCTTGAAGTCATTCAGGAGTTGCATAAGCAGTTCCTTACAAAAAAGTAGAACAGAGAAAAGTTTATTTCCTCCGGCTCAAAGCTTTTCTTTGTCGAGCGAGATTTCTTATGGATCAGGCGGAGAGGAACCGAGAAGTCGTATCGATATGCCTGAAGAGACCCCTTTAAATCATAAACAGTGTAGGCGTTTCAAGCAGGAGATTGATAAGAAATTTTGTAAAATGGGATTCTGATGATTTGAAGGTTATTCTCTGACAACTCTCCGCGCGGGCTTGCCGTCGATCTCAGTTGTCACCCCAAACTGATTAAGGATTGATTTTCAGGAACGCTTGGGTGCGCCTCGGCGGGTTAATCGATCGGTCATTCTCGCCGGGGGCGCCGAGCGAAAGGCGATTCGAGATACGAATCAGAGCGGAACGTAAAGCGGGTCAGTTGCTGGCGAAAATGGAACGGGGAAAGCGGGGACCGAGAAAATTAAATTCCAGCGTGAAAGTAATTCGCCGTATCAGGACGCCACTATTGGGAACGTGCCGTTGATCAAGAGGCCCTAAGTAGCCCATGCCGACGGCGCCACTCTATGCGGCACTGAGTCCTTTGGCATTTTTTTCCACAATTCTTGCCGCGCCAGCGCCAACGTAAAAGCGCTTACTAGATGGAAATTTTTTTTATCAGCTTGAGCCTTCTCACGATAGCGCCCGCTCTGTAGCGCCTGGGTAAGAACCGCAGTGTTTATTGGACTGAATTGCACGGCCGGCCGGAACGTAAAGGGCTGGGCCCGCAGTAGCATATCTCGCATTTGGTCCAAGCGGTTTTCCCAGTTATGCCAAATTGAAATCCACTGGCCGCCCAAGATCTCCACAGCCGCCTCATGTGTCTTGGATCGAATTTCTATATTTAGGGTGTCTTCGTACCCTCCCATCAGCTCTAGGCGAGGACAATTCGCCGATAGCCACGGCCTTAAGTATTCGGAGAAGTGACGGCGCAGGCTCATTCCTTCGGTTAGAAACGCGGCAAAAATCCTGACCTCATTGTTGTAAGCCTGCCCAACGACACTTGCCGCAAAACTATCGTCACAGCTGACGCCTACAATCAGCGGCCAGTTGCCCGATACAATTCGCAGGGTCTCGCGCGATATGTGCAGGCTCGCATTAAATTCGTGGTAGTGAGCCTTTTCCCTGTCGGCAGTTAAAAGCAGGTAATAAACCCCCGCCACGCTGTTGCTCAAATCGTCGTGCAATCTTGGCGGGTGGTCGACGGTGTCCTTGCCAGCTCTTCCACGCTTTCTTTCGAGACGACGCAGTTGAGTGAGCAGCCGCTTATCGTCGGGCAATTCAACGGCGCGGCTATTCGTTACCGGGATAAAGGATAGATAGAGCTCGTTCTTATTTGCCTGCGCTTGCTGGTAGGCGATCCCATGCGACCCAAACTCAGCGATTGGCCATTCACCGGCAAAACGATCCCCGCTAACAGTTAAGCAGCCGTAGGCTTTTAAAACCTCGGCTATCTCACCGGTAACCTCTTTAGGATTGAATGGCGGATCCCATGCCCGGACCAAATCAATAACCGCGTTGCCACTCTCGTCCCGATGGCCAATGGCAAGCGAAAAGGAATCAACTTTTCCACCTGACGGATCCGTAAACGCCCGATACTCGATAAAAGGCGACGATGGTAACTCATAGCGGCCCTTTATGGTGCAAAACTCCAATGCCTCTGGACTAAATGCCGCCTGCAGGTCCGTCCTAAACGTCGCCAACCATTCGGCTGTTGCGCCTTCCGGGTCGCGCTCAAGTTCCCGCTGAATCAAGTCTTTGTCCAGCGTCGGATTCATCCGCAAGCTCTCGGCTTGCCAGATAAGCGTGTGATTGTCGTCCTTGCCGAAATGATCGCGGTGCTGCTCGTAAATGGTGCCGCTTTGCGAGTAAGGCGTGGTAATAGCGATTATCTTGGCGCCTGGGATTGTGCTTGTTGCCGGCCTCAATGCGGTCAGTACTTCACGGTCCGGTGAGACTCCTTCGCTATCCCAAAAAGCAACCTCATCCAAAATTGCAGCGGCAACGGTCAACCCACGGATGGCGCGGAAGTCCGACGTCTTAACCATGATGATTACGCCATTGTTGAGCTCGATTTCGTCCGCCCGTTCCACGTCTATCATCGCTTCCAGGGCCGCAACGGCATGCAGGATGCCGGAGACGTAGCTGAACACTATCTTTGCCTGGTCACGATCGCGCGCCAAAATGAGAATGGC
>Ga0207701_10001670_pt1 | contig 23166 bp, 27 predicted proteins | sample KBSSwiSSwithPhiX_FD_184294 | JGI IMG/M metagenome (GOLD analysis project Ga0207701, IMG submission 184294) | Switchgrass rhizosphere bulk soil microbial communities from Kellogg Biological Station, Michigan, USA, with PhiX - S5 (SPAdes) (version 2) | ecosystem: Environmental > Terrestrial >... | reverse complement strand
TAAACTCAGTAATGATCCTAAACCAGACATAACAGATTACACTTTTGACGAATACGGCGACATTGTGAAAAGAAAAAAAAGAGATCCCAACGGAACCAGTTTACCAGATGAAAAAAGTGAATACACACTAACTGAATACAACGAACTGGGATGGAAAAAAAAAGAGACAACGCATTATTACTTGGATTTGGAAACACCCCCCTACCATCTCAATACAACGTATTACACTTACACAAATAAAGGCAAAACCGAGACCGCAAAAACTTATGACCGTAAAAAGCTTTTCTTAACGACAATTACAAATTATGATGACATGGGTGCCCCCCTGAGTATTTCGTCATTTAATCATTTCCTGAATAAACAAGCATATAAAAAAGTTTTCAAGTATGACTCATTGGGAAGACTAATAAAGTATGTTACATCATCTGATGATGATTATGATTGCCCGGGTAAGGGTAATTTTTCAAATGAATTTAAATACAATTCAGTTGGTTTATTAATTGAGCAGCGACATACCTTCGCAAACACTCTTTGTATACTTCAATTTGAATACAAATAAAAAATTACAAATAATTGTTGTCCTGAGTTGTTATTTTCTTACATTAAAAAAAATGGAGTTTGCGAAATGCAAACCCCATTGGCCCGATCTATTCTGATAACTTTATTTGTTACTAATATTTTTATTTAGCCGGGCTTGAAGTAACATTCATATCCCTTACACAAACATATTTGCCATCACGTTTTTGAAAGTAAGACATGTAATGGCCTTTATTGACTTCTGCTCCTGCAGAACTCATCTCGGTCCATGAACCTATTTCAACGAGCATATTGCCCTCGCCAAAAAGATCTACTACTTTATAAACATTAGTATTGCCTGATGTGTCTGCAGCAAGGCGTTTTGCAAGGCTTTCTTTAATTGCAGCTTTGCCGATCTCTGGCATCCTGTTCCTGCTGTAACTGACAGCATCGTCGCTATAATAGGCAACTACTTTATCAGCATCTTTTGCTTTTTCAGCTGTAGCATAAGCATCTTCCATGGCCTGTATGTCTTTTTTTACAGCATCCATGTCAACAGTAGTTGCGCCTTTTTCATTGGAACATGAAACAATTAGTAAAGTTGAACAAGCAATTAAAATTGCGGATTGAAATTTTCGTATCATAATATTTGATTTAGGTGAAAGATGAGGAGAAGGTAGTCTTTATTAATTTGATCCTTTTTTTCATTTTCGGTCGATCCGACAGCAGCTGCAGGGTATTTTGACAAGGATCAATCATTTTTTCATCCTCTTTTATTTTTAGACAAAATTATTATCTTGTTGATTTCAAAACCTATCGCATGCCAAAACAAATTGCCTTTACTTTTATTGCTCTTTTTATTTTATTATTCTCGCTAACTAGTTGTCACATTTCGCAAAAAATGGATGCGTATGTTGGAGATCAATTCAATAATAAAGTACCGAAACCAGATAAAAGAACTGACACAACCATTATCGTTAAATCATCTATTCCTTCCGATCCGAATGAGTTATCACATACTGTTAAGTCCAGTAAAAATTTATTCCTGCTGGTTTACTGGAAATATGATTACCGTCATACCTGCACATTGAACTCTGCAATTGGAGTAAATTATTTAAGGAAAGGTATTTACCAGCAAGCCAGTAAATTGAAACAAAAGTTGAACGGACAACAACTTGAACTAACAATAGAACAAGTTCCCGGCAGCTTTGCTATTGTTGATAAAGGCCATGTTATATTATTGATCATTCGGTTGGACAAATACTATGTAGAACCCGAGTTTAAAGACATTGTCGTTTCATATAAAACATTGCAAAACGGAGTCGAGACGAAAACGGGTAAAATAAATATTAATACTTTTCAAAAAAACAAGGGAATGGGTTTTTTCCAATCGTGGAAAGGGGCCACATCAGAATTTCTCGGCAGATACAATACTTACCTAACAGATATGAGCCATGCAATTGTAGATAAGCTTATCGCGGAGCTGTAATTATAAAATGTAATGATCATTTTTTTTGATCATATGGAAAATATCGTTGCCATTTCCAGGGAGTATATGTATCGCCGATCGCGAACTCCAATAATTCTTTAAAAATACTTTCACCATTATCACTGTTGGTCAGTATAACTATACCCAATTTTTTTTCCGGGAAAAGGATAGAGTAATGTTGAAAGCCATCGCCATGACCTTCTTTGAACACGCCGTAACCAAATGGAGTTTGCAATCTTCCCCACCCCAGCGCATAACCAAGAAGAATATTATCATTCTCATCAGTGGGGTCTTTCCATGCATCTGTTCCCATTTGGATCTTGCTGCGTATACGTAACTGTTGTTTGAAAAGAGTGTCATATGTTGCCGGTTTCAGTATCTTCTTTCGTAATACAGCTTCGGTAAATAACTTATAGTCATCAGGTGTTGTTTCGAGAGTACTTGCAGAACGGGGCGCATTGTCTTTATCTTTTGGATATGCTTTACCAGCAGTATCATGACCAAAGCAATAATTGTTTTCAAATGCAGGCTGCCATGTGTAAGAAGAATTTTTCATACCCAATGGCCCGAATAATTTTTCCTGCATCAGTTCATTCAGCGATCTGCCGGTTATTTTCTCGATCACGAATTGCAGGTAACAAAGTCCTTCACCTGAATAGCTAAATTCTGAGCCGGGTTCAAAATGGACATGTAGTTTCTGGTCGGGTTCATACCAGCGCCAGTTGGCAAAACCGGATGAATGGCTAAGACAATGACGTGCAGTTATTTTTTTATACAGATCATCTTCTTTCAATGAAGTGTAATCCTGGTTCCAACTTGCGCCCTTTCCATAGTCATATACCGGTTTGGGAAGATAATCCTGTAATGGCTTATCAAGACTGATGATCTTTTCTTCTACCAACTTCATAACCATCACGGCAAAAACGGCCTTACTGAGCGATGCTCCGTAAATATTGGTGTTTGTTTGTAAAGGATCTTTGGTATCTGAATTTTTGTAACCGAATACTTTGTGATAAACAGGCTGGCAACCATTGAATATGCTGATAGCAAGCCCGGTTACAGATGCTTCTTTCATCAACCGGGAGATCTTTGTGTCAAGTTGTTGCGAAGTGATCCGGCTATTGTCGAGGCGAATAATTGACTGTGCAAAAATAAAAGAGCTAATGAAAAGAGAAATGGTGATAAATATAATTTTTCGCATGGTTGAAGTTAGGAATTCCCAGGTGTCGGTAGTATTCAATATATAGAAATCAATAATTGTTGTGCAGTCCCGATAGCACTTATTTTATTTCAGATGATATTCCTGTTTGATCATTTCAATGATCTCCTGCGCTTTTTTCATGGCAGGTTTCAGCAATCCAATCAATTTATATTCCATGTCACCATATATAACTATAAGATTAATTAATTCCTGGTCCGATTCCGGAGTTCGATTGAGAATAACCTGGCTCTTCTTTTCTAAAGTATCAGCATTTATTATCATGTCCTGCGTTCTAAAGTGTTTTGTTACATAAGGGGCGATGGATTGCATAAAAAAGGTTAACGAATGTTCAGGGTTTCCCAATGTTCTTGGTATTAATATCCCATAGTATTTTTGAAGGGCATCAGTAAGTTCATCATCATGTATGTATCGAAGACTTCCTGATGATTTCATTTGATCATAGGTAGCAGTTGTTACTTGCACATCGTAAGTATACAGCATAGGTACAAAGGCGGATATTACCTGGTAATCTGTAGGTTTAACACTTGCAGTCATAACATTTACAAATGCATCTGTTTTCTTTTGGAATCGTTCAAGGTCAGCTATTCTTTTTTTATAAAAAGCAGTATCCTCACTGAGGTCAGACAATAAACGACTAATAAATTTTTTCTCTCTCTGCTTTTCAATATAATGTTCCCGCTGATTTTCTGCTAAGAACCCACAGAACACTGCAAGAAATAACATTAAAAACTCCCATAAATAATGTGTCCATTTTTTTCTTGCAGTATGAGAATGATGGTGTACTTCCATAAACGTTAGTGGCTTTAAACTGAAGATACAAAATCAATATCGTAGGGAGATTTTCCGTCTACAAAGGGCTTGCCCATAAGAAAACCATAAACAAAAGAAATGATACCCCGACTATCATCTGGATGTTTTAGTTCTTACCAGTAGAAAAAAATTCAAAAAAGATCATCATCCTGTCCAATTTCATCAAACTAGTTTGTTAACATATATAATCGACAAAAATTATAAATTAAACAATCAGCTATGAAACTGAAATTAGTATTACCTTCTTACGCCCTGCTTGCACTGGCAGCATTATCAATAGTTGTATATGCTTTTACGTTCAAGCCAAAATTCCGGGTGACAGAAAAATTAAAAACTACCAATATGAGTCAACCAATTATTTTTTCAACCTATCTTCTTCTTGATGGCAGATGTAAGGAAGCCATGGAATTTTATAAATCATGCTTTGGTGGGGATCTGATCATGACAACTGTCAGTGAGTCGCCCATGAAAGGCATTTTTCCTGAATCAATGCACAGCCGGGTAGTGAATGCAAAATTAGTGAGCGGAAATATTAATATCTCTGCATCCGACTGGCTACGCCCATCCGAAACGCCTGTACAGGGAAATACTGTTTGTCTTTATTTAAGCGGAGGCACTTACAGTGAGATCAAAAGTTTGTTTGACAAACTCTCTTCCGGCGCAACAATTACTGACCCACTCAAGGAAGAACCCTTTGGTGTATATGGAGCATTAAATGATAAATTTGGATTCAGGTGGATGTTTCATACTGAGAAAAAAGATTAGAGAAAGAAACGGCATAAATTCAAAAGGCCTGGGAGACACCAATGGTGAGTAAATGAAAAATTTATCTATGCGTTTTTATGGCATATATTAGCCTGCTACAAACTCAGCTTATGAAATATTTAATCTGCTTCTTTTGTTTAAGTTTTTCTTCGTTTGCTTTTTCCCAAAAAAATGATTCCACAACCATTATTCAACTGTTAAAGAATGATTACGGCACATTGCTTAGCAAGGATCTTAAAAAACACATTAACAATTGCACAGAAGATTATCTTCTGATCGAAGCTGGAGATATCATGAATATGGAAGATGAGTCAAAATGGTATAAGGATGATGCGAATAAAGCATCTGATCGAAAAGACAAGTTTGACTTTAAATATATCCGGATCGATGGCAATATTGCTTATACTGTTTACAATTTAAGATCAGATATAACCAAAGAAGGAAAGCTTACTCAAAAAAACTGGAATGAAAGTACCATATTTCGTAAAGTGAATGGAGAATGGAAGATCGCATTAATACATTCCACACCGATCAAACAATAACTCCAATGCCTGCATCATTACGCCGCCTTATTTCGATCCAGTCCGTTCGGGGTCTTGCCCATAAGAATTCCTAAACTCCTTGCTATTCTGAAAGGACTCGTTTGGAAAGAGAAGCGAAAAATTTATTCATAACTTTTTATATTATAAATTAAAGAGTTGTCCCGGGTTCTTTGCTCAAAGAACCCGGGACAACAGAATGTAATTGAAATTAAAAGTTTAAAGTAGCTTCTTAAAAACTCAATTCTTTGTATAAAAAAGATAGGAGGCCGTATAAGGTATACTGTCCAGTTGACCGACCTGCGCTCCAGCTGGGATCGTTGCTGGTGCCAAACCTGCCTGGGTGCATATTCGTTGAACAAAGGTCACCGGATTATTAGGAGTGCTTAGTGCACTATCAGCTTTTAACAATAACCATTGAATGGCGGTTGCATCCGGGGTAATTCCCTTCACTTTTTTTGCAACTACTTTTTCATCCTTGAAAGGTCCTTTTAAAAATTGCCAGCTTGGCCCTGCAAAGTGATGAATAATTGGATTTACAAAGTCTGGCTTTGTGTATAAAGTTGCCAAAGGTGCAATATTCACCCATACTAAAGTATTGGGATCGGCTGCACTACGCTGGATCTCGTAAATCTGTACACCCCTTGCGAACGTCTGCAAAAACAACCTGTTTCCTTCAGGCACCTGCAAACTATCAGGGATAGTGCTACAGGGAGTTATCTCAGGCATTGCATTGCCGTTTGTGTTGATCTTACTTTGTGCTTCGCTACTGTTTTTAAAATTTGCATTTTGTTCTTTCTGGCAACTTGTAATTACAAGCGCAAAACTGGCTATGAGCATAATTCCATAGACCTTTTTACCGATTCTTTTTTTCATATTCAATATTTATTTTTTCGCCTACTCTGGTTAGGATTTTCGGCTTCCTCCTTTTTAGTGAATGATGTTTTTATCAACCGCCGTGTAACATTGATAAATAGTAATTCTTTTCTATGCATACTGACAGGGAACACAGTATTTAAAATACCAATGGCATTGCATAGATTTCCGCTCACTGCTTATAAAACAGCAGCAGATTTGATCATATGCCAGTTCTCTTGAAAGAATAGATTGTTTATTGAAACGGTTTGAAATCCTGTTTTACATAAGAACTTCAATTGTTATCTCTGTGGATTTTCTTCAACGACTAATCGTTTTGCATGACACTACGATTACAATGACTGTTAACACAAAAGGTGCACATATAATTCTTTTTCATAGCTATACTTTATAATTTCCAAAACGGTAATTGAAATAACTGGGTTGCGTTTTAAAAAAAATCACCTGGTCCTCTGTCCGCCCTGGATCTTATCTGAAGAGAAATTACAAAACATGAGAAGTGTTGCGGTCAGACTCCCTGCTCATCGAAGTGATCACTAAATGAAAAAATACATTAAATTCTTCCCAGACGAGGCCCTCTTAATTTTCCTAAAACGAACTTGCTTGCTATTCGGAAGAGACTCGCCTGGAAAAAAAAATCATAGCATCATTCATTTGCACTTTCTGCAAAACACCTTTCATCCGGAACAATTGAAGCTCGGACGGGCTTATGGTTTAGTCCGAATACCGGAGCCACAAATAGTAGCGGCTTCACTGGGCTTCCTGGTGGCGTTCGAGTTGGCGATGGTGCTATCGACTTTTCAGATCTTAACCGAGGGAGTTACTGGTATAGTTCTACGGAATTCTCTAGTGATCGTGCCTGGAACCGCCAAACCTTCTCTGATGGTAGCTATTTGCAAAGCTGCCACGAGCAAAACACTCCTCAGCCCTGTTCCACTAAGTGGATTGGGATGTCTGTTCGTTGTGTAAGGGATTGATAATTTGATTTCCCTGTTCTCAGCAGTATTCAATAAATAAAAATCAATAATCGTGGACCTATTCATATTTATCTGGAGATGGAGGTCAACCCGGATAATTAAGGGGAAATTTATGGACATCTTACATTAAAACTAATGTAATGGCTTTGTCAGTAAATAATGAGATGGCTGTTAATTGCCTTTTGGCCCAAATATTGGATATTGAAAGAATATGGAAAAGTCACAAGAGTTTTTGAAAAGAGAATTTGTTCACTTATTAAGTGATACTCTTGCTTTACTCGGGGCGGAAACACGGTTAGTTGAAGATATAAAAAGCATAGAAGAAAATCCTTTCTCGAACAAAGTCATTGACAGGATCAGGGAATATAATCGTGAGCAGAAAGACAAAACAAAAGATTCTGTAGCCCTGTTAAACACTACATTCTGCGTGTAATTAAACCGTATGGTTGGTAGGCAGTATGTGGTAAATGTGCATTGGCGGATAAATCACGCCGCTTTACTTCGATTTGCTTTCTCTACAAAATCACCAAAGTATTCAGTCAACTTATCTAATCCAGTTGATTTCCTATTAGCATCAAAAGTCCATTGATCAGTAAACTTGAGGCAGCCCAGGAAATAATTATCACAATCATACAAATGCCAAAATGATGCTGCACCGTCGTTCCTTGTAATTTTTGTAAAGTAACAATCTTTATATGTTACTCCGTTGTGTTTAAAACTGATTGATATTGGATCCATAGATACAAAATAGAAACCCATTTGCTGGAAACAAAGGGGCTTTTGATAAGTAATTTACCGTTGTATGATTTGTATTAACTGCGAGGTTCTTCCTCCGCCCGGGTCTTGCCCATTAAGAAATTACAAAACAAAAGATTCGGATAGCTAACGGAAGATGAGAGTAGATCCTGCAGCTTAATGTTTTTCTTCCAGGTAATGTTTCTTCAAAATATCCTCACCAAACTCATTTCCTTTTTCACGCCAGATGGTATGGATATGATTTGCACTTCTGCGTGGCCCACCAGCATTATCAAACTCAATTAAAAAGGTAGGGCCGTTTATGAAAAAGATAGGACTGGAAAAATAAAAAAGCAAAACGGAGGAAAAGCAGGATTTTTTACCTTTATATCCTGTAACCTTCATCGAATGAAATACATCAGTCTTTTATTCCTTCTTTATTTCTCCACCATTGCATTCTCACAACAAATTAAAGTTACCACTGCCTTAAAAAAACAAATTGACAATTACATCAGGTGGGAAATGGCAAAAGAACAGATACCCGGTCTTAGCTATGCCGTTGTAAGTAATGGAAAAATAATCGACAGCGGTGCTTATGGTTATGCAAATGTTGAGTTGAAGACACCCGTTACTTCCCACACATTGTTTAACATCGGTTCAATTGGCAAAACGTTTACCGCCACAAGCATTATGTTATTGCAAAAAGATGGAAAATTATCAATTGATGATCCCATCAATAAATACCTGGACTCTTTACCCGATAGCTGGAAGGACATCACCATAAAACATTTGCTTACGCATACATCAGGTATAAAAGATTATGCTCATGATTTTCCCGGTTACCCCTACATTCCAAAAGACCGCAAACAGGAAATAACAGAGGCGCAGTTTATCAGGATGGCAACAGATCTTCCACTGAATTTTCAACCGGGTGAACGCTGGGCCTACAGCAATTCAAATTTTGTGTTGCTTGGTTTCATCATTCATAAGTTGAATGGAAAGCCTATCGGTGATTTTATGAAGGAAAGGATCTTTGGCCCCGCACAAATGAAAGAGACAAGATATACAGATGTCTTTGAGATCATACCCAATCGTGCACACGGATACCTGCTGGATGAGGACGACAACAATAAATTCATCAATGGAACTTACGTCAGCAATTTCTTTTCCAAAATGGGTGATATGGGCATACTCACTACCGCAACTGACCTTGCCCGATGGAGCATAGCACAAGACAATGCAACGATCCTCGACAAACAAACACTGAAAGAGATGTGGACACCTGCCACTTTAAAAACAGGAGTTAAAGCGACGGGCATTCTGGGTGCCAATTATGGAATGGGCTGGGGATTGTTAGATCATCGCGGCTATGAAGAAGTGGGACACGGAGGTTCTTTTATCAATGGCTACACAGCCGCCTTTTCCCGCTTTCCGGAGAAGAATTTAGCAGTTGTTGTTCTTACCAATTTGAATCCAACAAGTGTTTCGTGGATCGATTTTCATATCGCCGGATCTTTTTTCCCTGATCTAAAAGGTCCTGATCAATTGCAACCGGCAAAAGATGCCGACACTATTTTCAATCAAAAGATCCGTTCCTTCTTAGAAAGTTTAGGGACGGGTAATTATGATCGTTCGCTGGTGACCGAAAGTTTTATACAGCGCCTCAACCCAATTACTAAAATTATTTTCGATCCATCGGCAAAACCTGATCTGAGTTTTGTCGGTTCCGATAAAACAGTGACCAAACACCTTCAACGCTATGGCATTGAAGTAAAACAAATAAATTATTACAAATTAAAGTTTGGGCCTGAAACCCATTACGTTGCCATTTATCTTACTATTGACAACAAGGTAGCAGATATGAGAGGCTATTAGAAAATACACTTACATCTTTATATTACTTATGAAGTCTGAGACCCGTTTATTAAAATTATTTCGGTTTATAAAACTAAAAACGTGATAAGATGAGTCCCCCATCTATCATGATCACCTGGCCTGTTGAGTAGGGAAAATTTCCCAGTGCTAATGCACTTACTGCTTTACCTACATCATCAGTAATTCTTTATAGCGCCGGGGTCTGCCAAAATCTTTTTTCTTGTTTTGTTATTTGTTCATTGGCAAGGCCCCGGGCGGACGCAAAATTATTTTTTAAAAAACCTTTGGAATCGCTAACTTCAAAATCCATTCCTTACCACTCCGTATACATTCAATCCACTTTTTGAGAACTAGGTTAAAAAAGTAAAACAGATTTATTTTTTCATCATTAAAAACTAAGATTTATGAAAAAGAGTATTTTCTTAGGGCTCATGATGCCCGCATTTTTATTTCTTCTCATGGTTACCACCAACTACGGTCAAAAAGATACACGTAAACAGAATGATGCGACGAGTCAGGAAGTCTTACCCTCAAAAGCACTTACCAAAGTCTATGATTATAATTCGTTAACCTTTGGCCAAATAAGACTTTACTCTATGGAGACTCAAAAGTATTGTTTTAATCAAATGAATAGTAGCAGCAAAGCCAGGATCTGGATGGAGAGAATCTCATATGTAAGCACTTTATATAAAAATCCAATAAAAAAGACAAAAATACTGGAGCTAAAAACATTTATTCGTCCCGAAATATTTTCAAACAAACAGTTTGGGGATTTTGAGATCACTGTTAATAAATGGATAGTTGATAACAAAGAAATATTTGGACCCGAAAATTTAAGACTTATATTGACCACAATGAGCGAATTAAAAATTAGGGACACTAAAAATGAAGATCTATCCGAGGTAACTTACACTGCTAAAATACTTTGTCCGCCGAGATGTTTTTAGGACTTCACACAATGCATAGCCGCTTACCGACAACAGCGTACTGAAACATGATTAGTTTAGATTCTTCATAGCGCCGGGGTCTGCCAAAATCTTTTTTCTTGTTTTGTTATCTGTTCATTGGCAAGACCCCCAGGCGGACGTAAAAAGATAGGATTGGAAAAATAATTAATTCCTAAAAACGTGATAAGGTGAGTCCTCCATCTATCATGATCACCTGGCCTGTTGAATAGGGAAAATTTCCAAGGGCTAATGCACTTACTGCTTTACCAACATCATTAGGATAGCCCCAGCGCTTTTGAACAGTTAAGCCTTCGCCGATCAGCTTATCATATTTTTCTTTTACAGCAGCCGTCATGTCAGTATCAATCACGCCAGGCCGAACTTCATAAACAGGAATATCAAATTCGCCTAACCGTACGGCAAATAATTGCGTTACCATACTAATACCTGCTTTAGAAACGCAATATTCTCCACGATTGACATTAGCTGCTGTCGCAGAAACAGAAGAGATATTGATAATACAAGATGCAAATGAAGTGTCAGCCTTTTTCTGTTCGATCATCCAGTTGGCAACATGCTGTGAGAGGAAATAAGTGCTTTTAAGATTGGTGGCGATCAACCTATCGAAACTTTCTTCTTCTGTTTCAAGTATGTCTTTTCTTTCTTTTGGTGCTACACCTGCATTATTTACGAGCACATGCAGTTTGCCAAAATATTTTTTAACCCGTTCAATTATTTTTTTTCTGTCTGCTGTTAATGAAACATCACCCTGGCAATATAAAACATCAGCGCCTGCATTACGCAGTTCCAGTAAAGTGTCAGCAATGGCTTTTTCTTCTCTTACTCCATTCACTGCAAGATCAAAACCGTTTTGAGCAAGATGTTTTGCAATTCCAAAACCAATGCCCCTGGTCCCTCCTGTTATTAATGCAACTCTTTTCATAAAGATTAAAACAGTTTTCGATAAGTTTTTGGAACCACATAGAATATAGGACACAATAGAAAACACATAGTCTATGTGCTAAAACCTATGTTTCTATGTGCCTATGTGGTTCATTGAATATATTTCAATAGAATTACCGAACGATGAAGTGAGTGACACAACAGACGTTGATAGTAGTAGTGTGGCTGACTTCATAAAAATTATTTTCTTAAAGTTCGGGAATATCAACCCAACAACGGTTGCTCCAGCTTTCTATTCCTTTTTCAGCCAATTGTACACCTTTAGCACCATCACGAAGATCCCATGGAAAAGGTTCATCTTTTACAATATGCTTTAGAAACAATTCCCATTGCACCTTGAAAGCATTATCATATGTTTCCTGCTCGCCTACTTTTTTCCAGCCGTCAAAAAAAATAATTGGTTGGGCAACGTCAGGATTCCAAACTGGCCGCGGTGTATTCTCATAACTTTGAGCATAACATTCACGCAAACCCGCCACGGCTGATCCTTTGGTTCCATCTACCTGCAATGTAAGAAGATCATCACGTCTCACTCTCACCGTCCATGATGAATTGAAATGAGCAATGACACCATCCTCTAACTGAAATGTTGCATACGCTGCATCATCAGCAGTGCATTCATATTCTTTTCCTTGTTCATCAACTCTTTTCGGAATATGTGTTGCCCCCAAACATGAGACAGCTTTTACTTTTCCAAAAACATTATCGAGCACATAACGCCAATGACAAAGCATATCAACAATAATTCCTCCATCATCTTCTTTCCGATAATTCCATGAAGGACGTTGAGCCGGAATCGTATATCCTTCAAAAACCCAATAGCCGAATTCACCTCTCACAGAAAGTATCTTGCCAAAGAAACCTTGTTGAATAAGCTGTTTTAATTTCAATATACCGGGAAGCCATAGTTTATCCTGCACCACTCCGTTCTTTAATCCTGCGTTTTTGCATAGGTTATAAAGTTCCATAGCAGTTTTAGTATCTGTTGCGACTGGTTTTTCACAATAAATATGTTTGCCTGCTTTCACAGCTTGTTTAACAGCATCTGCCCTTCTTCCTGTTACTTGTGCATCGAAATAAATAATATTGTTTTTATCAGCGAGAGCTTCATCAAGATCGGTCGTCATTCTTTTTACTCCGGATAATTCACAGAGTTTTTCCAGCTTACTGCTATTTCGTCCAACAAGTATTGGATCAGGCATGATCGTTTCTTCTTCGCTGACCTTTACGCCACCTTGTTTTATGATCGCTGCAATGGATCGTAACAAATGTTGGTTGGTTCCCATACGACCTGTTACGCCATTCATGATGATACCTATTTTATGTTCTTTCATTGTCAGCTATTTTCTTTATATGCCTTAATTATTTTTTTCAAAAACTGAGCCTGGTCCTGTTGCCAGTATTTATTAGAAAAAATTTCCACCTCATAAAATCCATTGAATCCCGTTGCTTCTACCCATGATCTTATTTTATTGACAGGAATACATCCATCACCCATTAAACCACGGTCAAGCAATATATCAACTGTGGGAGTATTCCAATCGCAAATATGAAAAGCAAATAAATGATGATTTTCTCCGCAACGTTTAATTTCCTGTTTTAAAGATGGATCCCACCAAAGATGATATACATCTACAGCAACGCCAACATAAGACGAATTTATCTGTTCTGCCATGTCATTTGCCTGTGCTAATGTATTAATTGCGGAACGTGTATCTGCATACATAGGATGTAATGGTTCGATAGCCAGTTTTATTCCAGCAGCCGCTGCTTGCGGAAGAATAGTTTGAATGCCTTCTTGTATTTGCTTTCTTGAATCTTCAAGTGATTGAGTTGGATCGGCTCCACAAACGAGAACTATTAGTTGTGTCCCTAATTCAGCAGCTTCTTCAATTGCTATCAAATTATCCTCAATCGCCAATTCCCTTTTTTCTTTTTCTTTATTGGGAAAAAATCCTCCCCGGCAAAGTGAAACAATATTCAATCCATGATCTCGCAATAGTTGACCTGTTTGTTTGATATTTCTATTTGTCAGTGCATCCCTCCAAACCGTTATTCCTTTTACGCTTTCTGCTGAATAATTTTTTGCGGCTTCTTCAATGCTCCATGGCTTGGTTGTGATGGTATGAATACACAATTGCGAAAGATCAGTTAGTTGTTTGGCACCCATTAAATGCAATTGAAGAATGTATAATATTTTTCTTTGTTAATAATACGTTGCAAGTAAAGGCAACACTCACGAATATGATAATCTCCCCACATGCTTGATTCACCATTCGGGATTTTACTGCCTGCAGGAATATGATCCCATCCATTCGGCCGATGATAGATGGAATGTAATATCATTCCCTGGTGAGCATCATTGATACTCAAATAAGGTTCATCCAATAAAGTATTCATTACAGAAAGGCCAGCCTGCCAGTAACGATCTCCATTTTTATCATCTCCTTTATTTTGTAAATACTTTCCCAACCGCAACAAGCCTTGTGCACCAATCGCGGCTGCTGAACTATCAACTGGTTCGTAAGAATTAAATGGATCAGCAGCTTTATGTAAATAATCTCCCATTTTAAAAAGTCCCGGCGCACCGGTGTCCCAATAAGGAATTCCATCAGTGCAGGAGTTTTCTATATAAAAATCACTTGTAGCTTTTGCAGCTTTCACCATAAGCGATTCTAAATTCTTTTTCGCTCCAAAATTTTCAAGAGTTATTTCACTTACTGTATCAAACCATTCCAATTCCTCAGCAAAACCACACATGGCCCAGGCAAGTCCTCTTGTCCATGTTGTAAAACCTGAAAAACCTTGTTGTGAATTAGAACAACGAAAATTTCCATCTTTCGCATTAAATACACTCTCATGTGCAGTACGACCCCAGATATCATAACTATCACGTCCTTCACCATAGAATACTGAATAGTTTGCTGTCGCTTTCAAATGTTGAATAGTCCGATCTAGCAGATCTATTTTTATATCGCCTTCTCCCTGGAAAACATGACCCAGGCAATGACTTACCACTAATGCACGACATGAACGGATCGTGTCTACAAATAAAGAATGCGGGCCATTGAAAGAATGAATGAATCCTCCATTTTTTATTATTGTCCATCGGCGGGCTTGCACGGCGCCAGAAATTTTCAATGCTAATTCATAAAAATCTTTTTCCCATTCATTGAAGGGGGTTTTATTTTCTTTCATTAACCGAAGCAAATTGCCATAAGTGCTCACATTATTAAATCCATGATCATGTACACCAATATGGCTTACATGCGGCGCCATTTTTTCCACTGTTTTCTTTCGACCTGTTTCTAAGAAAGGCTTTTCTCCTGTTGCATCATAATGGAGAATAGAAGAACCGTATTGAAATCCTTGCGTCCATTCGGTCCATCCCCTTGTTGAATATTTTCCATTTATAGTGAATACAGGCGATCCCTTGCTTTCATCATAATCCTTTTCGATCAGTTCTATTTTTTTAGCAGAAAGTTCCCAGAACCTTATGAGTTTGTTCTTTAGATCAGTTGCTTTTAATTCGTGATTAATCCGGATCATATTAAACAATATAATAGTTAACTAAAGTAAGTTAAGTTTTTTCGGTATTTGTTTTTTTCGGAATCATGGCTACTGCAATGATACCAATGACGGCAAGTATGATCAGGGCCGCAAATCCATTAGCATAATTTGCACTATTATCACGGAGGTTTGCTACCAGCATGGGAGAAAACGCTTCAGCCAAACCATCTGCTGTTAATACAAGCCCCATTACCCGTCCCATTATTCTTACTCCAAAAAGTTCGGCCGCCATTAAAGGAATGATCATATAATCACCACCCAAACCCATTCCGAAAATGAAAGCAAATAAATAAATGACTCCCGGTGTATCGGCAAAGTAAAGTAGTGGTATTGATCCTGCAACAAGTGTATAGATCAGGATCATTACATATTTTTTTGGAAACTTATCAGCCAGCCATCCCATCAGCACACGACCAATAATGCTGGAAAGAAGAACCAATGAAATAATATTTGCTGATTGTCCCTGCGAATATTTTAGATCAAGGCTGAAAAATAATTTAAGATTCTGGCTCGTGCCCGCCACCGCACCTATAGAACACATGCTACCGATAACTAGCAAATAGAACGGCCAGCCTTTTACTATTTTATTTAGAGGCGTAGTTGGTTCTACTTTAATGGTTTCTATTGATTGCTTCTGGGGATTTTCTTTTACTATCCACGCCATTGGAAAAGAAATGACAACCATCAATATTCCTAAAAGCATCAATGCCTGGTTCCAGCCGAATTCTATGTTGAGCCATTTTGCTATTTGTGGAACCAGCATACCACCAACACCTATACCCAGGTAAGCAAAGCCCATCGCTTTACCCCTTGTCTTATTAAACCATCGTGCAGTTAAAACCTGGTTAGGTAATGGTCCTGCACACATATATCCCAATGCACTGAATGTATAGAACAAATAGAATTGCCAGAGTGTCGTCACTGTACTTAAACCAACCAGTGCAAGACCTCCCAATAAAATTCCTGCAAGCATCAATCTCCGTGGACCAAAACGATCAATAAACCATCCTGCAAAAAAACCTAAGAGGCCAACAGCAACTTTTGCAAAAGCATTTCCTGAAGTAACAGTAGCCCTTGACCATCCAAAATCTTTTACCCAAAAATCATAAAAGAAAGGAAGACCATAAACCATAATACCAACAATAGAGAAAAGACTGAGAAAACCAGTGGCAGCTACTTTTAATTGTCCGAGGCTTAGTTTATTGGCTTGCATTATATCGCAAATAATAGGTGAATATACAAATCAAATATTTTCAACTGTGTTCATCAGCGATATAATAAAATGGAAACGTTTTAAAAAAGGCAATGAATTACCAGAATAAACAAACAATCAATGCTGCTCATTTTTATAATGTTTCAGCAACTCATCTCCTCCAAAATCATTTTTCAGATCCCTGATCACTGTGTGAATATGGTTGGCATTGTTTTGTGTATTGTCATATTCAATGATAATTGTTGGGCCTTGTATGCGATAATAATGCGGATGACCTACACCCGGCTGTTGATCTCCCGCCCAGGCAAACCGAAGATTATTGAGACCTGCTGTTTCAATCTCTTTCATCATACCTTCAGCAAACAATCGTGTATAACGATGAATATAAATACTAAGTAGTTGTAGAAATATCTTTTGCTGCGAGCTCTCCAATTCATTATACAAAATTCCTTTCGGGTCATTTATCATTGCCTGACGGCTTGCTGCTGTAAGTATCTCACCCGGTGCCACATTACTGATGATCGCTTTGTCAGTTTGCTCCTTATTAAAAGAATGCAACAGTGCAAATCCCAAATCAGCTTCATCTTTCAAAATATACTTTCCTTTTTCAGAACCAGATAATACAACAGCAGGATTGGAGCCAAAAAAGCTGGGTGTTCCCGAAACAAGCAGATTATTTTCTGAAGAAAAATTAAAAGACAGGTGATGACCTTCCAGTCTCCACCCCCATATTGCATCTCTGGCCGGGGTTCCAAAAATTGAAAAAGAATAATTGCCCGGATCACGGTGTGTGTGTCATTAGCCGGACGGTTCTCTACTTCCCTTAATACATTTTCGAGTTGAATAATAGAATTGGCTTTTTTGAAACCTGTATCACTTAGTACAGTTCGTAAAAGAGCAAAAGCAGCTTTTATCTGCTGATCGTCCATTTCATTTAGAGTTAAACCTTTCCTGCTTCTTGGGATATAATGCCAGTTGTAGCGTTCTTCTTCATTAAATGCAAACTGAATTTGGGCTTTTTGTTTTTCAGAGAGGGTTTGCAAAAACGCAGAAGCTGCTTTAGCCATATCACTAATATTCGACCCAATGTTTTGAATGGGTTTCGTACCCGTTTGTGAATGGCAATTTAAAAAGCCTTGCGAAAGGAAAGCGAAAAGAATAACAACTTGTTTATAGCATACACGATTCATAACAATATAAAGGTAACTGTTCGGCATATATCATATCATTCTTTGACAAAGATCATTTGAAAATTAAATAATACAAATCAACTTACATTGCTAAAGCCAAACAAATAAAATGAATAAAATAAAGCTTAGTACAAATTTTACTGTATTCCTGCTTTTTTTTGGTGTTGCTGCTTTGGAAGCTTTTCAAACTAGCAATTGGCCTATGGTTCTTTTCTGGCTAGCTATTGGCCTTGTATTTCTAATCGCAGATAATCTTAAAAAAGCAAAATAGACTTTTCCGACTCTAATCCAAACAGATTAACGACTGACAAATTCATAGATCAGCTTCGATACTTTTGCCATTGCTTTTATAGCTGCTTTTTCATCTTTTAAGTTTTTTGACAACAATACCAAAACATATTTTTTCCCATCGGGCAAAAAAATGATCCCTGAATCATGATGCACACCGGTTATAGAACCTGTTTTATGTGCCACTTTCACACCAGCCGGTAATTCTGCAGGAATAATGTCATTGAATTTCTGATCGAGCAGGATATCGATCATTGCCTTCGATGCCGCAGGGTTTACCGTTTCCCCCTTCGCCATTTTTTCAAACAGTATCATCAACCCATGTGCTGTAATTGTATTGTTCCATCCCTTCGCAAATGCCTTTCCATCCTCCACTCCTCTCAACACATGAATATTTTTTGTACCCAATTGTTGCATGGTAGCAGAAACATTTTTTGCATCCACCAACTCAATGATAAGATTGGTAGCGAAATTGCTGCTGACAATGATCATTTGGTACAACAGGAAGCTGATCGTTCTTTTCTCCCCAATATGTTTGTATAATTCTGTTTCGCTGTCATCGGTTGAATCGAGACTAAACAGGCTACCATCTACAATACTTTTAAATTCATTTTTTATGATCAGCGAATCAGAAAGAGAAAATTTTCCTTCTGCAGCTTGTTTATACACTTCCACTAACACCGGTGTTTTCATAGTACTGGCAGCATGAAATGTTACGGTATCATTTATCAATAATTCTTTACCAGTTGACAGGTCCTTAAAAGCGACTGCAAAAGTTCCTTCCTGCTTTGAAAGTTCCTGGTGAATGTTTTCTTTTAGTGATCGCATAGCAATTTTTTGTTCAGCACAAGATGCTAAAATAAAAGATATAAGAAATAATGATGATGCCTGATATATATATCGTGGAAAAAAATTATGGGATTGCCTCATAATGAGATTTAACACTAAGGTAAGGTTTCATAAATTCCATTTGAACCACAAACAAGTTTCAAACAAAAAAATAAGTATCTTTCTTTTAAAGAGGACGATGGAAGTACACAAACATTCACATCACGAAACGCATAAAAAGAAATGGACAGCCTATTTACTGGAATTCTTCATGCTTTTTCTTGCTGTCTTCCTTGGGTTTGTTGCTGAAAACATTCGCGAAGAAAGAGTTGAACATAAAAGGGCTCATGAATTTGCAGATCGTTTACTGGCAGATCTGACTAATGATACAAGTTGGTTCAATAAAGAGATCTATAGGATAAAAAGACAACAGCCTAACATGAATGAAGCCATTCAGCTCTTAATTCAACCTGTACCGGCAACCGATGTCGATGTTTTAAAAAAATCATTTAGTAATAATATAAATTATGTTTCGGATGCAAAATTGAACACAGCTACCTATAACCAGATGCGCTCCTCTGGTTCACTGCGGTATATCCACAACTCTGAATTAACCATCGCTTTACAGGATTACTATGAGGTCCGGGTTCCTGGGGCCACTGAAGCTTCACAGTATACAAAAAAATTCTTTGATGAATACATCAAAAGTTTTTTTATCGAACAGCTTCGCAACCAGGATATGCACGCAATGCAGGATACTTCTAAAAGCTGGAAGCCACTCATATTCGGAAGGAATCGTCAAACTGACCAACGCTTATCCAATATTGTTGCAATGGATCAAACACAATTAGAAATTGCTACTATGTTTTACAGATCAGCGCTTCAAAAAGCTACAACGTTGATACAAATTATCAACAAAGAATATAATAAATAACCGTGCTTAATTTGAAGAATGAGATACCAGGTATATGTTATCGAGTTATCAAAAAAAGTCTTTACTGAAAATACCAGGTTCAGGGAGGCTAATCCGCAATTTAATGGAGTGCTTCAATGTCTTTATGTAGGTATGACCAGTAAAACTCCGGCAGAAAGATTCAAGCAACATAAAACCGGGTACATAAACAAAAAAGGCCATAAGCTATCTGCCAATATTGTGCAGAAATATGGCTCTTATTTACGTCCCAGTCTTTACGATCATATAAATGAGAAACCGATGACCAGGCAGCAAGCTTTGATGATGGAGGAAAAACTTGCTTTACATTTAAGAAGGCAAGGCTATGCGGTTTGGTTCAACTAATTCCATAGGCTGGAAGCAAAAATTTACGGATAAAGTTTTATATTCAAATTCGAAATTTTGCCTGGATCGACACAATCTTTTATTAATTTTAAAAGCACTTTTATGCGATCAATAATATTTCCGTCATTGTTTATTCTATGTCTTGTTTGCATTAGCACAATAAACGTTACCGCACAATCAAACAAATTAAATGGCAGTTGGAAACCTGTCAGGGAGGAAATTGGTGGTTCGGAACTTCCGCCTGCAGCTTTTGAAAAACAAAAATTAATTGTCAGTGACAGCAACTATACTTTCATAGCCGAAAGTATTGATAAGGGAGTTGCAATTTATAAAGATGGCAAAATGGATATCTATGGCAAGGATGGAGTGAATAACGGAAAACATTTTACAGCGATCTATAAATTCGAAAATGAGCTATTGCTGATATGTTATAATTTATCCGGCGACAAATACCCCGAAGCATTTGAGACCAAAAGCAAACCAACCTATTTTCTTGTAACATTCAAAAAAGAATAGTTTTCTTATTGTGGTGGATTGTTAAAGATGTCAACGACACATTTCCAACTTCCATCTGTTTCTTTTCTCCAAATACTATAGCCTCTCCCGGGCATTGACATTTTATTACCTGTTGAATCATTCATGGTCGTCATATTTTCAGCATACAAATAAGCAATTTTGCCATCCGGAGAAAGTTTAACGTCTGAGGATTTCCAGCTTATACTGAAACCTGGAATTTTAAACGACTCTTCAACAAATTTGCGTAATGATTCCTTTCCTCTTACTACCGGTTGACCCGGCGGTACCACAACTGCATCTTCAGCCCAGTAAGAAAGTATCTTGTCAACATCCTTGCCTTCTGCGGTCAAGGTTGACCATGTGGAATCAGCATTTAAAATAGCAGCTTTCTCGGTTTTCAAGTCAGCTTTAGTTTCAGTGCAAGCAATAATAAAAATTGAAATAACTACCGGGAAAAATAGTTTTGTATTCATAACAGGAAATTTAAGAATGAAAAGCGTAGTTGGCAGTATTAAGGTAATGAAATAAAGTTTTCATCCAACCATCATCTTGCAGTCAGAATATTATAAATAAGACACAGACTGCTACAGCCTGTAGATATATGATCGATCTAATAACCGGCCTTTACTTCTTTATCTTCCTCAATGCTTATTCCACTCCTATGAAGTATGAGGGTCTCTTTTATAGTGTCGAACGATAATTCGATCCAACCATGGTATAGTTTGCTATTCTTTTGAACTTGTACGGGGAGAAATTTATGACTTGCATTCTTCCAAAGACCATCCCAGGAATTGCCATTGAAGGTTATGATCTTTTCTGCAAGCAGGATTGCTGATATCTCATACCATATGTATCCCGGATGAGTTTTGGAGATCGGGTCCATCAGGTTCAGCATCGGAGACTGATCCTGGGCATTGTTCAACAGGTTTCTTTCCTTTCCTGAATTAGCGAAAAATTGCAATCGATCCCTTTGTAAGATCGGATCGCCAAGCAACGTTACATTGAATAAAAGATCAAAGCTTCCGTCATTATCAATATCAAGATATTTAAATTGGCCATATTTCACTTCTGCTGAGTGAAGATCGTTGTAAATCATTACAGGATGGGTGGGCGGGGGTGGTAAAGGTTCGCTAGTAACCGGATTTACTTTGTTACAACTTAACAGTACTGCAAGAACAAATAAAGTCAAAAAGCCATTCTTCATATAATTAATTTACGGTTTCAATTGCCTGTGACGCTAAGTTTCTTACAATAGTTGCTAAAAAAAAATTAATTCTACCAATAGCTATTTCAAATACATCAAAGGTGAAATATGATGACAAACAGAAAAGGAATATTTAGTTTCCGGGCAACTGGTTGCATATACTTACAAAAGTTAAATCCGCGTCAACCGAATTAAGATCATCTTTATCGTCCCACTAGGGATAGCGTCAGTTGAAAGCTATTCCTTATCTTTAACGTAAATCAAAAAACCAATTATGAAAATCACATTATCCCTTCTTTGCCTATTTTTTATCTTATCCTGTGGACAAGATAAAGCGACAGATAAAACAATTGAAAACACAACTGAGCAGGCTCCTGCTGCAAGTACTGAACCGCAATCTCCCCCACCTCTCACCTATCCCGCCCTTTATAGCAACTGGGAAATTGGCAAAAGAGATAATATGAACACAGTATTAAGCCTGTATAAGGCCTGGGATGAATCATCAGTTGACAATATAAAAAACTTATTTGCAGATAGCGTTACTTTGGATTTGCCTGGAGGCAAAAGAGTAACATCATCCCGCGATAACATAACCGACATACTTGTAAAATATCGAAGCGCTTATAAAACAACAGCCAACCAGGTAATATCCATCTACCCATTGCTAAATAAAGAAACAAATGATGAATGGGTAGCCGCTCTTTTATATAACAAATGGACCTATAAGGATAATGTAAGAGATTCTTCGTTATACCAGGACCTTTGGAAATTGCAAAATGGAAAAATATATTATATGCTTAGTCTCGAGCAATCTCTCTCCCGTACGAATACAAAACGCCTCGAGAAATTGTCTAAAGACATTAAATAAAAATCAATAAACCCTGCCGGTGACAAGCAGGGTTTATTACGTTTGTAATTCTGATCAAGCATTTAATATTTATTGATTGATATCTATTCTAAAGGAATTGGTGCAAGTACAGTTTTCTCCCATGCACTGAATTTGTTTTTCAATTGCATAAAAGTTTCAGGAAATTTTTCTTTTAAATTATTTTTTTCAGAAGGATCAACAGAAAGATCAAAAAGATATTCTTCCCCTTTTTCATCCCGCAGCCATTTCCACTTGCCATCAAGAACAGCCTTATGCTGCCTTCGTTGAAAAATTCTCCAGTACAGTGTTCTTTTCACTTCGCTTTTTTTCCCTGTTAATACCGGCATCAGGTCAATTCCATCCATAGGGAAATTTTTATCGGATTTAGCTTTTGCAAGAGCAAGTATTGTTACTGTCCAGTCCATTGTCGTTGCCACCTGGTTAGTCACAGAATTTTCTTTGAGCTTTCCATTCCATC
>Ga0207701_10001669_pt1 | contig 23166 bp, 19 predicted proteins | sample KBSSwiSSwithPhiX_FD_184294 | JGI IMG/M metagenome (GOLD analysis project Ga0207701, IMG submission 184294) | Switchgrass rhizosphere bulk soil microbial communities from Kellogg Biological Station, Michigan, USA, with PhiX - S5 (SPAdes) (version 2) | ecosystem: Environmental > Terrestrial >... | reverse complement strand
GTCAGAGGCACACCGCCGACAAAAGCGGCGGGGCCGGAAATGAAACCGAATTCCCCGTCGCTGGTCGCTCCACTCAACCCCTCGCCCGCGGCGTGGGGAGGTGCAATGCCAGCGCGCTGAGTTGAGCGTCGGGGGGCTGCGCGGGCGGCGCTTTGTTACGATCCGGGCCTAGATGCCCTGGCCGGCGTGCTACGTAGTTCGAGCACGCGATCGCGTTCGATTAAAGGAACCGAACGATGTGAGCGTTGGACCATGTTGATGGAGACGACCCCGGCCCCCCGGGAGTCCTAAACCATTCTCACGCCGTAGAAAAATACCGTGAAAATTTGGTCCCTTTTGCAGCGCGGTGCGCGAAATGGGTCATGACGAACTCTTGATCAACCCGCTAAAAACGGCTTTCATATGAGGGCAGCGCCGGCATAGCTCAGTTGGTAGAGCAGCTGATTTGTAATCAGCAGGTCGTCGGTTCGAATCCGACTGCCGGCTCATTTTATCTTCGATTTCTGATTGGTCACTGCTTGCGGCGAGCAGAAACTGCTCGATCTGCCGGAGACAAGACGACTGCCAGATCATCGAGTCCGATAAGCCGCATGAATTTGCCGACCCGTAGTCCGTGCTCATGACACGAAACGCTTGGGCAGTTTTCACAGAGGCTCAAAGAAATTGCCTGCCCCCCGTCCGACGTAATGATACTTTAGCGATGTGATGATTGGGACCGACCCTGGGTACGACTTTGATTTCGCTGTGGCCGGCGGCGGTCCTGCTGGTTCCTCAGCGGCCATCTCGCTCCGGCAACACGGGCATTCTGTCGTTCTCTTTGAGCGTGAGGCCTTCCCGCGATTCCATATCGGTGAATCGTTGCTGTCGACTGCGAACGATGCGTTCGCAGCGTTGGGCGTGACCAAGCAGATCGAGGCGGCAAGTTTTCCGGAGAAATGGGGGGCCCGCCTCTTCACACACGACGGTGAGAGCGGCCGGTACGTTGACTTCACGAACGTTCGGGAAGTCACGAGGCCTCAAACCTATCAGGTGAGCCGACAGGAATTTGATTGCATTCTGCTAGAACGAGCTCGCGAAGTGGGTGTCAACGTTCGAGAAGCATGCAACGTAACTGAGTGCGAGCTTACTCCGGATGCGGCAATCCTCGACGTCGCGTCACGCGTCGATGCATCGGCCCGTCGGGTGCGTGTGCGAGCTCTGGTTGATGCCACAGGCCGAGGAGGGTTACTCGCTCGAAAATTCAATTTGCGCACCGAGGAGCCGCGGCTTGCCAACATAGCAATATACTCCCACTACACGAACGTACCACGACTGAAAGGGCCGCGACCCGACGATATTCGACTTATTGCACGCAACGACGCTGGCTGGTTTTGGCTCATTCCGATTTCAAAAGAGTTAACGAGTGTCGGGGTAGTTCTACCAAAGGCGCTTTACCGCGGTTTGGCGAACGGTTCACCTGAGGAGACGCTCAATATCACAATCGCCGATACCCCGATTGTCGCTGAGTTAATGCGCCATGCCCGGCGCGAGTGGCCCGTACGCGTTGAGAAGGATTTCTCGTACAGCGCGTCGGCGTACGCTGGCGATCGCTGGATCCTGGCGGGCGACGCAGGATCGTTTCTCGATCCCGTGTTCTCGACCGGAGTCTCAATCGCCATGGAATCAGGAATTGAAGCCGCTGGCGAACTCCATCGCGCGCTCATGAGAAATGACTTCTCAGCTTCGAGCTTCGCGGCGTTCTCTCGTCGCCAACGAAAACGATTCGAGAGGTTTCGCCGATTTGTTGTGGGATTCTACACACCGCAGTTTCGCGACGTCTTTTTCAGCCCGGAGCCACCGAAACTCATCTTTCGTTCAGTCACCACTGTGCTTGCTGGCAAGTGGGACTCGAGTTTGTGGACCCGCTTTCTGAACCAGCTGTTTTTCGGTATCATATCGATTCAGAAAAGACTTAACATCACGCGACCCGTTTTTCGACGCGACCGAAATGCTGGTTACCCTCGCGAAATGTCTTCCAAAGATTCCATTGCGAATGGTGCTTGACGGCTGGCGGCGTCCATAGGCCGCCAAACGACCAATAGCCTGCTGGTCGCGCTCTTCCGGACGGAGTATGCGGAAGAGGTAAGGTCAGCCGACGAACCTGGGTTCGCTTGCTTCTACTGCCTCGGGCTCGGGAATGGGTTGATGCGTCCCGCTTCCGACAAGGCGTTCGAAGAGCGGCGAAGCCATGAGCGTGGTGAGGACTGCCATGATCACCAGCGTGGCGAAAAGTCCCTCTGATATGATCCCCCGCTGCAGCCCGATGTTAATAACGATCAATTCCATTAATCCACGTGCATTCATTAGTGTGCCGATACCGAGCGCTTCGCGATTGGGAATGCCAGTGGCCCGGGCGGCTACCCAGCACGCGACGCCTTTGCCCAGAACAGCCGCGATCAACACCGCGCCACACATGGCCCAAAGGAAGCTCGTGTTGAGCAGACCGATCTTTGTATTCAAGCCCGAGTAGGTGAAAAAGAGCGGGAGCAGCAGCGCGACCGTGAGCGGCTGAATGCGGCCAATTAGATCACGCGCAATGACTCCACGCGGCATCGCCGCGCCCATGACGAAGGCACCGAATACTGCGTGCAAACCGATGAGATCGGTGAACCACGCACCCAAGGCCATGAGCGCCAGTCCGATAACCAAGCCGGCTTCGGTGAGTGTCCCGTCTTTTGCCAACCAAGCTTTGGCACGAAGCAGCAGCGGACGCACGATTAATAGCGTTAAAGCCACGTAACCGACGCCACCGGCGATGTTCACCACAGCGTGACTCCAGTTTTTCTCGAAACTGGCAAGCACCACTGCGAGCAAGCACCACGCCGTTGCATCGTCGATTGCCCCTGCGCCCAACGCCACAGTCCCCATGGTTGTGCCGGTCAGATTTTTGAAATGAATGATGCGCGCCAGCATTGGAAAGGCGGTGATACACATGGACGCGCCAAGAAAGAGCATTGCTTCCGAGCGCGAAGTGATGGCTGGAAATAGCGCCGTGTAATCAAATAGAATCCAAGCCAGGCCGGCGCCCAATACGAAAGGTGTCAACATTCCCGCCACCGACACCGCGATTGAGCTTGTTAATTTGCGGCGTACGATGTCGACTCGGAATTCCATTCCAACCACAAACATGTAAAGCGCGAGACCGAGTTGCGACGCTGGAAACAAATAACTCTGGGTGTCGCGCATTTTCTGAGTGGTGTCCCATGGGAAGAGCCAATGCTGCGCATCAGGCCAGAGCAAACCAAAGAGCGATGGTCCGAGAAGCACGCCGGCAAGCATTTCCGCCACGACCTGCGGCTGGCCGAGGCGCAAAGCAATGGCGCCGACCAACCGGCAGAATAAGAGAATAACAGCAAGTTGAATAAAAAACTGGACGGCAAGATGCAAGTTATTCATGGACTGGCTTAGTCTCGACTTTAGCGGAGTGAGACCGAATCGAACAAGGTGAAGATTTGCTTCTTACAAATCGTGCCAAGCAGTTGGCAACCAATTGCGCACTTGACGTAATAAGACTGGGTCAAGAAAACTATCTGTTCGTAAAATGGAAGCTCCTGTAAATCCAGCTCAACCCGATGGTACGGACTTTTATGACGTCGTAATCATGGGAGGCGCGCTTTCCGGCGGGGCCACCGCTACGCTCCTATTGCGGCAAAATCCGGGAATTCGCGTTTTGATCCTGGAGAAATCGACAAAGCTTTCGCGGCGCGTCGGCGAAGCAACCGTGGAGGTCAGTGCCTATTTCATGGGCCGAGTGTTAGGGTTGACCCAATATCTCAACGAGTCGCATCTTGCGAAGCAAGGATTGCGGTTTTGGTTTACAAATGGCGAAGTAAAGACGCTCGCGGAAGCGAGCGAACTCGGGCCGCTTTATCAGGTACGTGTGCCGTCGTATCAACTGGATCGTGCCATGTTTGATGAAGAGGTATTGCGCCGCGCCGGCGTCGCTGGCGCTGAAATTCTGCGTCCTGCAACAATAATCGATGTACAACTGCAGCCCGGAAAAGAACAAGGGGTAACATTTCGCAACGGCGATGGCACCAGAACAGTTCGTTCCCGCTGGATTGTTGATGCATCGGGGGTGGCTGCAATTCTCGCCCGCAAGCAAGGTTGGTGGAAATCCAACACGGAACACCCAACCGCAGCGGCATGGTCGAGATGGAAAGGCGTCAAAGACTGGGACAGCCGCGAATTTGCCGAGAAATATCCCGCGTGGTCGCGCGCCGTCTACGCGACTCGGAACACTGCTACCAACCATGTGATCGGCGACGGCTGGTGGAGCTGGTGGATTCCCCTGAAAGGCGGTGACGTGAGCGTCGGCATCGTTTTTGATCAAAGACTGGTCGACTGGCCCCAGGACGGCGGAAAACTCGGCGAACGGCTTAAAGCATTTCTAATGAAGCATCCGGTCGGCCGAGAGATTCTCGTCGACGCACGATTTGACGAAGAAGATGTCCACTGGCGGAAGAATCTCGCTTATTACAGCACGACTTTTGCCGGAGACGGCTTTGTACTGGTCGGGGATGCGGCGGCGTTCATGGATCCATTTTACAGCCCGGGCATGGATTGGATCTCATTCACGACGTCGCGCGCGGCAGCGCTGATCGGAGCGCAACGAAGTGGCGAAGCGATGAGTGCGTTAGTCGAGAGGCACAATCGCGATTTGGTAAAATCTCATCGTTGCTGGTTCGAAGCCGTTTACAAGGACAAGTACGAATACATGGGCGAATTTGACCTGATGAGCACTGCTCTAATCTTCGATCTTTGCCTTTACTACCTGGGCGTAGTATCCCGAGTATTCAGGTCTGGCGAGAACGCTCTGCTGGTTCCGCCGTTTTCGGCTGCAGGCGTCGGCCCGATTTTTCGTTTTATGCGAACCTATAACCGCCGTTTTGCTGAAATTGCGCGTCGTCGTCGCAAACGTCGAATGCTGGGTAAGACGAACCGCGCGCACCGGTGCCTGATTCCGGGTTTCAAATTGCATTCCGCCAACCCGAAACTCTTTGCTCAAGGTTTCGCTAAATGGGCGCGCGTGGAACTTGGCGAGCTGTTTACTTCAAACGCGTCTTGAAGACGTTCGCCGGGGCGTACGCGAAAATTCCAGTACTACCCTCAAAGAAGTGCTGTTGTTCTGCAGATCACAGCAACTGATAGGGATCGACGTCGACGGTGACTGTGACGTCTTCGGGGAAGGGCAATTTGTCGACGGTTTCGCGCACAAGACGGCTCAAATGCATGATAGCTTCGCCGCGAAGCAGGATGTGGAAGCGGAATTGGCCCTGTAATTTTTCGAGCGGCGCTGGGGTTGCCTCGCCCAAACTGAATTCCTGCGGCAGCGCTTCTTTCAAGCGGCGCTGTAATGTTTCCGCCGACAATTTTGCGCGTCCTTCGTGGGGAGAACGCACAGTGATCAGAATCGCGTGTTTGAACGGTGGAAAATCGCAGCGCTCGCGAAATTCGAGCTCCTGTTGAAAGTAGCCGGCAAAATCGTGGTGCCGCGCAAACTGAATTGACGGGCTGAACGGCGTGTAAGTTTGCACAAAAACTTCGCCGGATGTTTCTCCGCGTCCTGCGCGTCCGGCGACCTGTGTGAGAAGCTGAAACGTTCGTTCGCCGGCGCGAAAATCGGGCATATGCAGCGCGAGATCGGCGTTGATGATTCCGACCAGCGTCACATTTGGAAAATGCAGACCCTTCGCGATCATTTGTGTGCCAACGAGGATGTCAATTTTGCCTGTGCGGAAATTCCTGAGGGTTTCGCGATACGCTTCCTTCCGCGTCATCGAGTCTGCATCCATCCGGCGCACAACAGCTTTGGGAAAAACTTGCGACACGGTCGTCTCGACTCTCTCCGTGCCGAAGCCCGCGTAAATCAGTGCATATTTTCCGCAGGCCGGACATTTCTTAGGCACCGCAGCGGTGTGCCCACACAAATGGCAGCTCAACCGTCCCGCGACCGTGGGATGCCGATGAAAGGTGAGCGCCACGCTGCAATTGGGACAATTGCGCGCTTCGCCACAATCGCTGCACAGGAGCGAAGTGGAGAAACCGCGCCGGTTCAGGAAGAGAATGGTCTGTTCTCGTTTTTCGAGCCGAACCGTAATCGCGGCGCGCAATTTCTCAGACAAGATCGTTGCCGACTTTTCTTTCCGCCGCTCCTGGCGAAGATCGACAATGCGCATTAGCGGCATCTGCTTTTCGTCAATCCTCTGAGTCAGTGTAACCAGCCGGTATTTTCCGATCGCAGCATTGTGATAGCTCTCTAGTGACGGCGTCGCGCTTCCCAGGACCGCGACGCATTTCTCAATCTTCGCGCGCACGATCGCGATATCACGCGCATGGTATCGGGGGGCTTCTTCCTGTTTATATGTGGTCTCGTGTTCTTCATCGACGACAATGAGTCCGAGATTTTTCAGTGGTGCGAAGACCGCGCTGCGCGCGCCGATTACGATGCGCGCGCGGCCAGAATGGATTTTGTGCCATTCATCGTGACGCTCGCCCTCGGATAAATGACTGTGCAACACCGCGACCGCGTCCTGCACATCGGCGAACCGACCTTTGAAACGCTCAACCGTTTGCGGCGTTAGCGAAATTTCAGGAACGAGGACAATTGCCGTGCACCCGCGATTAAGCGCGGAACGAATCGCCTGCAGATAAATTTCGGTTTTGCCGGAACCGGTTACGCCGTGCAGTAAAATCGGGCGTGACTTTTCCGGTGAATCGAGCGCTTGTGCGATTTCGTTAAACGCATTCGTTTGTTCCTGGTTGAGAATCAGGTTCGACGTCGCGATGAATTGTTCGTCGGCATGTGGATCCCTGACAACTGCTTCTTGGCGCAACTCCACCAGACCGCGTTTCACCAGCGCGCGAAGCGTTTGGTTATCGAGAGAAGTTTGCCGGAGAAGTCGCGATGCGCGGATTGGCGCTTCCAATCGCAGGATGGCCTCCAGAAGTTCTGTCTGCCGGGGCGCGCGTTTGCGCAACTTCTCAAGTTCTTCATTGTCGATCTGGCGCCGGGGCTGGACGAACAATTGCTTTTTCCATCCGACTTCCGCGCGGCGGATGACTTGCGGCAACAAGCTGCGCATCACGGTTTCGATCGGGCAGGAATAATAAACGCTGATCCATCTGCCTAGCTCGAGCAATGGTTCGCTCAAGGTCGGCGCTTCGCCCACCACCGCTTCGATCAGCCGGATGCCTTTCGCTTCGCTCTGATCCGTGACAGCGACCACCGTCGCAAGAGCGGATTTCTCTCGAAACGGCACGCGCACGCGAGAGCCGACTCCGACACGGTTCGTCAAGCCTTCCGGCACCGCATAGTCGAGCTCGCGGTGAATTGCCCGATCGATGATGACGCGAACGTAACCGGGTTTCACCATAGGGACCGTGTTAATTTAATTGCTCGGGAGAGCAGGAGCACGAGATTTGATGCCGAAGTGATACAATTCCTGTTCAAACTGCTCCTCTGCGTAATGCTGGCGCTGGCTGCAGGTTTCGCTTATCTCGGCATGCGATCGGGCGATCCGGTCTACACGTTCTACGAATGGATGAGTCCGGCGCGGTTTCATCAGTACGATCGCATGATTCGCGTTGTTGCAGCCGAACATCATCTCGACCCGATGCTTGTGAAAGCGGTCGTTTGGCGTGAGAGCCGCTTCGACCCTCGAAAACATGGGACCCACGAAGAGCGGGGACTCATGCAGGTGAGCGAAAAAGCGGCCAGCGAATGGGCACGTGAAAACAAGATCACCAGTTTCCAAGTGGACCAGCTTTTTGACCCGAAAATCAATCTGGAGGCTGGCACATGGTATTTGCATCGCGCGTTTGAACGGTGGGCAGCGCAGTCGGACCCCACGCCTTTTGCGCTGGCCGAATACAACGCTGGCGCCAGTCGTGCGGAACGGTGGAGCGGCGGAAGCACCACTGACATCCCGGTAAAGCAATTTTTGCAGAACATCGACTTTCCCGGAACGCGGAAGTACGTCGACTCAATTATCGAGCGCTACCAATTTTATCAGCGGCGAGGGAAAATGTGACGAATGTGAACGCGCATGCTCAGCCAGAGTCCGAAAGCCTGCGGCGACACATTTTTCGGCTTGTGCGGTAAGAACTGTCCATCTAAAGTCGCGCCTTTCATAGCTCCACAATGCAGAATATAGGTTTTTCCATAGGGCGTACGATTATTCTTGTTGGTGGCGTTGTGTTGGCATTCGGCACGGCCAACACAAACTTGCCTGGACAAAGTCATCCTCCCGGCGCACCCCCTGCGTTCCAGGCAAGCATTGCGACGCACCAAACAAGCGTGGAGTCGCAAACAGCCCCGGGTTTTCCAGGCCCCACCGAAATGGCGCCACAAGGTGAAATTGAAATACCGCCCCCAACGCGCAGCACCTTTATGGCAAGCTGGCCCAGTGTGAAGAGTGCAGTGGGCTACCTGTTGGATGTTTCCACGAACGAGTCGTTCAGTAGTTACCTCGATGGTTACCACGACCTCGATGTGGGAAACGTGACCGCTCGAGTTGTGACCGGGTTGAACCCGGGAACGACTTACTACTATCGGGTGCGCGCTTACGGTGGCACCGGTCCGGCCGTCTACTCCGCGGTAATGAGTATTACGACGGAGACTACCGCCGGGCTGATCATTAATCCGACTTTTGATAGCTCCATCACCGGCAATCCGAACGCGGCAGCCATCGAAGCAATGATCAATCGCGCGATCTCATTTCATGAATCGCTCTTTAGTGATCCGATCGCGATCCAGATCCGGTTCCGCTATTCGACTACTGGTCCAGACGGCGATCCTCTGCCGCCTGGCGCTATCGCTCAAAGTGCCTTTGTTGTTTATCTGGTTCCCTGGAGCATTTACATCGACGCGTTGAGAGCGGATGCCAGGACGAGTAACGACATCGTCGCAAACGCAAGTCTTCCAGGGACAGCGTTATCGCCAAACATCAAGCCGCGAAGTGCTGGCGGGCGGGCAGTTGGATTGGACACGCCACCGGCGATGCGCGCCGACGGCACGATCGGCCAAGGCGGACCATACGATGGGATCGTTACGCTAAATTCCTCGGCTCCTTATCAATTCACCCGGCCTCCCGGCGCCGGCAACTTGGATGCCCAGCACTCGACAGAGCACGAAGTGGACGAGGTCATTGGTCTTGGTTCCCGTCTTGGCCATAACGGAAACGATCTCCATCCGCAGGACTTGTTCAGTTGGTCGTCGCCTGGCGTCAGAAATATTACTAGCAGCGGTGCCCGTTATTTCTCGATCAATAGCGGGGCCACGAATATCGTTGGTTTCAATCAGAATCCGGATGGCGATTTCGGTGATTGGCTAAGCGCGGCTTGCCCACAAGCGCATCCGTACGTCCAGAACGCATTTGGTTGCAGGGGACAATATTCCGACATCGCAGCGACATCTCCGGAGGGGGTTAATCTTGACGTTGTCGGTTACGACTTGGTGGCTGCTGCCAGGGCTACGGTGGCTGACTTTAACAACGACGGGCATCCGGATTATGTGCTCCGCAATCCTGGCACGCGCCAAACAGCGATCTGGTACCTAAACAACAACATTTATCAGAGTGGCGCGTTAGGTCCAAGCATCACAGCTGGCTGGGCTCTGGACGGGGTTGCGGATTTCAATCGCGACGTGCATCCAGATTATGCACTGTTCAATTCGACGACCGATAGAACAGCCATCTGGTACATGTCAGGGCCAACGCGCATCGCAAGCGCGTATGGGCCAACGCTTCCCGGTGGCTGGGAATTGGTGGCTACAGGCGACTTTAGCGGTAACGGCTATCCGGACTATGTACTGTTCAATGCGACCAATCATCAAACAGCGATCTGGTATCTGAACAACAACGTTTACGTTAGCGGCAGCTACGGCCCCACTCTTCCGGTGAACTGGAGCGTGGCGGGGGTAGCGGATTTTAATCGCGACGGCCATAGAGATTATTTGTTGTTCAATTCCAGTAATCGCCAAACAGCGATCTGGTATCTATCAGGGCGAAGTCTGATTGGAGGCGCGTATGGGCCGAGTATTCCCAGTGGCTGGGCGTTAGTGGCTACGGCGGACTTTAACAGTGACGGCCGTCCGGATTACTTGCTTTACAATCCAGCCAGTCGTCAGACAGCGATCTGGTATCTGAACAACAACGTTTACGTCAGTGCCGCGTATGGGCCAACTCTTCCCGCCGGTTGGAGCCTGGTCGGGCTGTGAGCATTGAGCGGTGCTGCCGATTTCAATGAGAGATGACAAGCCCGATTATGCACTGTTCAAGGCGACGACTCGCCAAAGCGCAGTCTGGTATCTGAATAACAACGTTTACCAGTGGCGCGTACGGCCAATTCTTCCGGCAACCTGGGGCTTAGTGGCACCCTGAGGCCGGCTCCTTAGTTAAGCGTTTCCATCTTCAGCGAGTGCGCATCCTGGTGGAGTCGGTGCACCGCATAACTGTCGACGACGGCGCAATCTGGGTTAACGGTTTTGTTAATGACTAAGGAGGAAATCGCCGGCGTGCTGGAGCAAATCGCGACGCTGCTTGAATTGAAGAACGAAAACCCTTTCAAAATCCGGGCTTATACAAATGCCGCGCGTGCGATCGAAACTTTTGGGGGGAATGTCACAAATTTTCAGGATGAAGAAGGGCTGTCGAAAATTCCAGGAATCGGGAAGAGCATCGCTCTCAAGATCAAGGAGCTCGCGACAAATGGTTCGCTGAAATATCTCGAGGAATTGAGCGCGGAATTCCCGTCCGGAATTCTCGAATTGTTCTCACTGCCCGGGCTTGGCGCCAAGAAGATCAAGGCTCTCCACGACAAGCTGCAGATCAGTTCCATCGAGCAGCTGCAAAAGGCGTGCGAAACCGGGCGCGTCGCTGAATTGCCCGGTTTTGGTGAGACAACCCAGCAAAAGCTTTGTGATATCATTGCAAAACGCGCAGCACACGCCGGCTCATTCCAATTTGGCCAGATCGCAGCGGAAGCTGAAACGTTGCGATCTGATCTTGCGGCGCACAGCGACGCTTTGCAGGTCGATCTGGCTGGAAGCTACCGGCGGCGAAAAGAAATCGTACACGATTTGGATCTTTTGGTTGCGACAAAGAAACCAGAGAGCCTCACAAAATTTTTCGTTTCCCATCCACTGGTGGAATCGATTATTGCCCAAGGGCCGACCAAATCGAGCGTGCGACTGAGATCGGGAGTACAGTGCGATCTGCGAGTGGTGAGCACGATGGAATATCCTTTCGCGTTGGCTTATTTCACCGGAAACAAGGAACACAACATCGAATTGCGGAGGCGAGCACTTCAGCGTGGGTGGACTCTTAACGAATACCGGTTCGCTCCGCTTCCGGTCGATCCGAAAGCGAAAAAGAAAAAGCCGGCAAAAAAAATTCCAACGGTGCACGATGAAGCGGATGTGTATCGCTCGGTCGATCTCGATTTCATTCCGCCGGAGTTACGGGAGAATTGGGGTGAATTCGAAGCCGCCGAAAACCATGTGTTGCCAAAACTTATTGAAAAGGAAAATCTGCGCGGCGCATTTCATTGTCACACCACTGCCAGCGACGGGCACAACTCCATCGAAGAGATGGCGGCCGCTGCGCAAGAACTGGGACTCGAGTATCTCGGAATCGCGGACCATAGCCGCAGCTCGACTCAGGCAGATGGACTCGACGAAGCGAAGCTGCGCTTCCAAATCGCCAGCATTCGGACGTTGAATAAGCAGCTGCACGGCTTTCGCCTGTTTGCGGGTGTCGAATGTGATATTCTGCGCGATGGTTCGCTTGATTTTCCAAACGAAATTTTGTCAGAGCTCGATTATGTCGTGGCGTCCGTTCATTCCGTTTTCAACTTAAGTGAATCTGACATGACCCGGCGCGTAATCCGGGCTTTGGAGAATCCGTTTGTTACAATGCTGGCGCACCCAACTGGCCGGTTGCTCCTGAAACGAGACTCCTATCAAATTGAGATCCCGAAAATCCTCGACGCAGCTGCGCGCACGAGGACATGGATCGAGCTCAACGCTGCACCGAAACGCCTCGATCTCGACTGGCGGTGGTGGCCGCTGGCGAAACAAAAAGGTGTTAAATGTGTGATTAACCCGGACGCGCATCGCACGGAGCGATTGCAAGATTTGTGGTTTGGAATCGGCGTCGCCCGCAAAGGCTGGCTGACTAAAACGGACGTGATGAATTGCTTACCGCTCGCCAGGATCGAGAGCGCTCTGCGAGCGAAGCGAGAAAAGTCTTAGGCTTTAGGCTAGCACTTTTCTCTTTGCGGCATAAACATGGTGAGGCATTTGCAGGCCCCGCCGGCCTTGATGAATTCGCTCATCGGCAATTCGTTGCAGCGATAACCGCGATCTTGAAGCGTTGCGACGAGCCGCGGAGCGCCTTCGGGTAGAACAATATCCGGCTCGATGACGACCGCATTGCATGAAAAGTGCACTGCTTCCTCTGGCAAAACGTCGATCAAACCAGTGACGTGTTCGCGAATTGCGCGCTGGCCGTATTCGTCGAACGCGGACGGAAACCAAAACGCCGAGCCGTCTGGCAACGGACAAAAGCAGGTGTCGAGATGATAAAACCGCGGATCGACCAATTCGACTGAGATTACGAGACAGCCAAGGACGTCCGCCAAGGCGTGATGAGATTGAATGTCGGAACGAAATTTGTAACCGCAAAATAGTGCATCCCCGCCAAAAAGCGCATCGCCTTCACCCTCGAAATAGAGATTTTCCGGCAGCCAACTCACTTCATAACCGCGTTGTTCCATCCATTTTGCGAAGAACGGCTGTTCGCCCGCACGCTCCTTATGCCGAAAATTACTGGGAATAAATTTTCGGCCAACCGTCAACCCGGCGTTCGCTGTAAAAACCATATCGGGAAGTCCACGCTGAGGTGGAATCGAATGAACTTCGCAATCGAGACTCGAGAGTCGCGCATGCAATTGTTTCCACTGCTTTTGCACCAAGGCTGCGTCGGTGCCGCGGGCGCGGTTCATCCAGGGATTGATCTCGTACTCGATACCGTAGTAATCGGGCGGACAGAGAAGCAGCTCGCGCATAGGACTGGCAATTTAGTCGCGAATGCGGGACCCAGTAAGATAATCGGCCAACTCCTGCAGGAACGGTTCCACGTCCGTGACCAGACCTACCGCTTGCAGGGGCTGATGTTCGACCGCTCTCTCCACGGCAGTTGGATCGATATCGACACATGCTGTTTTTACCGTGGGCGCGAGCATGCTGGCGACGGCAAGCGAATGCTGGACGGCTGCCAGCAGCATCACATGGGTTACATCGGCGAGCTTTTGTCGCATGACTTTTTGAGCTTCAATTACATCGGTTGTTACCCCAGGAAGTGGTCCCTCATCGCGAATCGCGCCAGTCAGTACAATATCAACGTCGTGGCGAACACAGGCATACATGACGCCGCGAGTGAGGAGTTTTTGCCGCACGGCCGCAGAAATTCCGCCGGCCTCGCGAATGGTATTGATGGCACGCAGATGGTTCTCATGTCCGCCTCGCGCAAAGGCGAGATCTGGATTCATTCCCAGCGAGGTTCCGTACAGAGCCTGTTCCACATCGTACGCGGCAAATGAATTTCCGGCGAAAAGGCGATTGACATAATCTCCTTCAATGAGTCGCACCAAGTGGTGGCCTGCGCCGGTTCGTACAATTGCAGGGCCTGCGACGATCGCGATTTTACCCTTCGCTGCGTGCGCGCGCCGTAACTCCTCACCCAGTTCGCGAATGATGGCCGATTTTGGTTCGTCGGCATCAACAATCGTATTAATGAATTGAAAGATATCAGTGCGCGTAGTTGAACGCTGCACCGGCACGACGCGGATCCCTTGCTGACCGACCACAATTTCGTCTTCCTTGGTAACGTCGAAAAACTTGACTGCCCGGGCCGATTCTTTTTTTCGATCAAGCGCAATCGCACTGTTGCTCATAGCAGGGCGCACCTCGATTTCCTTGCCGTCGAAGCGAACAAACGTCTGCTGATTAGTCGTTACGTAGAAATCGCTGGGAAAAACTCCGTCCACAGGCGCGCTGGCGAGTTGCACATTTGCACGCTCAATCACTTCGGCACCGTGCTGTCGAAGGCGCAGCATCAGTTCGTCAAGCGCGTCGCTTGTTTCAGCCGACACCTCAATCCGAGCGAAGCTCTGGTCCGCTCGTCTTTCGCCGATCTTGATTTCTCCGATTTTGAAATTTGCGCCATGGGTCAGAATTTGATCCAGGACCTTAGGCAAAATGAGAGAATCAATAATATGCCCGCGCAACTCGATCGTTTCCGAAACCATTTGTAAAACTTAGCCGATCAGAGTGACCGCGCTAGTTGTGCAACAAAGCCTGCTCGCAATTTCCGATTCATGGTTCAATTTCTCTTCCGATATGGAAAAACCGAGCGCGCGCGGCCCTTCGCCGAGTCGCAAGGCGCATCGCGCGCTGGGACGGGCTCTAAATCGAAAACCGAAACGACCACCATGCCTGCCTGCCAAGAAAACTGTCACAACCACAGGCTCGGCGTCGAGTGGTTAGAAAATCATCACCGTGCACGAGCATCTGCCAGCTCTCGCCGTGAAGATTGCAAAGGTGCTGTCGATCAAGCCGGAGTACCTGGTGACGCAGCCTGCGGAGCTGCGAATTCTTCGAGAAATGTCGGAGACGGATGTTAGCGAGTTTGCAAAAAGTCACGGTTGGCGTGTAATACGGCGTCTCGGGGGGCGGCAGATCGAATTCTACAATGACCCAAGCCAGGGCCCGCGGTAGCCGACTACAACGACCACTGGACAGCGCAGAGCTGTTAGCTTACCAATGCGCCAGCGTAGTTAAATGGAAGCAGCGAAAATCTATTTTATTGCTTTCGGCGTTCTGACGATCGCCGGAGGCATTGTCGGGTACGTCAAGGCCGGTAGCATGGCGTCGATCATTGCGGGGTCAATCACCGGAATACTGCTTCTTGTTGCCGCATTTCTGCTTCCCCAACATCGCGCAACCGGGTTGGCAACTGCATTCATTATCTCACTTTTACTCGCCGCGCAGTTTGTTCCCAAATTCATACGAACCGGGAGAGTCATGCCTGCAGGGATGATGGCGATCCTGAGTGTGATCGGGCTCGTCGCGGCGATTGTCGCCTGGGTAAAAAAGTAATCGCGTGGGAAGAATTCGTCTGCGGACGTGGCGGCGGCTGGTGCTGGTGATTTTCAGCGCGCTCTTCGCTGCCATTGTTTATCGCTGGATCTCACTCGAACGCCTGCAGCACGTTGCGCCGTTGGAAGTCGTTATTACACCAACTCCCACTCCGACGAGGGCGCCCCTCATCACTGGAAAACTGGACACCGCGAAATTATTCAACGGCATCACCCTCCATTCAACCGTCGAGACGATGCCTGGCCCCGATGCAACGACGGAGCGGGATGAGGCAGACAGCTATGTGCTTGACCTTAAATTGCAGGCGCGGGTCCCTTCGCCAAACAAGACCATTGAAGAGCTGGCCAAGGTCAGTCCGCAATTACCGGCGCTTTTGCCCGGATTGGCAACGATGCTCGCACCCGATCCGGTTTCGCCCCTCTATGCTCAGCTCTACGATACGAAAGTCAGGATGCTACGCGAAAAGCTCGCCCGCCTCGATATGCTTCTTTCAAGGCATAACTTTTTTGATTGCCAAACCGTCTTGCAGCTTCAGCATCCCCAGACGCATCGAAAAGCCCTCCTGCTCCAGGCTGACATGGACGTGGACGCTGACGGCTCTGATGCGGATCGGATGCCCATTGGCACTGGCACACCGGCGAATTTCAAGCCGTCTACCAGTTACCGATGGCCAAAGAAGGCATCTGCCCCTAATCCGTATCTCGCAGCTACCGAAGATGAATTGAAGCATGCGGAAGCTGAATTTGCGCTTTCAACTACGACTCCTGCTCGTAAACGCGATCTGCGCAACATCATCACTCAATTGCGTGCGGAGGTCGGCACGTTAAAAAAGTATAGTTTCCTGATCGGCGCGACCGACCCCTTTATCGTGGTACCGGGTGCATTTTTGCATGGCAGCGATCCGGTTAAACTTGGTGACTACGCGCTCGTCATTTTCGGCAACTCGATTTATCCGGCCCTGGTGGGCGATGTTGGACCTAATGACAAAGTCGGAGAGGCTTCACTGCGAATAGCAAAAGAGATCAACACGCTTTCAACGCCGTACAATCGCCCGGTAAGCGATCTGAAGGTGACTTACCTGGTCTTTCCTGATACTGCTGACACGCCATTTGGTCCTCCGGATTTGGAAAAGCTTCAGGCGCGCTGCGAAACGCTCGTTAAAGAAATCGGGGGAGCGAGCGTACCGCTACATCGCTGGGAAAAAATCATCCCTCCTTCGCCTACTCCGAGTCCGGTATCGAGCCCCCTGGCGACGCCGAGTGGAACAGCGTCTTCTTCACCAAGTGTATCGGCGGGAGTTTCTACTTCACCCTCGCCAGCGTTTGCGTTTCCCATTCCCAGCCCAGTTACGACGGCCACTCCTGATTCGACGCTTTCGCCGGCGGAATCACCCACCGCAACGCGAAGACCGCTCAAGAAGAAACGCAAGCCGTGAACGTCCAATACCGACTGCGCTCTCTAACTCGCCCGCGGTCCAAACCGTTATTTCCTACGAATGATCATCCGTGATGCTGTTGAGGCTGATCTGCCGGTCATCGTCGAGATTTACAACGCCACTGTGCCAACGCGCATGGTGACGGCCGAACTCGAACCGACCACCGTCGAAGCGCGACGGCCGTGGTTCCACGAACATTCACCTGGGCAGTATCCTTTTTGGGTCGCAGAGTTGGAAGGTCGCGTGGTTGGCTGGCTCGATTTTAAAAAATTCCTACCGCGTTGTGCGTATCGCGGCACCGCCGAGATCAGCGTTTATGTCGATGAAAAATTCCGGCGTCGTGGTGTGGGGCAGCGGTTGTTGGAACACGCGATTGCCCGCGCACCTTCGCTTGGAATCACGGCCCTGATCGGTCTCATCTTCGGGCATAACGAGGCGAGCTTAAAATTATTTCAGCGCCTGAGCTTTGAGCGGTGGGCGTTTTTACCCGCGGTAGCGCAACTTGATGGCGTGCAGCGCGACCTCGTAGTGATGGGTCAACATTGTCCCGCGCGTTCCCCGGTGAAAGGGAAATCGCAGGTTCAATCACAAACCGCCAATCAGTTCAACGACTGCTTAAGCCTGATGCATACGTTGATGGAGTACCGGCAGGCGCCGATTCATTCGAAGCTACTGAAAATCCGCGACAAATATTCCATGTTGCATCTGGACGTGCTGATTCTCATTTACCACTTTGCGAAAATTTGCTCCGGCAATGTTCTCGAGATCGGTGCCTTCATCGGCGGAGCCACGATTGCTGCCGCATTCGGCGTACGGGATTCGGGAACGCGGAAGAAACTCATTGCCATCGAACCAGGCGGCAGCGTTAAACACAAGCGGCTCGGTACACGCAATATTTTCCGCGACTTGGAACGGAACCTTGCCAGGCAGGGCGTATCTGAAATGGTCAATACTATCAAGGGGCGTTCCTTTGATCGGACAACAATCTCCGCAGTCAATGAAATGCTGGGTGCAGACAAAGTTGGTCTGCTGATTCTTGACGCCGATGCAGCCAAGCGGCGCGACATCGAAGGCTATCGCGAGAGATTTGCAGAGGGATGTTGGATGGTGATTGACGATTATTACGGCGCTGATGCCAATGCAAAGATCACTCCTAGCCGAGCCGACGTAGAATCACTGACCACGGCGGGTTGGTTGCAGCCATTGGGCTTTTACGGCTGGAGCACGTGGGTCGGACGCTGGCGTGGCCCTCGACGGTGAAATTTGCTCGTTAGAAGCTTAGACGTTGAATGTCGCACCGCCCGCTGCGTTGGGACGGTCTTAGCCTTGCATTCGGCTAGGCTTCGGGGCCGATAACGAGATGGATCACACCGTTCGGCGCTGAAATAAAGAAGCCGTTAAAATCCTCACTAAGCTGCTCAACTTCATCACGCCGCTTGACACCATGCACTTTGAGAAAGGACGCGGCCGCTTCGCTGTCGTTTGTTTCCAGCTCCAGCCAGATATCCGGATGACTCAGGTTTGGCACTTTATCGATCCAGAGCCGGTTTGGGCCGAACTGGAAAATACAGCCGTCTTTTTCTTCCTCGATCAAAGGTAGCCCGAGCGTATCACGATAAAAGGAGACCGTCTGATCATACGTGTGGCTGGGGCATTTGATTGCGATGTTCGCTCCGCCGGAGAATTGCGGGCCTTCGAGCTTTGCAACCATACTCTTGTTTCAATGCTGCATGACTCATCAGTCCGAGCCGCTTCCACCGGGCTGAGTCATTTTCACTGGATCGAGCGCGCGTTCTAGTTCTTTTTCGGGCAAGACTTTTTTCTCGCGGGCGATCTCGCGCACAGTGCGGCCGGTTCTTGCGCTTTCTTTCGCGATTTCAGCCGCACGATCATAACCAATCTTGGGTGCGAGACTCGTCACCATGGCCATGGATAGTTCGATCAATTCGCGGCAGCGCTCTTCGTTCGCCACAATGCCGCGAACGCACTTGTCACAGAAAGCATCGACCACGTTTGCCAGCAGCCGGATCGACTCGAGAAGGCTGTGCGCCATCACCGGCATCATGACGTTGAGCTCGAAGTTTCCATTGGCCCCGGCCCAGGTAATGGTGGTGTCGTTGCCGATCACTTGTGCGCAGACCATCATCATCGATTCGCACATTACCGGGTTTACCTTGCCCGGCATGATGGAGCTGCCAGGTTGCGTCGCCGGAAGCTGGAGTTCGCCGATTCCGCATCGGGGACCGCTGCCGAGCCAGCGGATATCGTTAGCAATCTTAAACAAACTGACCGCAATCGTTTTCAAGTGACCGCTCACTTCAACGACCGCGTCTTTTCCGCCTTGTGCTTCAAAGTGGTCTTTTGCCTCGTAAAAAGCGATGCCAGTGTGTTGCTCCAAATGCCGCAGCATTTTTTCTGGAAGATCAACGTGACGGTTTAGACCGGTGCCCACCGCGGTCCCGCCGAGTGCAAGTTCGCGCAAGGCTTCGATAGACTTCTGCGCGCGTTCTTTGGCATAAGCAATCTGTTGCGCGTAACCGGAGAATTCCTGACCAAGGCGAACCGGGGTCGCATCCATTAAATGGGTTCGACCGATCTTCATGATATTCCAGAACTCCTTAGCCTTACCCGCAAGCGCGGTGTGCAATTTTGCGAGAGCCGGGATGAGACAGTTCTTTAGTTGCTCCGCCGCGCTGATATGGATGGCAGACGGGATCACGTCGTTGCTAGACTGCCCCATGTTGACGTGATCGTTAGGATGCACTAATTCGCCCGAGCCGATTGGCTTGCCTGCGAGTTGGGCGCATCGATTCGCGATGACTTCGTTCGCGTTGGTATTTGTGCTCGTGCCCGAACCGGTCTGGAAAATATCGAGCGGAAAATGATCATCGAGTTTTCCTTCAACAACTTCTTCAGCCGCCTGCACGATCAGCGCGGAACGCTCCGCATCAAGCAGACCCAGATCATGATTCGCTTGGGCTGCCGCCCATTTGATTAAGCCAAGCGCCCGAATGAACGGCCGTGAAAAACGGTAACCGCTTACCGGAAAATTCAGCACGGCGCGGTGAGTCGACGCGCCGTGGAGAGCAGACGCCGGAAGCGTCATCTCGCCCATCGAATCTTTTTCTGTTCGGGTCGGCTTCTCCGTCATGCCGAACGGTGTGCGCTAACGCTAAACTTAGCCCCAGGCATCGGCCCACGTCCATGGTGATCGAGCGGAGGCGTCTTCTGAAAAACGGTGATGAACATCGGCGGTATGTTTTGCAAAAAGTACTCTGACTCGGCGCGTTCGAAGTGAGTCGCGTGCTGTTTCAATTCGTTGGTGACCTGATAGATGATGAAACTGCCACCCGGCGCCAGCGCGTCATATGTTTTCTGCAAAAGAGCGCGTTTCTTTTCGATTTTAAGGATGCTGAACGGAATTCCTGAAAGGATATAGTCGCAGGAATCAATGCCGTGGCGTTTCAGTTCGTGTGGCAACGAGGCTGCATCGCCATGAATCACGCGGACACGCCGGTCGCCGGCGAACTGGCGTTCCAGATCGCGCGCGAACGCTCGGTCCAACTCGAACAGAAGAAGATTTGAATCCGGACACATCCGCCGTGCAATCTCGCGTGAATGTACTCCTTCGCCGGGCCCGTACTCGGCGATGACACGGGGTTGGCTGAAATCCATCTTGCTGGCGACCCGTTCTACCAGCGCCTTGGAACTGGGGACGATCGACGCAATCCGAAACGGTCTCTTCAAAAACTGTTTGAAAAACAAGGCACTCACGAGACGCGAACAGTCGTCTTGCACATCGAAGTTGTCCAGTCGCGAAGTGGTGTCACAAACGATACCACTTCTCAGTATGCAAAATTTTGTTGAGTTACGTAATCTCGATATCTCGCTTGACTCGTTTCTAGTCCCCAATCAGTTATGATTTCCGATCCCATCGCGCGGTTAGCTCAGTGGTAGAGCACTACCTTGACACGGTAGGGGTCACAGGTTCGAACCCTGTACCGCGCACCATTGTGAGATGCTGGTAATGAGGATTTCGCCAAGCGGGGTCTTCGCCTTCCTTCCCTACGTCCGAAGTCCACAGCCTATTTTACAAATTCTGCCAGTTTCCCAAACAACCAATCAAGATATTATCCCACTTTATGAGTAATCAATAAATCAACAGTATGAATCCTCAGGTTGATGAATATTTGAGAAAGGCCAAAAAATGGCGGGAAGAATTTGCGAAATTGAGAATGATCGTTCTTGATTGTGGACTGACCGAAGAATTGAAGTGGGGTAAACCTTGTTACACGTTTCAGGAAAGCAACATCGTCATAATACAAGGATTTAAGGAGTTCTGTGCGCTTTTGTTTTGTAAAGGTGCCTTGTTAAAGGATCCCAATCGTATTCTCAAAAAATTTGGCTGGCAGGCGGCACGCCGGATTCCGTTCACCAATGTTCGAGAAATAGGTGAGATGGAACCCATCTTGAGAACCTATATTCATGAAGCCATCGAAGCGGAAAAAGCCGGGTTGGAAGTGAATTTGAAAAAGAATCCAGAACCTATTCCTGAAGAATTTCAAAAGAAATTAGACGAAATGCCTGCCTTGAAAGCTGCTTTTGATGCTTTGACGCCAGGAAGGCAAAGAGCGTACATCCTTTATTTTTCGAGAGCTAAACAATCCAAAACCCGAGGGTCACGGGTTGAAAAATGCATGCAGCAAATTCTCAATGGAAAAGGATTGAATGATTAGTAGTGCCAGCAAACGTTCGGTTCTCCGCTGGATTCATCTCATCTTTACCATTCCGATACTCGGTTATGTGTATAGTCCGTTTGAAGAACTTCCAAATTACGCTCCTGTTGTTCGGCTTGTCTTCGTTCCTGTACTTATCCTTTCGGGATTTTGGATGTACGCAGGGGTATTCTTCGGCATCATTGGCGTCGCGCTATGGCTGGGTGCATGTTACCTGTCTGGATATGGGGCAGCTATCCTGAGTCTGGTCGCGCTATTTATCGCGCGGAAGACTTGGTTGGTGATTCGCGCGCGACAATCGAAAAGATCGGCCCAATCGAGGTCAACTCTTCACACAACACAGCGATAAAAAGGAGACCTCCGTGAAAGGCGCTGAAACCAGGAAGAGGTTGTCACCGGAACAACGTGAACAACTCCTGGGAGCATTGAACGCCCGCTTTGAGAAAAATATGAACCGCCATAAAGGTCTCGAATGGGCGAAAGTAAAAGCAAAGCTAGAGCCTAAGACGGAAAAACTGTGGTCACTCAGTGAAATGGAAAGAACCGGCGGCGAACCGGATGTTGTTGGTCATGATAAGAAGACGGGGGAATACATCTTTTTTGATTGTTCAGCAGAAAGTCCTGGCGGCCGCAGAAGTGTGTGTTACGACCGCGAAGGCCAGGAATCCAGGAGAGAACACAAACCGGAAAATAACGCTATCGATATGGCAGCGGCCATGGGCATTGAGCTTTTGACGGAAGAACAATATCGAGAGCTGCAGAAACTTGGAAATTTCGATACGAAGACGTCTAGCTGGGTGAGAGCACCTGCTGCTATTAGAAAACTCGGCGGCGCTCTCTTTGGTGATCGCCGCTTCGGCCAGGTCTTTGTGTATCACAATGGTGCGCAGTCTTACTATGGCGCCAGGGCGTTCCGTGGCTCGCTGCGGGTCTAAATTGGACTTTGAATTTTCCAGCCTGAAGTTCGCGAACAGGCAGGCCCTTGAATTGTGGATTGCCGTGCTCGGTGTTTGGTCGTTTGCAGAGCCTAGCCGGACGGTGAGTCGCCCACGGTAGACCGCTCCTTGATCGATTCTCGCATAATTTGCTGCGGGTGTTGGCCTTCCAGCGGTTTTCACCCAGCCGGCTGCCTTCGCCTGAGGCCACGGCTCAAAAATTCGACGGAAAACCTTACGATTTTTTGGAACTTGGAATCGTCAATCCCGTAGTTCGGAGTGTGACCCAGTCATCCGCCTCACTCGCGCTGGTTCCTGAACCGGTGTGGTTTTGTCTAAGGACGCAGCCAAAGCGCGAGCATTTGGCCGCGACGGCGCTCGAGCGTCAGTTCGGTGTCGAGTGTTTTTCGCCGCGATTACGTTTCAGAAAAATGACCCAGCGGGGCCCGGTTTGGTTCGTAGAGGCCATGTTTCCTGGCTATCTGTTCGCAAAATTTATCTATTTGACGCAACATCGCGCTGTAGAGGCTTCTCATGGAATTTCAGGGATCGTCCATTTTGGAGATCGGTTGGCAACTTTGCCTGAAAATGTTGTGTCCGCGCTTCAATCGAGGGTTGGCGGGGAAGAGATTGTAACTCTCGATTGTTCCATCAAAGTCGGCCAAGCGGTTCAAATCATCGACGGACCTTTTCAAGGGCTGCAAGTCGTAGTTACTCATTTACTGTCCGCGAAAGAGCGGGTCCGTGTTCTTTTCGATTTTCTCGGGCGGTCCGTGGAATTGGAACTTTCGACGGCAAAACTGCTCGCAGCGTAAAGACGGTTCTCACGCGCTCAATTGCGAGGTCGAGAACGCAATCAAG
>Ga0207701_10001668_pt1 | contig 23171 bp, 18 predicted proteins | sample KBSSwiSSwithPhiX_FD_184294 | JGI IMG/M metagenome (GOLD analysis project Ga0207701, IMG submission 184294) | Switchgrass rhizosphere bulk soil microbial communities from Kellogg Biological Station, Michigan, USA, with PhiX - S5 (SPAdes) (version 2) | ecosystem: Environmental > Terrestrial >... | reverse complement strand
TTCTGCCTGCCAATGAGCAGGTGGCGGATAATAAATTGCTGGTAACCGGCGAAGCGAACATCAATTTGAAGAATTCTTTGGGTGGTGGTGAAACGATTGGTGTTAACTGGCAACAGATACAGGTAAAATCTCCACGGCTGAATATATTATTTCAACAGCCCTATCTTTTCGGATCTCCTTTCGGAATGAATTTCAATTTCGACCTGCTGAAAAAAGATTCTTCGTACGTTAACATCGGGATACTATTAGGAGCGGCTTATTCAGTTTCTTCACGGCAAACAGGCAGTGTTTTCGTTCAAAGGCTTACTACAAACCTGTTAACTGTGGACACCAATGCGGTTAAAAACAATAAAAAATTACCACCTGAAGCTGATGTAAGTTCATTTAATCTTGGGGTGAATTATGAATGGCTAACTACTGATTACCGTTTCAATCCGAGAAAAGGAAATGAGTTCTCCATCACCGCTTCTACAGGAACAAAAAATATCAGGAAGAACAACGTGATCGTAAAATTAACTGACCAATCGGACCCTTCATATGATTATAATAAGCTGTATGATACATTTCAGCTGAGCAGTTACCAGTTCCGGGTGAAAGTGAAAGCTGCACATTATTTGCCGATTGGAAGAGCAGCCACCTTGAAAACTGCCATTAATGGAGGATGGTTCCAGAGCCCGGATATATTCAGAAACGAATTGTTCCAGATCGGGGGATATAAACTATTGAGAGGTTTTGATGAAGAAAGTATATTCAGCTCAGCCTATGGAGTGGGAACCGCAGAATACCGGTACCTGTTGGGACAGAATTCATTTCTCGCCGCATTTGTTGATTATGGCATTTCTACCAATTCTTCCCTGGAAACTCATGAGATCAATAATTTCCTTGGGGTTGGTGTGGGGATGTCTTTTGAAACAAAGGCCGGTATATTTAATATTTCATATGCGGCAGGAAAAAGAGACGAGCAGAAGTTTAATCTGCGCCAGTCAAAGATTCACCTCGGTTATGTGAATTATTTCTGAGTATTTTTGCGGCAACAAATTTTTTGTTATTGAAGTACCTCGCTACCCTGATTATTCTTTTAACTGCTTTTGTAATATCATTTGCGCAGTCACCCGATTCCGCAAAGCAAACCATCGACTCCAAAAGATTACAGGATTCTATAAAGAAGGTGCAAAAGACTAAGGACAGCATTCTTGCGAAGGCACAGCAGGAAATTGCACATACCGCCGATTCCATAAAAAAAATGATCGCCACCCACAGAAAAATTGCACTGGCATCTTTTCAGCAGGTATTGAAAGATCATCCGTTTTATAAATTCTATAATCACCCCGAAAGGCAGGTGATCAGCTTCAGGGTCACTGAAAACAACGATGGAGTATTTTATTACATTGTTGGACTGGTGTTGTATATCGCTCTGATGCGTTTGTTCTTTTACAAGTATGTGACCACCATGTTCACGCTTTTCTTCAGGGCAACGTTGCGGCAGCAACAATTAAGGGAACAACTGCTGCAGGCTCCATTGCCGGCATTGCTCATGAATATATTTTTCGTGGTAAGCTTTGCCACCTACTGCTCTCTCCTGGCCCTGCATTTTAAACTGCCTTTTGCGCAAAATTTCTGGACCACCCTGTTTTATGCAGTTATATTGATTGCGGCCATTTATTTCATCAAATTCATTTTCCTGAATATAGTCGGCTGGATATTCGGCATCTCGAATGTTACGGACACCTACATATTTATCGTGTTCCTGATCAACAAAATGATCGGCATTTTCCTGCTTCCTGTAAGTGCTATGCTGGCATTTCCTATTCCAACGCTGCTTCCGGTTTTGTTAATGGTTTCTTATATTTTGGTAGGCGGAATGCTCTTTTACCGGTTTATTATCTCTTACAGGCCAGTCAGAAGTGAAATAAAAGTGAATCGGTTTCATTTTTTTCTTTACCTTTGCGCCTTCGAAATAGCACCTCTTTTACTGATTTACAAGGTGTTACTGACTTTTGTTGTTTGATGCCACTAAAAAGAGAATCCATACTTGATCGATATGGTTAAAAACGGGGTTAACACACATACTTTAACGTCTATGGTTAAGAGCATCCTAATTACTCAGCCTAGACCGGATACAGAAAAGTCGCCCTACTTTGAGCTTGCAAGAAAGTACGATGTAGCGCTTGATTTTCATCCATTTATTCGTGTCGAGGGAATTTCAGCCAAGGAATTCCGAAAGCAGAAAATTGAAATCCCGGGATATACAGCAGTAGTATTTACCAGCAGAAATGCCATTGATCATTTCTTCCGCATGTGCGAGGAAATGAAGGTCGCCATCTCCCAGGATACAAAGTATTTCTGCATCACAGAATCTGTGGCACTTTATCTCCAGAAATTCATTCTATACCGCAAAAGAAAAGTATTCTACGGTGCCGACGGCACGAACAAAAGCATGTTCGACGTAATCAACAAGCACAAAGAGAACGAAAGGTTTCTTTATCCGTGTTCCGAAAACCAGCAGGACAATGAGATCGTAAACTGGCTCAAGCTGAATAATTGCGGATTTGCAACGCCATTCATGTACCGTACCATCAGCAACGATGTGCGCGAAATTCTTGGCAATAAGAATTACGATATCATCTGTTTTTTCACGCCAAGTGGGGTTAAAAGTCTGCTCGACAGCTTTCCAGGGTTTTCACAGAACGGAACAAGGCTCGGTGCATTTGGTAACAACACTTCGAAGGCGATAGAACAGGCGGGATTAACACTCGATATAAAGGCACCACAACCACAGGCTCCATCGATGGTTGCTGCACTCGAGCAATATCTTTCTACGATCATCAAGAAAAAATAATTCCCTTCCCACTCGCTCTTTATTTGCACTTTGCAGCAATGCAAAATGCCATATATCATTATGCCTAATAATCTGATAAACGAAACAAGTCCGTATTTACTTCAGCACGCAAACAATCCTGTTAACTGGTACCCCTGGGGTAACGAAGCATTACAAAAAGCCGAACGTGAAAATAAACCCATACTGGTTAGCATTGGTTATGCCGCGTGCCACTGGTGCCATGTGATGGAAAAAGAAAGTTTCGAAGATGAATCGACTGCTGCATTGATGAATGAAAAATTCGTGAACATCAAGATCGACCGTGAAGAACGACCCGATCTCGATCACATCTACATGGAAGCAGTACAGGCAATTGAAGGGAACGGAGGATGGCCATTGAATGTTTTTCTTACACCCGGTAAGAAACCATTTTATGGAGGCACCTATTTCCCCCCGCAACCGGCATATAACAGGGCTTCGTGGAAAGATGTGCTGAAAGGTGTTTCAGAAGCATTTGAAAGCAGGAGGGAAGAAATAGAAAAGCAAGCGGAAAATCTTACCCATCACCTTGAAGCATCAAATAATTTTGGTATTGGCGGAAGCGCCGGTGATGCGCTATTTGATACAGATGAGATCAGGGAAATGGCCACTAATGTGTTGAATACGGCTGATAAAGTACATGGCGGATTCGGCAGGGCACCAAAATTTCCACAGACATTTACGATCAGGTTTCTATTGCATAATTATTTCTATACCGGGAATAATGATGCATTAAAACAGGCATGCCTGAGCCTGGATAAAATGATAGATGGCGGCCTCAATGACCAGATCGGAGGTGGATTCGCGCGTTATTCAACTGATGAGACATGGCTTGTACCGCATTTTGAAAAAATGTTATATGACAATGCTTTGCTCGTGATGGCGCTGAGCGAAGCCTACCAGGCTACCAGCAATGAAAAATACAGCAAGGCCATTGAGACCACACTTGATTTTGCAGAGAGAGAATTGCTGTCGCCTGAAGGCGGATTTTATTCGGCAATAGATGCAGACAGTGAGGGTGTGGAAGGAAAATTTTATGTGTGGAGCACAGCGGAAATTGAATCTGTTCTGGGCGACGATGCGTATGTTTTTAACCGGTACTATAACGTAACGGAAAACGGTAACTGGGAACATACAAACATTTTACATATAACGCTTCCTTTGGATGAATTCGGCCGTAGTAATAATGTCGCGCCGGAAGAACTCAGGATAATACTGGATCGATCAAAAGACAAACTGCTGCTGCAAAGGGGGAAAAGGGTAAGGCCGCTCACTGATGATAAAATTTTACTCGGATGGAATGCAATGATGAACACCGCTTACAGTAAGGCGTTCTCAGCAACAGGAATTGAAAAATACAGGATACTGGCGGTAAGGAATATGAAATTTTTGTTAGGGAAATTCAGTGAAGGGGAAGATGGTAATTTTTTACATACCTACAAGAATGGACATGCGAAATATCCTGCATTCCTGGATGATTACAGCCAGTTGATCCATGCACTTATCCACTTGCAGGAAATTACCGCTGATTCAACATACCTCGGAAAGGTAAAAACTTTGGTAAAATGGTGTTTTAAGCATTTCAGTGATGATGAAACAGGTTATTTTTATTTTACGAATGATCAGCAGGATGATGTTATCGTTAGAAAGAAGGAACTTTATGATGGAGCCGTACCATCAGGTAATTCTTTGATGGCGTGGAATTTATATTACAGTGGAGTGGTGTATGATAATGCGGAATGGCGGGAGAGGGCGGTGAAGATGGGTACCGGGTTAAGGGATGTGGTGAAGAAATATCCGGGATCCTTTGGAGTATGGGCGATGCTCATGCAATCAATATCCAAAGGAATTCCTGAAATTGCTGTACTTGGCGGAAATTTGGATTTAGTAATTAAAGAAATTCTACGTACTTTCATTCCCTTCCGCATCGTACAATCCTCACCCACGGATACCAGGGATTTTCCCTTATTGTCCGGGAAAACGTCCTCAACTACTCCAATGATTTACCTGTGCAAAGACTATTCTTGTCAAACTCCTGTAAATGAAGTATCTGTATTCCGTAAAATGCTATTAGGATTGTTTAAGGATTGACCACTTTTTCTAATAATGGGATACAATATAATGAGTTCCGTGTCCGTTTAGTACTGTGGCTGATCTTGAGATTTGCAGTTTTAAATAATAAATTCTAAACTTGTGATGAAGTCGGTATCAAATTATTTTAGCCCCATATCCGCTAATACTATGAAAATGAAAAACCTGTCTGCATTCCTGATCCTTGTCGTAGCTATGACTACGGTCAGTTGCGGTAAACTTCTGAAGAAGTCGTCGAAAGGTACGCCGAATGATGGACAGCTTCACGGTGTAGCACCTGGAAGCAAGTACAATCAGACGAAGCCTCCCGGAATGGTATATGTTCCTCCAGGAACATTCCACATGGGCCCAAGCGATGAAGATGTTAACTATGCCTACACAGCACGCAACAAGCAAATTTCTATAAGTGGCTTCTGGATGGACGCTACAGAAATTACGAATAACGAGTACCGTCAGTTCGTTAACTGGGTGCGCGATTCAACTGCTGCTGTGCTCATGCAACTTGGTAAAGAAGTTGACGGCCGTTTCGCCATCGACTGGAAAAAAGCACAAACCATCAAGTGGTCCGATAAATCAACTATTGAAAAAGTTGACCAGATGATCCTTTCCCCCGAGAACAGGATCTATGGAAAAAAAGATGTCGATCCCTCAAAGCTTATCTACCAATCTGAAACTTTCGACCTGAAGGAAGCATCAAAAAGAGAGAACGCAAATAAACCACGTTCCCAATTCATGATCAAGCGTCCGACAATGGTTTATCCTGACACGCTTGTCTGGATCCGTGATTTCAGTTATTCATATAACGAACCAGCTACTAAAAGATATTTCTCCCACCCTGCATTCGGCAATTACCCTGTAGTAGGTGTAAACTGGAAACAGGCGACCGCATTCTGCGAATGGAGAACACATTACCTTAATGCCTTCCTCGAATCAAAGAAAAGAACCACTGAATCAGATTTCCGCCTGCCAACTGAAGCTGAGTGGGAATATGCAGCACGTGGTGGCCGGTCACAATCTATGTTCCCCTGGGGTAATTATTATCTCAGGAACAAAAAAGGTTGTTTGCTGGCTAACTTCAAACCAGGCAGAGGAAATTATCCGGAAGATGGCGGTTTCTATACCGTTCGCGCTGATGCTTACTGGCCTAACGACTTCGGTCTTTATTGTATGGCTGGAAACGTTGCAGAGTGGACTTCTTCCTTATATTATGAAGGTGCTTACAACTTTCAGCACGACATGAACCCCGATATCCGTTACGGAGCTAAGGATTCAGATCCTCCAAGAATGAAACGTAAAGTTATCCGCGGAGGAAGCTGGAAAGATGTTGGTTATTACCTTCAGACAAGCACGCGTAATTACGAATACCAGGATACTACAAAATCCTATATCGGATTTCGTTGTGTGATAGATTTACCGCCAACACAGAAAAAGAAATAGTAATCTATAAGTAAAATTTTAATCAACTATTTACCGTTAAAGAAAAGACACCTTAGTAAGGTGTCTCTCTTTGCGCAGAACAAATAGTAAACCGTAATATTTTTATAAAAAATAAAATCCGTTCCTAAACCTAAAAATCTTTTATTATGGCTGGAGTTTCAAAATCCACAGAAAGAATTGTAAACGTGATAGTGTGTATGGGTGCAGCAATTGTAATCTTTGGTGCATGGCAGAAAATCACACACCAGGCCCTTGCTGACTTCTTCCTTACAGCAGGTCTGATCACTGAAGCGATTATATTCGTTGTATACGCTTTCTTGCCGCCTCCGGGTTCGGAAATGCATGCTATTGCGGAAGCACTTCCAAAGATGGCAGGTGCAAATTCTGGCAATCCTGCGCTTGCAAAGATGGATAAGATGCTCCAGGAAGCAGAGATCAACCCTACAACACTTGGTGCTCTTGGCGAAAGCTTCAAGAAACTGGGAACACAGGTTGACAGGATCGCTGATGTTACTGATGTAGTAAAATCTACAAGTGATTATGCTGCGAAAACAAAAGAAGCAACAATTGCTCTTGAGGGAATGAAAACAGCTTACAATGGAGCTACACAAACTGTAGGTCATTTCAATGCTGCTGCTGAAGGAACAAAACAATTCCATGAGCAGGTACAGGTGCTTACCAAGAATCTCGGTTCATTGAATGCTATTTATGAATTGGAATTACAGGATACAAATAATCACCTGAAGGCGATGAATAATTTCTACGGTCATCTTACAGCTGCTTCTGAAACTATGCAGAACAGTGTAAGCGACGCGAAGAAAGCTCACGAACAGATTTCTAAGCTTGCAGGCAACCTCAGCAACCTGAATACTATTTATGGTAACATGCTGACAGCAATGCAGGGTAGGAATTAAGGAATAATAACAGTAATCCATATCCGACCCTATAAAGACAGTAGAACTGATTGATTTAAAACTGAAAAACCTAAATTCCCATGGCTTTACCGAAAGAGCCCCGGCAGAAGATGATCAACATGATGTATTTGGTGCTTACAGCATTACTTGCACTGAATGTATCCGCTGAAATTCTAAATGCCTTCAAAACAGTAAACAGAAGCATCGACAATGCCAACGGCGTGTTGAATGCAAATAATAATAATATTTACGCATCATTTGCCGACAAGCTTACAAAGCCTGAATCAAGGGCTAAGGCAGAGATCTGGAAGCCCAAAGCTGATAAGGTGAAAGCACTTTCAGCGGCTATGTACAACAGGATCGAAGAACTTAAAGTGAAAGTGAAAGAATATGGCGGTTTTGTTAAAGACAAAAAAGACAGCCTTGGTTATGAAAGCAATCTTGATGCTGCTACCCGCCTGATGGATAGTGAAGGTGAGGGTCCGAAACTTGAAGCTGAGCTAAAGAAACTGAAAGAAGATCTTCTGAATGTAGATCCGGAAATCAAACAGGAATTTGCAAAAAAACTCCCTATAGATCTTTCTTACCCTGAATCTAAAACAGGTAATAAAAGCAATAGCTGGACTACCAGTTATTTCCACATGACGCCTGCTATCGCGGCGATCACTATCCTGAACAAGTTCCAGAACGATATTAAAACTTCTGAGAACCAGATCGTAACCTTCTGCCATACCAAAATCGGTGAAGTTGAAGTAAGATTCGACAAACTCGGATTCGTTGGAGGCTTAAGCTCACAATATTTAATGCCGGGTGAAAAACTTAAAGTATATGCAGCCCTTGGTGCTACTTCATCTGGTGCGGCTCCACAGATTTCAATAAACGGAAGGCCAGTATCTCTTAGTGCTGATGGGATCGCTGAAACAGAATTTCCTGTATCAGGTTCTGGTTCAGTGGATGTTTTGATCCATTATAAAGATCAGGATGGCATTGAAAAAACAATTCCAAAGAAATTACCCTATACAGTAGGTCAGCCTTCTGGCGTTGCTGTATCAGCTGATAAAATGAACGTATTATATATTGGTGTAGACAATCCTCTTACCATCACTGCCGGTGTTGGTTCAGAAAAAGTAAATGCTACATTCTCAGGTGGAACCATTTCAAGGGTTCGCGGTGCAGCCTGGATCGCTAAGCCTACCAAACCAGGAGAACATAACATCAATGTAATTATTGATGGAAAAACAACTCCGGTAAAATATCGTGTTAAGTATCTTCCTGATCCTGCAGCTTTTGTATCTAACAAAAGAGGCGGACCGATACCTGCCGGCGACCTCAAAGCACAAGGTGGTATGATCGCGAGATTACTCGATTCAGATTTCGAAGCAGCATTTAAAGTTGTAAGCTATAATGTTGGTGCAATAGGTGGTAAATATCCGGTTTACCAGACTTCGCCAAACAATGGAAACAGATGGTCGGCCGGTGCTGCTACCATTATTAACAATGCAACACCAGGAACCAGCATATTTTTTGATAATATTAAAGTGGTTGGACCTGATGGCAGAACGAGGGATCTTCCCCAGATGTCATTCAATTTGAAATAATAGAAATAAAAATAACGAAGGATGAAAAATCGCATTATCAGGTTGTGTTTGTTTACGCTGGCTCTCGGGTTCCTGGTAGAATCTGCTGATGCGCAGCAGAAGCGTCCTACGAAAAAAAGGACGACAACCAAGAAAGCAACAACAAACAAAACCAAAAATACTTCCAATGCGGCACTGAATACCGCACCACCTAAAGACACTATCAAGGCACCATCGGCTGATCTGAAAATCGATGATCCGCGCCCGTCTTTAAGGAATGATAATGCTATTCAGAGGAATCTTTTGAAAGACAGAACTCCGCTCGATTATGAACATATCCGCGAAGATGATGCTACTTACATTCAGCGCGTTTGGCGTGAGATCGATGTTCATGAGAAACTGAATATTCCTTTCGTTTACAAAGCGGAAGGTGATGATGGTAACCAACGTTTTATTATGATTCTGCTGAACGCTATCAAGAAAGGTGATGTAACTGCATTCAGCGCTGTAGGCGGTGATGACAGGTTCACAACACCTTTGCCATTCGGCCAGATCGCCGAATTACTGGTCGGTAAACCAAAAACTCAGCAGATCCCCGACTGGGCAAGCGACCCTGATGGATCAAAAGGAATCATGAAGGATACCATTATTACAGCAGAATTCAATCCTGATCTGGTTGAAAGATATTGGATAAAAGAAGATGTGGTATTTGATAAGGAATCATCTAGAATGTATACCCGTATCCTCGGTATCGCCCCATTGCAAACTATCCTTAATGATGATGGTTCTTTCAGAGCAGTAACCCCGATATTCTGGGTGTACTATCCTGATCTTCGCCCGATGCTTGCAAAATTTGATGTGTACAATGGAAGAAACTTCGGTGCAAAGATGAGTTGGGAAGAATTATTCGAAAGCAGGATGTTCGCCAGCAGGATCATCAAATCAACGATCAACAATCCCAATGATGCTTATATCAACTCTTATGTAAAAGATCCTATTCTTGCTTTACTTGAAGGTGAGAATATTAAAGATAAGATCTTTAATTATGAGCAGGATCTCTGGTCTTATTGATCAGCAAACCTGAACAAAGAATTGAAGCGTCGTATTTTTACGACGCTTTTTTTATTTAATTATTTTTAGATGTTGCCATTTTTAGGTCTCCCGAAATGGGAATAAATGGAAAAAATACTTAGCGATAATAAGTGTTAAACTTTATTGAAATGCATTTGCTCGTATTTTAAATTATTTTCAAAATACAATAGTGGTGGTATTGTTTTATTAGACCGATTTACTATTTTTACAACGGTTTTTCATAGGATATTGGATTTTAAAAACGGGGCTGGATTTCTATCCTGGCCCCTTTTTTCATTTTTACCCCTGTTTATTTCGTAAAATGTTCCCTTATAATTTTTGCCTTCGAAACACCTACTGCATTAATCAATTCCTGTTCAGGTAATTCACGGATTCTTTTAACAGATTTAAATTCTTTTAATAAGGTATCGGCAGTATTTTTTCCTATTCCCCTGATCATTTCCAGTTCATTTTTAAATGTGCCCTTGCTTCTTTTCTGCCGGTGAAATGTAATGCCGAAACGGTGCACTTCATCACGTATCCTCCGGATAAGATTCAGGCTCTCGCTATTGAAAGGAAGCTTAACGGATTCCATATCCCCTGGAAAAAATATCTCTTCCTCATTCTTGGCAAGTCCTACAATCGTCATATGTCCCTGTAATTGAAGTTCATTTATAGCCTCAAGCGCTGCACTTAGCTGGCCCTTTCCTCCGTCTATGATAACCAGTTGAGGCAAAGGCGCTTCATCTTCCTTAAGTCTTTTATAACGCCTGTAAACAACTTCCTTCATCGTTGCAAAATCATTTATACCCTCAACTGTTTTTACGTTGAACCGGCGGTAATCATTTTTACTGGGTAATCCATTTTTAAAACATACCATCGCTGATACCGGATAACTTCCCTGGAAATTTGAGTTATCAAAACATTCAATGTGCACAGGAACATCCGCTAACTGCAGATCGGTTTGCAGCTGGTACAAAACCTTCTTTCTTTCCATGTCATCTTTTCCTTCAAGCTGAAGAATTTTTTTCTTCTTTAGCTCATCGAGAAAATAGTTAACGTTCTTTTCAGAAAGTTCGAGGAGCTTTTTTTTATCGCCTCCTTTCGGAATGGTGATCACTATGCCCTCTTGTGGATATTCAACCGCAAAGGGAACAATTATCTCATTCGAAACGCTGTTGAATGTGGAACGCAGCTGTGCTATGGCGAATGCTAATATTTCTTCATCGGTTTCATCCAGATGCGTTTCGAGCTGTGATGTATGCGTCTGCACGATTGTGCCGTTCTGAACCGTTAGGTAATTTACATAAGCGAGATCACCTTCACGCAGCATAGAAAAAACATCGGCGTTGTTTACATGACGGCTCACGATCACTGAACGAGCCTGGTAAATTTCAAGATGATCAATTTTCTTTTTAGTGATCTCTGCTTTTTCAAAATCAAGATCAGCGGCATACTGTTTCATCCCTGTCCGGAAATGATTGATAACCGGAGTCAGGTTTCCCTTCATGATATTCTTCACCTGTGCAAGGCTCTGCGAATAATCTTCTTCGCTCTGCTTTCCTTCACATGGACCTTTGCAATTTCCGAGATGATATTCGAGGCATACTTTGAATTTTCCTTTTTCAATATTTTTCGGTGTAAGATTAAGATTGCAGGTGCGTAGCTGAATAGTAGACTTGATAAAATCGAGCAACTCGCGCACTTTCGCCACTGACGTAAATGGTCCGAGATACTCAGAACCATCATTTATTTTTCTCCTTGTGAGAAAGATCCTTGGAAAATGTTCGTTCTTGAAAACCATGTAAGGGTACGACTTGTCGTCCTTAAGATCTATATTAAACCGCGGCTGGAATTGTTTGATGAGTGAATTTTCGAGTAGAAAAGCATCCTGCTCTGAATTAACGATAGTAAATTCAACGCGTTTGATACGCTGAACAAGCTCATGCGTTTTATAGTTGGTAAACGTTTTTGTGAAATAGGAACTAACCCTTTTCCGCAGGTTCTTTGCCTTGCCCACGTACAACAGTTCTTCTTTGGCATCATAGTATTTATAGATGCCAGGTTCTGTTGGTATCTTATTTGAAATTTGCTGAAATTCTGTTTGTATCATTTCTTACTCCCTGTTGTCCCACACTACTTTTGTTATTTCATCTTTCCCTGATGGTCTTACGGTAATGATCTGAAAATTACGCTTTGGTTTCCAGTAGAGTTTTTTCACTACTGCACTGTCTGCATCCTTTTCCATGTAAAGGCTCTTTACTTCGTCGTATACGTCACCTCTTTTAGTAACAATGTCCACTCTTTTGATCTGTGAGCTTGTGTTTCGGGCTTTATAAAAGAAGGTGGCATTTCCGTTGCTTTTATCTACAAACGAAGTTTCATTGAATTTCTCTTCGAATAATGAGTCATTGATGTCAGGCTGCTGGAATTCAGCAACAAGTTTATGGAATTCCTCCAGCTGGATATATTCTGAATCTTTCACTTTTCCAATAGTGGTGTATTTCATGATGCCCACAGGGGTTGAATCAACATATTCAATTTCGTTGCTGAGAAAATCGTAAACGGGGAAATATGGCGATTCAACTTTGGCTGTTGTATCGGCCTTTGCTGCGGTGGAATCAGGTACAGATTTAGCGGACCGGTTTTTTTCACCGCACGCCCACAAGCTAAGGACGATCACCGCGGACATCAGGAATGGACGGTTCATTTGCAAAATTAACCATTATGGCTTCAAATAAAAAGCCGCTGAAGTTAACAGCGGCCTTCTCATCAATCTTTGGAAGATCAATGACAGATTAGCGGATAGTCTTGGTTATCCCTATCTTAATACCATATTCCATAAGGTATTCTTTAATGGGATATTCTTTCTGATAGCTGGATAGCAACTGATAACGGAATTGCGGTCCCACCTGCCATTTAACGCCACCACGAACATATGCAATGAAGGCCTCAGCTCCTGCGTTCACATTCCATTTCCTTACCAGTGAAGGTTCTTTCGCGTAATTCTTAAAGTCTGTTGTTATCAGGTAAGTGTTGCTGTTAAGAAGATAAGTGGGCTGTATAGTACTGGCAACATTAAACTGCAGCCTGTCGTTTCCAAACAGCCTGAATTCGAGGCCCACCGGCATGGAAAGCTGGAAGTACTGGTTTTTAAGGTCTGTCGGTGAAGTGCCGCCGAAGTTACGCAGGTCACTCACGCCTACAATAGTGTTATTGCCGGTCTGACTATTAAGTGCGATGGTGGTCAGTTCAGCAGGCGTCTTGAAAGCCCTGATATCGTACTTGGAATAATTGAATTGCAATCCTGCTTTCACCGTAAACTTGTTATTAAGCGCCAGGTGACCATGAGTACCAAGCTCAAAACCCAGTGCAGGCTTATGGTTCACGAGATTACCAACACTGCCGTCGAGGCCAGCCGAAACCGGTATATTCGGCGCAGAAGCAAAATATGTTTTTTCATTCCTGCTTCCTGTAAGGCGGCGGTAATTAACAGTAGGAGAGAAGGCAAGCTGCCAGCTGATGCGTTTAGATTTTTCTTCCGGAGCCCGGAACGAAGCTTGGTCCTGCAGCCAGTTAATTCTCACTTTTTCTTCTGCTCCAGTTTGTTCCTGCGGATGTAAAATTATTTTTTCCTGTGCGCCAGATAATGCAGGTATAGCCGGTGTAACGTTTTCATTTGTTTCGGGCCAGCTAAGTTCAAAATTATATTGCTCATGATTCATGAGCGGAGCAAGACCGCTTATCCGTACCGATGCTTTCTGATCTGGATTAGCATCAGCAGTGCCGGGTAATAATTTAAGTGGTATTTCAAATGCCGCTGTTACATTACCATCGTCTTCCACTACAAAATCAGATATTACTTCATCGTTGGAAGAAGGTATCGCATGTTTGATAGCAGGTGTGCTGAGGGGATTAAGCTGTTGTGCCGTAACCTGTGGTTGCTGCTCTTTTGGAGTTATATTTTTTTCAACCGGAACAACTGTGGCAGGAGATATCAGTTCTGTTATAGCAAGATAGCTGATGCCTGAAAGCAGTAATACGAAACCGGACCAGTACCATTTTCTTCTTGATCGGATAGCGCGGTCGATGCCTTTCCACACTCTGTCCGAAGGGTACATTTTATATTGGTCTGCCTTTTCTTTAATCAACTCCTCAAAGTCAGTATGGTAGAATTTTTTCTCCATCAGTCATTTGGTTTGTAGGGTACTAATCTTTTCAAGGGATATTTCATTTCTAAGGGTTATTGACCTGAAGCGGCGAGACCTAACCAGTCGCTTTTGATCCTGGTAGGCTGTATAATATTTTTTCTTATGAGTATATCTTCAAGCATTTGTTTAGCCCTGGTATATTGCGAGCGGCTCGTGCTTTCTTCAACATCGAGCATCCCGGAAATTTCTTTATGCGAATAACCTTCTATTGCGTACAGGTTCAACACCGTTCTATATCCTAAAGGCAACAATCTTATACACTCAACAATCTGTTTAGCCTGTACTATTGAAGGAACCGATTCTTCCCTTACCTGTACTCCGTTTGCATAGATGATGTCTACGCTTTCATTGAACTTCTTATTTTTTTTCAGGTGATTAATACAGGTATGTACCATAATCCTCCTGATCCAACCTTCGAAGGCTCCTTTATTCTGGAAAGTGTGCACCTGGGAAAATACCTTGATGAACCCTTCCTGTAACATATCCTCTGCGTCTTCACGGTTGTGGGCAAACCTGTAGCAAACAGACAGCATCTTAGGGCTATACCTTGTGTATAGTTCTCTTTGAGCCCCCGCATCGTTTTGTAAACATCCGGATAAAATGGCTTCTTCCGTCATGAATCGCCAGTTGGTTGCCCTGTAATTTAGACAATTTCCCTAAGGAAAAGCTGCACAGTTAATAAAATTTTGTCGCTGAAGATCTCGTCAGATCAACACATTTCCGGTCATTTCAGGTGGTATTTCAAGTCCCATTACGGTGAGGATCGTAGGAGCGATGTCACCCAGTTTTCCGGGCTTAACCATGCCTTTCCATTCTTTATCAATCACAAATAACGGCACCGGGTTAAGCGTATGGGCAGTGTTTGGGCTGCCATCTTCATTTATCATGTAGTCGGCGTTGCCATGGTCAGCGGTGAGAAATACAGTATAACCATGGTTAAGCGCTGCGGTAACCAGTCTTTTTACACAGGCATCCACCGTTTCAACAGCTTTGATTGCTGCCGCGAAAATACCGGTATGGCCTACCATGTCGGCATTTGCGTAATTAAGACAGATGAAATCAGCGGATTCATTTTCTATCTGCGGAACAATAGCATCAGTCATTTCTATCGCGCTCATTTCCGGCTGCAGGTCATAGGTGGCAACTTTGGGAGAAGGGATCATAATTCTTTCTTCACCTTCAAATGGTATTTCCCTCCCGCCATTAAAGAAAAATGTTACGTGAGGATATTTTTCTGTTTCAGCAATGCGTATCTGCTTTTTCTTATTACGTTGCATTACTTCACCAAGTGTGTTATTGAGATTGTCGGTTTCAAATATCACATCTATATTCCTGTAAGTTTTGTCGTACTCCGCCATCGTGGTATAATGAATGGCAAGTTTTTTCATTCCGAATTCGGGCATGTCGATTTGTGAAAGAACCTGTGTGATCTCTCTTGGCCTGTCTGTGCGGAAATTAAATAAGATCACGCTGTCGCCATCTTTTATGATTGTGGGTTTTTCACCATTTTTTACAATGATGGTAGGTTTGATGAATTCATCAGTGATGTTATGGGCGTAGGAATCTTTGATGGATGTAACTGCATCAGTTGAACGTTCGCCTTTACCATTAACCAGTGCATCGTATGCAAGCTTTACTCTTTCCCATCGTTTGTCGCGGTCCATTGCGAAATAACGTCCGCTTACCGATGCTATTTTCCCTGTGGTTTTTTTAGTGTATTCTTCAAGCTCGGTAACAAAACCTAAACCGCTTTTGGGATCTGTATCGCGTCCATCAGTGAATACATGGATGGCCACATCATTCAATCCTTCTTTTTTAGCAGTGTCGAGGATCGCTTTAAGGTGATCGATATGGGAGTGTACTCCACCATCGCTTACAAGCCCGAGCAGGTGAAGTGTGGTTTTATTTTTTTTTGCGGTACGGATAGCTTTTAACAATACTGGATTCTGGCCAAAACTGCCATCCCTTATCGCTACGTTTATACGTTGCAGTTCCTGGTAAACTATTCTGCCGGCGCCTAAATTCAGGTGTCCGACTTCGGAATTTCCCATCTGTCCTTCCGGTAATCCCACATCTTCGCCACAGGTAATTAACGTAGTATTCGGGTAGTTCGGGTAGAGGGATGTTACAAATGGCACATTGGCATTCTGGATGGCATCTGCTGATTTAACTTTCCCCAGTCCCCAGCCATCCATGATCACCAGCATTGTCTTTTTTGACATAATGAGTTACTTATTAACTGTTTTTAACAGATGCAAAGGTAATTAGATTGCATTGTAAACAATTTGGCATGTTTTTCGCAAATTTGCATATATGATCAATATCCGATCTTTCTCTCGAGTGCATTACCTTTTAATTTCATTAGGATTATTACTGTCGTCTTTTTCTGTTACTTACAACATCGATGAGGTGCTGGCTGCTCTACGTTCAGGCAATGCCACCCAGCTCGCTAAATATTTCGACAACCGTGTTGATATTTCGCTTCCTAACAGGAGTGATAATTTCAGCAGGAACCAGGCTGAAATGATCCTCAAAGATTTTTTTGCGAGTAATGAAGTGAAAAATTTTGTGGTGAAACACAAAGGTGAAAACGCAGGCTCACAATTCTGCATTGGATTACTTCAGACAAGAAATGGAAATTTCAGAACTAAGCTCTATATGAAACAGAAAGGCGGTCAACAGGTGGTACAGGAAATAGCTTTTCAAACAGAAGAATAGTACATCTTCAACAGATAGCTGAACCCATGCACGGCCATCGCATGGGTTTTTAATTTAGATTTGTCCGTATGCTTACATATGACGAGCAGCTAACGCAACTCATTGCTAACGGACTTGCTGAAGATATTGGAGATGGCGATCATTCAACGCTGTCGTGCATTCCCACGGGTGCCCGCGGTAAAGCAATATTAAAGATCAAGGAAGTTGGAATTCTTGCAGGGATAGATGTTGCGGGAAAAGTTTTCATGTACAAAGATCCATCTTCGGTTTTCAAAAAGCTGATGGTAGACGGACAGATCATCCAGGAAGGTGAAATTGCTTTTGAAGTTGAATCTGCCATACAAACGATACTTTGTGTTGAAAGGCTCGTACTGAATATCATGCAGCGTATGAGTGGCATCGCAACACTAACGGCACAGTATGCCGACAAACTTACCGGTTACAAAACAAAGCTTCTCGACACGAGAAAAACTACTCCAAATTTCAGGTTGCTGGAAAAGGAGGCTGTAAGAATAGGTGGTGGATTCAATCACAGGATGGGATTGTATGATATGATCATGCTGAAAGATAACCATATCGATTATGCGGGGGGAATGAGGAATGCCATTGAAAAGGCCCATGCCTATCTGCAATCTAAAAATCTCGGATTGAAAATTGAAGTGGAAACAAGAAATCTTGATGAAGTAAAGGAGGTAATGGCCATTGGAATGGTGGACAGAATAATGCTCGATAATTTTGACATTTCGATGCTCCGCGATGCATTAAAAATAATACAGGGTCGATTTGAAACGGAAGCGAGCGGAGGAATCAATATTGAAAATATCAGGCACTTTGCGGATACAGGTGTTGATTTCATCAGCGTGGGATCATTGATACACCAGGCAAAGAGTTTGGATTTGAGTTTGAAAGCGAAGAAGTAAGTAATGAATGAGGTTATTGTTTTTTTGTTTTCTTATAACCATTCTTAATTAGCCAATTAAAAATTTTATCCCGCTGGTCTCCCTGTATTATAATCTGCCTGTCTTTTACAGATCCGCCTGTTCCGCAAAAAGTTTTTAATTGTTTTCCTAGTTTTTCGAGATCGTCTTCAGTGCCACTGAAATGTTCAACAAGGGTAACCGCCTTTCCACTACGGTGTTTTGTATCAAGACGAATTCTGAGTTGTTGTAGAGCGACATCAATTGTTTCTTCACGAATTTCCTCTTCTTCCGTTTTAAATTCCGGGTTTGTTGAGTATATTATTCCGTTATATGAAGATTTCTTTTTAGACATAAATGATAGCACTACTCACCTTCTCACTTTTTCACTTTTGTTTTATTGTCCCTGCGCCAAACTATATCCTTTCTTTTCACCCCACATATTCAGCAGTTCGAGACTCGCAATTTTAAAGTCGCCGCTAAGGCTAACGTATAGACCGATAATATCCTGCTGGTTCAGTGCTTCTCCATCAAGGCTTTCAAACCTGGCGTTATACTGGTTAACGAGATTTGTAAAACGGCTTCCGGTAGGCCACACCTGTGTTCCGCGATTGCTGATATTGATCAGTTTGAATTTTACTCCTCCATGGCGCTGGCATTTTTTGGAGATCGCTTCGGGCTGCAGGTTGCTTTCGATGAACATGTCCACACCTACTATCTTTTCATTTTCACCTTCTACGCTTTCCATCATCGCGTTCTTATCGAGATTGAATACGGTGCATGTGCTGGGTACATCCTGAAGATCGGGTTTCGGATTATGAGTAGGCTTCTTTCCAAAATTTGAAATGATAGCCTGGGCAAACTCTGTAGTGTTCACAGCAGGTTTTGATTTATCTCCGAAATCTCCTGTGTGTATACCGTTTTCAAGTGTATAGAGCAATGCGTTTTCAATGGTCACCGCGCTTTGCATCAATCCGAGATGGCGCAGCATTCCGAATCCGCTGAGAAGTAAAGCTGTTGGGTTGGCAATGTTTTTTCCGGCAATGTCGGGAGCTGTTCCGTGTACTGCTTCGAATATAGAAATATGATCACCAATATTGGCGGATGGAGCGAAACCCAATCCTCCTACAAGGCCTGCGCAAAGGTCGCTCACAATATCACCTTGCAGGTTGGTGAGCACAACTGTATCAAAAGTATCTGGTCGGGTTACGAGTTTCATACATAGGTCATCAACGATCACATCATCAGCCTTCAGTTCGGGATAACTTTTCGCCACCTCGTAAAAACATTCAAGAAAAAGACCGTCAGTGATCTTCATGATGTTTGCTTTGTGCCCGCAGGTGATGCGTCGTGCATTTTTCTGTTTCGCCATTTCGAAAGCGTAACGGATCACCTGCAGAGAACCAGGGCGGGTAATGAACCTACGGCTGAGGGCAACGTCGTGCGTGAGCATGTGTTCGATGCCACCATAGGTGTCTTCTATATTTTCTCTTACGATGGTTATGTCGATAGGGATACCAGCTTTGCTAAAAACGGTATCTACGCCGTGAAGTGTCTGGAATGTTCTTTTATTTGCGTAGGTATTCCATGTTTTGCGGGCGGTAACATTGATACTTTTAACCCCCTTCCCCTTGGGTGTTTCCATTGGTCCTTTGAATAGTACACCCAGATTTTCAATGGACAGTAGTGCTTCCGGGGTCATTCCATTATTGAAACCTTTATCAAATACCCATTTGCCCATGTCAACAAATTCATATTCAAGCGGAACTTCTGCTGCCTGGAAAACCTTTAAAACTGCATCCATAATTTCCGGTCCTATTCCATCTCCTTTTGCTACTGCTATTTTCATATTGCAATAAAGTTAATTATTCTATATAACTGCTGCCTTCTATTTTTAACTACTTTTATGAACAAATCACCCTTGATGATATCGAAAATTTCGGAAGGTATTGAGGTATCAGTGGAAACGTTTTATCAGCCGGATTACTCCAACCCGGTGTCAGGTGAATATATGTTTGCATACAGGATCACCATCGAAAACCACAACAACTTTGCGGTGAAGCTTCATCGCAGGCATTGGTATATTATCGATAGCAACGGTACTACAAGGGAAGTGGAAGGTGAAGGTGTGGTGGGTGTTCAGCCAGTGCTGCAGCCCGCAGAAAAGTACCAGTACGTGAGCGGGTGCAACCTGAGAACTGAATTCGGTAAGATGCATGGTACTTATACCATGGAAAATCTAAACAATAAGGCAACTTTTGAAGTGAACATTCCCGTGTTCGAAATGATCGTGCCGTTTAAAATGAATTGACGCTGCGCTGGGCTTCTTCGCCTGCGGCGGACTTTTTTTTCTTCGCCTGCGGCAGGCTTTTTAAGAATTTAAATGATCATGCTATTTATGAAAAATAAGCGGCTTTTTTTATCTCACTCCATGCATCATTTTCTTGAGTAAAGGAGTTATCGCGTACAGTATCACTGCAGCGGCTCCGCAAAGAATTACAAACACCATAAAGAATTCAAAGAGGTTTGTTATAGTGAATCCTGCAAAAACAGGGAATTCAGTGGGAATTTTATTTTCATTCAGAAATGCAAGCTGGTCGGCGGTAGGTTGAGCTGTTTTATTTAATACACCTCCAAGATCAATTCCTTTTTCAGCAGCCTTCTCATATTTATCGCCTGTTGGAGGAAGCAGAGCACCCAATGTTCCGGTCAGCGCATAGCCAGCAGCGTTACCCAGGAACCATACACCCATCAGCAAAGAGGCAAATCTTTTTGGAGCAAGTTTCGCCACGAGTGATAATCCTATTGGCGACAAACACAATTCGCCCCATGTGTGAAGGAGGTATAGAATGATCAACCAGATCACACCGAGTTTTCCTGCAGTGCCAAGGTCCCTTACCTGCAACGCAATAATAAGGTAACCTAATGCAATAAGGGCAAGTCCCAATGACTGCTTCACAGGTGAGATCGGTTCAATTCCTTTTTTGTTCATCCATAACCACATTGCGCTGAAGGGTATCGCGAAGATGATCACAAACAGTCCGTTGAAATTCTGCACCATGCTGGGTGGCATCGTCCATCCTAAAATCCTCGTGTCTGTCTGATGGTCTGCTATAAATGTCAAAGACGATCCTGCCTGTTCAAATGCAGCCCAGAAAAAGATCACAAAAAATGCAACTATATATAGAACAAGTATTCTCTGAGTTTCTGTTGAAGTGAGTGTCTGGTCTGTAAGTATCAAACCTGCGAGCGTAATACCGCTGCTGTAAATGATGGCATAAATCATGTTCTGCCCGCCAATGAAATAAAAGAAGCACACCAATCCCGCAAATCCCAGCAATGACAGCATAATGGCAGTAGAGGAGAATTTGGCGTTTGTTGATTCATCTTCATGTATTTCGTGTGGATTCGGTTTGATGCCGACAGGTTTGCCATCTGGTGTGACAACATATTTATGTTTCAACATTAGAAATACGATCACACCCAGCAGCATTGCAATGCCGGCCGCAAGAAAACCCCACTTGAATGCAGTAAGATCCCGGATATCACCGTTTTTAACGTCGCCTACCAGGGGGCATATAATTTGACCGAGGAGAGCACCTATATTGATGCCCATGTAAAATATAGTGAATGCGGAATCAAGCTTTGATTTCTGTTCTTTAGGATAGAGCTGTCCTACCATCGAGGAGATATTCGGCTTGAAAAAACCATTTCCGAGAATGATCACACCTAAAGCAATCCACATGAGCGTTGTTGCAGCAGGAAGATTCGTTGTAAAAATAGTTGCACTGGCAAACAGAAGAAGCTGACCTACCGCCATCGTTAACCCACCGAGCTGGATGCAAAGCCGGTTGCCCAGGTATTTGTCGGCAACATAACCGCCGAGCATAGGCGTTAGGTAGCATAGTCCAAGAAATCCACCATAAATAATGGAGGATTCCTTTTCGCCCATCCGTAATGAATTGGCCAGGAACAGGACGAGAAGAGCACGCATCCCGTAAAAGTTGAAGCGTTCCCACATCTCTGTGGCGAATAATACATATAATCCTTTAGGGTGCGCTGATGGGGGGTGTGTTTGATTCATTCAATTGAGATTGAGTGGGAGCAGAGGTTTTGTATAAAAGTGCCGTAAAATAATGATTAAATTCTAATGCTTTACCGTACAACTAATTTTATTGGCTAATCCCCGTTGGATTCACGAAATTGCCAGTCTTTAAAAATCCCCGAAAAAACCATGAATCTGTTACTTATAGGCAGTGGAGGCAGAGAGCACGCAATTGCCTGGAAACTTATTAAGAGTCCCAAATGCGAAAAACTCTTCATCGCACCCGGAAATGCGGGTACCGCTGAATGTGGTACCAATGTGAATATAAATCCCAACGACTTCGATGCAGTTAAAAAGTTTTGCCTGGCAGAGGACATCGGAATGGTAGTGATTGGACCTGAGGAACCCCTCGTAAACGGCATCGTGGATTCATTCAGGGAAGATTCAAGTGTTAACCATATTCCTGTGTTCGGCCCCTCCAAACAAGGAGCACAGCTTGAAGGGAGCAAAGCATTCGCAAAACAATTCATGACACGGCATAATATTCCAACCGCAGGTTATCGCGAATTCGATACCAGTAATTACCAGGATGGTATTCCTTATCTGCAGCAACATCCGATACCGATCGTTTTGAAAGCCGATGGACTTGCCGCGGGAAAAGGCGTGATGATCTGTCACTCATATGTTGAAGCCATGAGCGAATATGAACTGATGATTCACCAGAGCAAGTTCGGAGAAGCAAGCAAGAAAGTAGTGGTAGAAGAATTTCTCGATGGAATAGAAATGAGTGTGTTCATACTCACGGACGGTGAACATCACCTGATTTTACCCGAAGCAAAAGATTACAAACGCATCAAGGATGGCGACAAGGGTGCTAATACAGGCGGCATGGGAGCTGTAAGCCCGGTACCGTTTGCTGATGAAAGTTTCATGAAGAAAGTGAATGAAAGGATCATTCTTCCTACCATGAATGGTTTAAAGAAAGACGGCATTGATTACTCCGGCATCATATTCATAGGGATTATCAAAGTGAAAGAAGAGCCTTTAGTAATTGAATATAATTGCAGGTTCGGTGATCCTGAAACTGAAGTGGTGATACCACGGATGAAGAATGATCTTGTCGAACTCTTCCTGGCTACGGCTAACAAAAAATTGAATGAGGTGAAGATCGAGGAGGATATTCGTGTAGCCGCCACCGTTATGGCGGTAAGTGCGGGTTATCCTGCAACTTATGAAAAAGGTCATCCCATTACAGGTCTAGATTTTAAAGTTCCGGGAACAATGATATTTCACTCGGGCACCATTGAAAGGGATGGGGAAGTAGTAACTAATG
>Ga0207701_10001666_pt1 | contig 23223 bp, 19 predicted proteins | sample KBSSwiSSwithPhiX_FD_184294 | JGI IMG/M metagenome (GOLD analysis project Ga0207701, IMG submission 184294) | Switchgrass rhizosphere bulk soil microbial communities from Kellogg Biological Station, Michigan, USA, with PhiX - S5 (SPAdes) (version 2) | ecosystem: Environmental > Terrestrial >... | reverse complement strand
AACCAAAACGAATCTCGACAAAACGTTGGATGGAAAGAAGCTCCCTGCCGGAAATTACGTCATGAGCGTTGTTAGCGAAGGCAAGACAGCCAGCATCCTTGTCACCATCAAGTAGGGTTCGTGGCTGAACACGATTTTTCTTCGCGGCCGATTCGAAGGCTCTAGGATTAAGACTGGATCTAGGTTGTCACCATGCCGCCGCTGGATTGCGGCAAAGTCAGTGCAATCACCGCCGCCACTGACGCCAGATTTCTAACGGTTGCCCCTGTTTTCTGGGGTGACTGTGCCGCGTGTGGCGGGTTTCGACGGCTCCGTAACACGGCCGCCACCTTTCACATCCTTTGTCGGCTCCAGGTCACGAAATTTAGCCTTCTTAAGTCGGCGCCAAACGGAGTGAACTACATTGATATTCCGGGTTTGCTCCTCCATTGCCAATTCTTTCGTAACAACGTCCCCTTCAGGATGTTCGACTGATACACTACGCGCGAGAGTTTTGATCGACAAGCACTGTTTGAATCGCCGAGCATCGCGAAATAGTCCTCCCGTATCAGTCCCAGCTGATTAAAATCATTTGGCTGCCAACACTGCAAAAAATTGGGCATGTGGCGACTGTGAATCAGCGGCAGTTGCGACACCGCGAGAGCGGAGTGCATTCCAAGTTTCGTTCAATCCAGCGACGACTCGCCGGAAAAAGCTCACGAGCTTGCGAATGCGATCAGTCGCACAGTTTCGCGGCTAGCACTCTTTGAAATCGAGGATTGGTCGTAGGTCTTCATTGGACTCCTAACGGATTCGACCCACTTCCGCATCTTCGGCGTAACCTCGCGCCGGACTTTACGCATTATCTGGTGTGAGTGGAACAAACCAGAAAGGAGCACTTGAAATGAAAAAGCACAACAAGCTAACGATCAAAGTTCGGGACCTGGAGCCGTTGAACGACGTCATCGGAGGGAAACGCCGCCGAGGTCACCGACTGCATGCTGGCGCTGTTTTTGAGCGACGCGTCGGCGAATACACAGGCGGCTTGGGCCTTATCGGATACAACAGGATTCCATAACGCACAGAGAGAGAACCGCACGTGGTCTTATCCCACGCTGCGGTTCTTGATTATCGATACTACAGACCGAATGCCACAGCTTACAGATGAGGTCGGAGCTGCATTACTTTGCGCCGGTCGATCGTAACGTGGATGCAATGCACTGCCGTTTTTGGCTGTTCGGGCGCTCGATGAAAGCCTCGACTTTCTTGCGGAAATGATGTAGAAAACTGCCCTCAATGCCGAGCATAGACTCAGTCTCACGTCAGGACTTGGTGGTCTGCATGTCCGGAGAACAGGAGTACACGGCTCGCGACGCGATCGATGCGGCGATTTTCAGAGGCGAATTCGAAGATAGGTGGCACGATTTTCTCCTTCATTTGGCAGCGGAAAAGCGTGCAGACGAAGTGGAATTAGAATTGGACGAGTCGGCAATCTCTGCGGCGGCGGAACAGTTTCGTTACCAGCATGAGCTGATCACGGCGGAAGAGACAGAAGCATGGCTGGCAAATCGCAGCCTGACGTTGGACGATTTCAGCGATCACTTTGCCCGTCAATATTGCGCCGGTACCCTTTCTGACGGCTTTTCTCCCGAGCAAATCGAATATGGCTCCGCAGATTCAGAGCTGCGCGAATTGTTCGTAGCGGAATTGATTCTCTCAGGGGAACTGGAGGAAATGACTACCAAACTCATGTGGCGTCTGGCCGCGTGCTGCGCGGGAAGGGAAATGGCCCCAAGTGCCATAGCGACTGAAGAAAAGAGTTTTTTTGAACGCAATGCGATAACCCCGGAGCAACTTGAAAAATGGCTGGGAAGACTTGGGCGCGATGCGAAGTGGTTCAATGAAATGCTTGTGGGTGAGGCGACGTTTCGCCGATGCTGCGAAACGTTACTGGTTCCCCAGGCGCGGCAGTGTGAATTGGCGATGCTACGGATCGCGCTGACTCGGGTCAAAACTGAGGTGATCGAATTTGAATCGCACGACGCCGCGCAAGAAGCATTGTTCTGCGTCCGTGAAGACGGAATGTCGATGCAAGAAGTCGCAGCCGAAGGCCAATATCCGTATCGTCGCGCCGATTTTTTCCTAGAGGAAATCGCCAGCGAAGCGCAGCACAGATTTTTTAGCGCATCGGCAGGAGACCTCCTCGGACCGCTCGAGCGGGGGGACGGCTTCGAATTGTGTCGCATCATTAGTAAGATTGAGCCGCAGGCCGACGATCCAATGGTGAAATCAAGGATCGAGCGGCGCTTACTTGAGGGACATTTTTCCGAGCTTACGAACAGGTATGTGAAACAACGGCTTGGCGCTGTTGCGCCTTCATCTGAATGAAAGTTCAGGACAGCGAAATTCTACGGCGTTCGTCGGTCTTTCGCTTTCTTTCCGATGAACATTTTGCTGCGATTGAGCCGCTCCTTCAGGAAGAACACTATGAATTCGGCGAGGTGATCGTAAAACAAGGCGATGCGGCCAATTCCTTTTACGTGCTGACAAGAGGGCGGGCACGTGCCCTGAAGATCAAGCCGGATGGCCAGGAAATTCCTTTGGGAGTACTGAAGCCAGGGGATTCTTTCGGGGAGGCTGCGTTAGCCGAGGGCGGAACACGAAATGCGACCGTGCGCTGCAGCACAGTGGTGGATCTTCTGCGGATCGATCGCGACGACTTTCTACAGCTGGTCCGCCAGATACCCGATCTAAAGCAGTATTTAGAGACCACTGGTCGCAACAGAGCTCTGCAAAGTTTTCTCTATCAGTTCAGCAATTTCGGCCGGCTTCCGATGCCGGTGTTGCGCGGCATGATTGATAAGCTCAAGCCAGTAACGTTTGAAAAGGGAAACTTGATCATTCGTGAAGGGGATAATGCCGGTCCATTATACATCCTCCAGAAAGGACACGCCCGCGCATTCTCGGCAGTGAATGGAAAAGAGCGCAACCTCGCGTTTTACCGCGAAGGCGATTTTTTCGGAGAACTCTCGATCTTAAACGGATCGCCGCGCGCCGCGTCGGTTGAGGCATTCACTGGCTGCGAATTGCTTTCGCTCGAATCCCAGTCGGTGCGAGAACTGCGGCGCCGTTTTCCCGAATTTGATAAACTGCTCGGTGAGCGTCTCGCCTTGTATGAAGCAAAAACTGAAGCACGTATTCCGCTGGATTTCACCAGCGAAATGCTGCCTGCTGAAATCCAGGTACAGAACAAAGTTCAACTGGATGGTGAGCGTCCTTTCGTCGGGTCGGAAGACGAGGGAGCGCCTTTTGCCGATCAGAAGGGATTATTCAGGAAACGCAGCAAGGCCATTCGCAAAATCGATCACGTCATGCAGATCGACGAGATGGATTGCGGTGCCGCCTGTCTCGGAATGATCTGCCGCTATTTCGGTCGAAAGGTAAGCCTGGTACGAATTCGACAGTTGTGTCACACAGCCACCGACGGCACCAGCTTGAAAGCGATCTCTCGAGCCGCAACGGAACTCGGACTGGCCGCGCGCGCGTTGAAAATTTCGCTGCGCAATCTGTCGCTAATGCCGTTGCCGGCGATCGTGCATTGGGAAGGCGATCACTGGATCGTACTCTACGACGTCAATGACCGATTCGTGCGTGTGGCCGACCCCGCACTCGGATTGCGAAAACTTCCTCGACGGGAATTCGAAGCGAAGTGGACTGGTTACGCAGCACTGTTCGATTACACGCCAGCATTCGAAGAAGCGCCGCAAAGCAAGCCGACACTGGCGTGGGTTGTGCCATTTCTCTCACGGTTCAAGGTGATTTTGCTACAGGTGCTCGGGCTCGCCGTCGCTGTGAGTTTTCTGGAACTGCTTTTCCCAGTGTTCACACAAATGGTGGTCGACAAGGTAATCGTCGAAAACGATTTAGGTCTTTTAAAAATTATTTTGCTCGGCATGCTCGCAGCGCTTGTGTTCGTACAGCTCTCCACGTTAGCACAGGAATATTTGCTGGCGTTTGCGACAGTTCGACTCGATACGGCAGTTCTCGATTTTTTGAGCCGCAAACTTCTTGCCTTGCCGATGACTTACTTCACAAGCCGTCGAACAGGGGATATTCAACGCCGGCTCGAAGGCGCCCGCCAGGTTCGACAATTTGTCGTACAACAGGGGATCGGCGCGCTACTCGCCGCCGTATTCCTGGTCGGTGCGCTGATATTGATGGCGATGTACAGCCCACTGCTCACGATAGCGTTTCTAGCGACGACACCGCTCTATGTGGGGCTCATGATTTTGTCGGTCAAAGTGCTGCGCCCCTTGTATCAAGGTGTGGAAGAGAGCCTCGGTAAATACAGTTCACATCAAATCGACGCGATCAAAGGGATCGAGGCAGTAAAAGCCGCATCAGCCGAAAACGCGTTTCGCGACGCCATGCTGAACGAGTTTTTGTCAGTCTCGCAGAAACTCTTTAAAACGACGTTCATCGTGATGTCTTGGGACAGTGTTCTTCAAACGATCGGATTATTGTCTACGGCGATTTTCCTGTGGGTCGGCGCGTCTCAAGTCATCAACGGGCGGCTCAGCGTCGGCGGTTTTGTCGCGTTCAGTTCTTTAACGGCAATGGCTTACGCGGGAATTATGCGCGCACTGGGCGTATGGGACAACATGCAGCAGGCCGCTGTCCTGCTGAACCGGTTGAACGACATTTTCGAGCAGGAACCCGAGCAGGGCCATGATCGTTCTAGACTCGTCCCAGTGCACAGTCTCGAAGGTCGGATCGAGCTGCGGGGTGTCAGTTTTAGATATGGTGGTCCCGAATCGCCGAACATCTTAAAAAATATCACGCTTGATCTTTCGCCGGGACGCACTGTCGCGTTGGTTGGCCGTAGTGGAAGCGGAAAGACAACGCTTATCAAATTGATTGCCGGTCTGCTGGAACCTACAGAAGGGGCGATTTATTTCGACAACATCGACCTAAAAAAGCTGAATTATCGAGATGTTCGTCGGCACATCGGCACGGTTCTGCAGGAGAACCACATGTTTAACGAAACGATCGCACGCAACGTTGCGTTTGGGGACCCGGAGCCAGACCTCGATCGGGTGCTTGGCGCGGCGCAAGCTGCTGCCGCTCATGACTTCATCATGCGACTTCCACTCGGTTACGACACAAAAATCGGTGAGTCGGGCCTTTCTCTTTCCGGCGGCCAAAAGCAGCGCATCGCGATCGCGCGCGCAATTTACAATAATCCACCAGTCCTGATTTTCGACGAAGCAACCAGCGCTCTCGACACCGAATCTGAACGTGCGATCCAGGAAAATCTCGGCCGCCTAATGGCAGGCCGGACCACCATTGTTATTGCGCATCGATTGAGCACGATTCGCGAAGCAAACTCAATCGTGGTCGTGGAACAGGGAAGTATCGCCGAGATTGGAACCCACGATGAATTAATGGCACAACGAGGTTTGTATTATTATCTCTCGAGCCAACAGTTGGGAATTTGAAGCCAGCATCTCAAATGAGCCCGCAACTAATAGAACGCAGCTCGCTCGATGCGGAGTCGGAAATGCTGCCTCGGGAGCCGCCACCCTGGATCATGCGCTGGACAGCTTGGCTGTTAATTGCGGCGTTTCTCTTTGCGTTGCTGATCGCTACTGTAATGCGATTGCCGGAAACGGTTAATTGCCGTTTCGTTCTAATACCCGCGACTGGTGCTGATCCGATTCAGGCTCCACGGCAGGCAACAATCAGCCGCGTAGTTGTCGAGGAAGGCCAACCCGTAAAGGCCGGCGAAGACTTGTTTGTTCTGCGCTCTGACGAAATCGCCGGCTGGGATACCCAATTTCGCACGCTCAATGAAGACTTACGGTCGAAGCAGGAAAGCCTTAAGCGAAACGAGAGCGCTTACGCTGCACAACTTGAAATTAAAAGCGCGGAGATCGAGCAGGCCAAAAGCGAGGTCAAATTTCGCGAAAACCACGCGCAAACCAGCCGCGAACTCGTTACCCGAATGGAGAAACTAGCCAAACAGGGCGGTGAGTCGGAGGTCGACCTTATAAAGCTGAAGCTGGATTTAGCCGGGTCAGAGAAGGATTTGAGCGTGGCCCAAAGGACCCTGCAGCAGGCCACTCTTGATCGTCAGCGAGTGGAAACGGAACACGCTCGCCAGCGTGGCGAAGAACAGACTGAGGTTGAGAAATTAAAGGTGCGTATCGCGGCTCTTAAAAAAGACCTGGAAAATGCTCAACAGAATCTGTTGATGGTTCGCAGTCCCTACGAAGGAGTGGTTATCTCAATAGATCAGCGAAACGCAGGCAGCTTTGTCCAACAGGGACAAGAGCTGTGTCAGCTCGCGCCAAAAGGTTCGAAGCCGCGCGCTCGCATGACGTTAACTGAAGCCGGTCTAGCCAAGCTCACTGTGGCTCAGCGTGTTCGCTACTTTTTCGAAGCATTTCCTTACCAACGTTACGGTACTGTCACTGGAAAGGTCGATTGGATCAGTCCATCGGCCGTTACCACCACTGAAGGATCTCGTTTTGTTGCACTAGGATCACTCGATCGCTATGAAATGTCTTCACGAACAGGGCAAGCTCTGCTCCTGCGCGTTGGAATGAAGGGCGACGCGCACATCATTGTCGGCAGCCGGACATTGATGGAGTATGCATTTGAGCCGATCCGGCAATTGCGTGAGAGCATAAGACAATAACAACTGATGCAGGCACGGCCGTCCAGGTTAAGGCTCGAAGACCTCACCACAAGCAATGACGCCATGGCGCGTTGTCTCCAGTTGGCCACGCTGGCCGCCAGGTCGGACGTTCCAGTTGTACTCCTCGGTGAGACCGGGACTGGGAAAACCTTGCTTGCCCAAGCTATCCATAATTCCTCGACGCGAGCAAATCGGCCATTCATTGCATTTAATGCCTCGGCCATTAGCGACACTTTGCTTGAAAGTCAGTTATTTGGTCACGAACGCGGAGCATTCACCGGCGCACAACAAACGGTGAAAGGAAAGTTTGAGCTCGCCGATGGTGGCACGCTTTTTCTGGATGAAATCTCGGAGATGAGTCCGCTCGCTCAGGTAAAAATCCTGCGCGTCTTGGAATATGGCGAATTTGAGCGCGTGGGGTCTGAACGGATGCTCACTTCCAACGCGCGCATCATCTGCGCGTCGAATTGTTCGCTGCGAGAGCGCGTGCGGGTGGGGAAACTTCGAGAGGATTTGTATCAGCGACTCAACGGTCTTACGCTACTTATCCCTCCGCTTCGGGAACGGCTGGAAGAGCTGCCGGCATTGATTGCCACGGAATTGAAGGCTGCGGCAGCTAAAGAAGGCAAACAGATCACCGCCATTCATCCTGAAGCGATGGAGAAACTGCTTCGTCATGACTGGCTCGGTAATCTGCGCGAGCTGAGTCACACGGTGCGCACCATGACTCTCTTTTGCAACGATTCTGTGATTCTCCCTGAGCATGTTGTGTTTCCCTCCGACCTCAAACCGGATCGCGCGCCAGCAGGAACTGAAAAGCCAGAGCCTTTGCCCGCGGGCAATCACCAGGAAGCCGATGCGGTTGTTGATTTCTCACTCGAACACGCGATGCAAAAGCACGTTGGGTTCGTTTACGAACAAGCGAATCGGAACCAGCGACGCGCGGCGCGTTTACTCGGTATTTCTCGCTCGACTCTATCCCGGTATCTCCGGGGTGTGCCCAAAAATAAAGCACCATTGGCCTAAATCTGAGGCCAGTTGGTATAATAATGAAGTTGCGTTACGGTTCGCATGAAACCGTCATTTGGGCGATTTAAGAAATAATTATCTGCGTAAACCGCTTACCTTCAATCGCTAACATGGAGATCATCGCCGCCCCTGTCCCTGCGTTAAAGAACTTGGCACGGATGCTGATATCAGTAGAGAACGAACGTGAATACACCGAAGAGTAAAAAGAATGCGCCCGCCGCAGAATCAGAAAATAAAAGGCGCAAGCGCACCAAGGATAAATTGATTCGCCTCAACGATCTGATTCCAGAAAAGGACGTTAAGGGCGGCGGGCATCAAGTGCCCTTCGGTGTCACAGAACACAACACAACGACAAACAACCCAAACAAATAAGATAGAAAAAATAAAATGGCACAGAGAAAAGAAACCAAAACAAAGATCAAAGTCCGTGACCTGAAACCGAAAAAAGATGCCAAGGGCGGCGTAATCGTTGACGTCAGCACCCAGACGCACCAGCAGAGTCACAGCGTTCAGAGTCACAGCGTTCAAGGCGCCCACCCCAACCTAAATCGACCGGGATTCTAGCACGAGGAGCCGCATGATGGTTCGATTCGTAGTGTGGCTTTGTGTCTGTCATCCGACTTTCTGATATCAGAGAATTACCGCCTCCACACCCGGGCAGATATGAAAGACGGCTGTTCCTCCCCAGAACAATTTTCGAGAACTCCAACGTAACTAAACGAAGCCAACGAAAAGAAGAAACTGAAAATGGCACAGAGAAAGGAAACCAAAAAGAACATCAAAGTCCGGGATCTAAAACCGAAAAGAGACGCCAAAGGCGGCGTATTTCGCCAGCGTCCGGGACAACAGGGCCCCAGACCACAGCGCCCCGGTCGCGGCGATTCATAAGTTCAGGAACGGCACCGTTGGTTTGATCCCGTAGTGTGGCTTTATATCCGTCACCCGATTTCTTGAATCAAAAAATGACCGCCCCCCACACCCGAGCAGGTATGAGAGGCGGCTGTTCCCCCCAGAACAATCTTCAAAAGTTTGAGGCTATTAAACGAAGTTTCAGACAATCGCAACAACTTTTGCTCGCTTTGTCTTTGACGATTGCCTGAGGTCCGACGCATTTGCGGGGTAGCGAAACATGCAGTTGACCTAATGCCGCGTCATTGCGCGTTGGGCAGTATCACTCAAAGCGAGCGCCTCGGCACCAGGCGCTGCATTATCGGTAGGTCCGTCTGGCAATTTCGCGGTCGCGGTACTTCCAACCGGCACTTACTCTATCGTCGTTTGTGTTGCCAGACCGAGTCGCTGCTTTACAAAATGGCAGCGATGTCGGGTTACAAACCAACTTCACGGCGTCCCATTGCGGTAGTGTTTCGCCAAACCGCAGGCTTTGCGACGCGGTTTTGTGTGCGCCACGGGATTCATGCGGATGCGATTTCGTATTTGTCTATCGTAGCGTCGCTGATCGCGGCAATTTGTTTTTGGAAATCCGGAGCGAGACCTTGGCTACTCATCATCGCGCCGCTTTTTTGTTATTTACGGCTCTGGTTCAACATGCTCGACGGCCTGGTCGCGTTCGCGGCAGGGAAGGCGAGCAGCCGTGGTGAAATCCTGAACGATCTGCCCGATCGCATTTCCGACATCGTGATTTTCGTCGGGGTTGCGCACAGCGGATTCACGAACCCTTTGATCGGTTATTGGGCGGCAATTTTGGCGGTGCTCACATCGTACGTCGGTTTGTTTGGACAAGCGCTTGGGGTTCAGCGCCAATTTGGCGGAGTTATGTCGAAGCCCTGGCGCATGGTTGCGCTCCACTGCGGCGCATGGCTCACATTTTTTCTCGCGCCACAATCATCCGCGACTTTCACCATCTTGGATTGGACATGTCTTGTGGTCATAGCTGGTTGTGTTGAAACAATTGTTGTTCGCTTGAAACGCATCACGACCGCGCTGCAAGATAGGCGGTGATGTCGCCGCAGATCGCGCTGCACGATCCGGTTTTTCGCGCCTACTTCTGGATCGTTTTAATTTCGCTCGCAATGGCCGGCGCGGCGCTCGGTTTTCTGCATTTTGTTTTGAAAAAGCAAACCGCGTCGATGCTCCGGACGTACCGGTCGTGGATTCTCATCGCCGGAATTGGTTTCATCGTTGTTTTTCTAGGACGCATTCCGACGATTGTCGGCGTCACGTTGGTTGCGATTTACGCTTTCAAGGAATTTGCACACGCCTCGGGATTGTATCGTGACTCGTGGATGACCGGTGCGGTTTATGCCGGAATCGTTGCTGTTGGAATCGCTTCGCTAATTTCGGATCCGCGTGGCGAAAAACCTGGTCCCGGTTGGTACGCATTCTTCGTCGCCATGCCGGCGTTCGCGATCGGATTGATCCTGCTGATTCCAATTTTGCGGAACCGCGCTCGCGGCGAGCTGCGACACATATCGCTCGCCATTATCGGTTTTGTTTACATCGGCTGGATGTTCGGTCACCTCGGATTCATGGCGAACGCTCGCAACGCCTACGGGTTCATTTGCTACATCATTTTTGCGACGGGGTTGACTGACGTTGCGGCCTTTACTTTCGGGAAAATTTTCGGCCGCCATCCGTTGCGCAGCGAAATCAGCCCGAACAAGACCTGGGAAGGCGCGCTCGGAGCACTGGGCGTCGCTATGATTTTGCCCTGGCTTTTTCGATTCTCGTTTCCATTCTTTGGCGCCTGGCAACTCATTCTAACCGGGTTGATCGTTGGAATTGGCGGGCAACTCGGCGATCTTTCGATAAGCCTGATTAAGCGCGACATCGGAACTAAAGACATGGCTGCAACTATTCCCGGTCACGGCGGAATTCTGGATCGGATCGACAGTTTGGTTTACACAGCGCCATTGTTCATGCACATGGCGGGGTATTATTATCCGCTCCGATGAAAAAGCGGGTTTACGATTCGGTGCGGGATCTCGATCAAGCTCCGACTGATCGTCTGCGTCAGTTTCCGCGCGAGCCGGACATGCTCGTTTACGGATTGCGGTCGCTCGGCGCGTTGATCATTCGAGGGCTATTGCACATCTACAATCATTTCGCAATTATCGGGCATCAAAATCTACGGACCAACCGCTCGCTCATTATCGTCGCGAACCATTGCAGTCATATGGACACACTTTGCCTGCTCGCGGCGTTGCCGCTGCGCAAATTACATCGCGCATTTCCAGCAGCCGCTTCCGATTATTTTTTTCAAAGCGTTCCGCGACTGTGGGCGGCCGCGATACTCGTGAACGCGTTGCCGTTCGCGAGACAAGCGCGCGTTCGACAGAGCTTGTCGCTTTGCCGGGAATTGCTCGCCAATCCAGGAACTATCCTGATTATTTTTCCTGAGGGCACAAGATCGACAACCGGCGAAGTTGGCGAATTCAAATCAGGAATCGGCGCTCTTCTTGCTGGACGAGACGTCGCAGTTGCGCCGTGTTTCATCGACGGATCATTTCAAGCATGGCCTAAAGGCAAACGATTTCCGCGCCCGCGAAGAGTTCGATTGGTCGTTGGAATGCCTCGCAATTATCGCGATCGCGGAACAGACAAGATCGGAATCTGCGCGATCGCCGCCGAACTACGCGATGCGGTGAACGAATTGCGCCCGGGAAATGGAAGCCACTGAAGGAACTTTCAACACTTGGGACGGTGTCGAGCTGTTTTATCGCTCGTGGATTCCAAATAAAGCAAAAGACAAAGCACTGCTGCTTTTTCATCGTGGTCACGAACATTCTGGCCGCTGGCAGGAGACGGTCGATTCGCTAGACCTTGACGATGTTGCAATTTTCGCGTGGGACGCGCGCGGTCATGGTCGTTCCACGGGAGATCGGGGCGCGGCAAAGAGTCTTCACGATGTAATCAAAGATGTGGACGCCTTCGCGCGTCATGTTTCGGAGAAGTTCGGCATCCCGATCGAAAACATGATCGTGCTCGCGCACAGTCTCGCCGCCGTCACTGTCACGGCCTGGATTCACGATTACGCGCCGCCGATCCGCGCGATGATTTTGGCGACGGCGGCATTTTACGTTAAGCTCTACCTTCCATTCGCCATTCCGACCCTGCGAATCGTTCGGCCGCGATTCGTAAAGAGCTACGTGAAATCGAAAATGCTCACGCATGATCGTGAACAAGCCGCCTGCTACGATTCCGATCCGCTCATCTTCCGGCAAATCGGCGTGAAGGTGCTCCTCGATCTTCACGACACGGCAAAACGGTTAGTTGCCGATGCCGGTGCGATTCAAACGCCGACGCTCATGATCGCTGCGAGAAAGGATTGGGTTGTCAGTCTCAAGGCACAGCAAGAGTTTTTTGATCGCCTGTCTTCCACTCACAAGCGCTTCGAGATTTTCCCGGACGCGTATCACGCGATCTTTCACGAAACGAATCGTCGCGATGTTATTGGACTTGTTCGCGACTTCGTTCGCGATTACTTCGCGAAAGCGATAAGCACGCCTTCACTGGTAAACGCCGACAAAACCGGATACACGGCGCAAGAACATGAGATCTTAAAGAACAACGGCAGCGCGAGATTCGGACTCACTCGCGCCGGACTGAAAATTGCGGGTCGATTAAGTCGCGGCATCGAGATCGGCTGGCTTTTTGGTTTCGATTCCGGTCTTTCGCTCGATTACGTATACGAGAACGAACCGAACGGATGGACTCCGCTTGGTCGCCTTATCGACAAATCTTATCTGAATAGCATTGGCTGGCGGGGCATTCGGCAACGCAAAGCGAATCTGAAGAAAACTCTGCGCGGTTTGATTCTGAAACTGCATCGCGAGAATCGCGCGGTGAGAATCCTCGATATCGCTGCAGGCGCCGGCCGTTACGTGATCGAAACAATCCGCGACATGCCAGAGATCCCGATCGGCGCCACGCTTTGCGATTATAAACAGGAAAATGTCGATGCCGTGCGCGCTCTGGCCGATGAGTTAAATGTCGATGGTGCAGTCGTTGCGTGCCGAGGAGACGCGTTCGATCGCGAATCTCTGGCAAGAATCCTACCGCGCGCGACGATCGGAATCGTTTCAGGACTTTACGAGTTGTTTGCGTCCAACGAGCCGGTTCTGAATTCGTTGCACGGAATGGCCGATGCGATCGAGCCTGGCGGTTACCTCGTTTACACGAATCAGCCGTGGCATCCGCAGCTCGAATTCATTGCGCATGTCCTCGTTAATCGGGAAGGGGAACGGTGGATCATGCGTCGGCGGACGACGGCCGAAATGGATGATCTTGTTCGCGTCGCCGGCTTCGAAAAGATCGATATGGAAATCGATCAATGGGGAATGTTCACGGTTTCGATCGCACGCCGTGGACGTTAAACGTAGCAAGGCGCTCGCCGTTTCGGCCGGATTGTCCGTCTTGTTCCTGATTGTTTACGGCGGTTGCAACTGGATCACAGCGCGTCGCGCGAACGTCGGCACATTCTATTTCGAATGGGAGCGCACGATTCCGTTCATGCCCGTTTTTATTCTGCCCTACATGTCGATCGATGTTTTCTTTGTTGTCGCGCCGTTTCTTTGTCGGACAAACCGCGAGTTGTCCGTTTTAGCGAAACGAATTGCGGCAGCGACTATTCTCGCTGGAACTTGTTTCCTGCTTTTTCCACTGCGGTTTGCATTTCCGCGACCGCACGCTGATGGGTGGCTCGGCGCGATCTTTAATTGGTTCCGCGGATTGGATGCGCCGCACAACCTGCTTCCATCGCTGCACGCGGCATTCACGCTAATTCTGCTCGATCTTTATTTTCGTAACACGCGCGGTTTCACTCGCGTTGCGATTATGTTCTGGTTCGTTCTGATCGCGTTGTCGCCCGTTCCGACGTATCAGCACCACCTGATCGATATCGTTGGCGGCTTTGTCTTGGCTGGATATTGCTTCTACGTTTTCCGCGAGCGCAGGCTCGCGCTGCCAGTCATTGCGAATCGCCATATTGGTTCGTATTACGCAGCCGGAGCCGCGGTTGTCTTGGTTATGGGCGCAATTCTTTGGCCATGGGGACTCCTGCTTCTTTGGCCAGCGATCGCTCTCTGCATCGTGGCGATCGCGTACTTCAGAGCGGGCCCGATCGTTTTTCGCAAGACTGAAGGAAAATTGCTGTGGAGCACCCGGTTTGTGTTGGCGCCTTGTTTAGTCGGTCAATACTTGTCGTTGCTGTATTACCGCAGCCAATGTCGATCATGGGACAAGGTCACATCAGAAATCTGGATTGGCGGCAAATTGGGGTCCGGTTCCGCGAAGAAAGCTTTGTGCTCCGGGGTTGTCTCGGTGCTGGATTTGAGCGCTGAATTTTCCGAAGCGAAGCCGTTCCGCAGAATCAATTACAGAAATATTCCGGTCCTGGACCTAACTGCTCCTACTCAGGCGCAACTTGTGGAGGCGAGCAAATTCATCGGCAATTTCTCCCAAAACGGCGCCGTCTATGTTCACTGTAAGATCGGTTACTCGCGGAGTGCAGCTGCGGTAGCCGCGTATTTAATAGCGAGTGGGAAAGTGAACACCGCGGAAGAGGCATTCGCGATGATTCGCCGCGTTCGACCGTCCGTTGTTATTCGTCCCGAGGTGCTCTCCGCCTTGTTCGAATTCGAACATCGAGTTGGTTCTTCTGCTGGTGGCACGACTCTTTTGTTCTCGCGTTGAATCATGGCGATGTTTCATACTCGCAACACTTTATGAATTATAATGAACTGATTCAGCTCTACTTCGAGCGTTCCAACGCGATGCAGCAGTACTGGAATCTTTACGTCATTATCGTTGGCGGTGTCCTGGCATTTTCGTCACTGCGTAAACAGCCGGCTGCGGTTACGACCGCATTGGTGTGCATCTTATTTGCTTTGTTTGCCTACGAGAATCTCGGTGCGATGAAACATACGACTGCACAACGCTTCGCGACGATTGACGCGATCAAACAATTCGATTCTGGCACTCCTCCTCCGAAGCAACTGCGCGATCTGCTTGAGCCGACGCTCACGCCGGCAACTTATAACAGTGTGCGCACTACCCACGTGACCAGCGACATCCTTACCATCGCTGCGCTTTGGGCGATGGAATTGCGCCGGCGGCGATTGAAAAGCACAACGCCCACGCAATAAGATTACGCGGGATTACGGCAGACGCCGCAGGATCTCAACTCCTTTCTCAACAGGTTGAGCTCCGACCTGGTTCATGCCGATGAAAATGGCCGCATCTTTGGTTGGACAAATCGCGATCCCGCTGCCGAATCCTGCCGTTCCTCCGTTCTTCAGAATGACAGGAGCGCCGCCGCGAACATCATTCACCCAGGCCATCGCTTGCTTATTGCCGTTCGGCATCGTGAAGATCGGTTTCTGCGCTAGCTGCATCGCGGCGATCAATTCAGCGGAAACCGGTCGCCCGTTCACTTCCTCATGGCCGAGATACGCCTCGCCGAAGCTGATCATGTCATGTGCCGTCGAGCGCAACCCGCCGGCAGCGTACCAGGCGTAGACGGGCCAGCGAGGCGCATCCTGGCCTGCACGGTTATGTCCTTCTGCCAGGCGTCTCTGCTGTTCAGGTGTTGGGCGCAGCGTGGTGTCGGCCATGCCCAACGGCTCGAGAATCTCGGAGTTCAGCTGCTCCTCCCAGGTTTTACCGGTTGCAGTCGCGACCAGATAGCTGAGGAGCCCGATTCCGGCGTTGGAATATTTATAGGGCGCAGGCAATCGGGTCCTTGGTTCGTAGTTCGAAGCCCAAGTGAGGAAGTCTCTTACCGTGTAGGATGCAATGCTCCGCTGTTCGAGCCCGCGCGGCAGGTTCGTCGGGTCGTCCGGCATTCCCGAGGTAAAATCCGCCAACTCCAGCGGTGTCAGCTGCCGCGCCCGGAGTGTGTAGCCCTTGGGCATGTATTTCTGAGCCGAAGCGTCAGGGACGATTTGGTTGCGTTTGATGGCGAGCGCGAACAGCGTGGTGGTGAACGTCTTGGTGCAAGAGCCGATTTCCACCACAGTTTCGCGCGTGATCGGAGCGCCCCCGTCGGTGGCTTTTCCGTACGGGAAGAAGTAGCGATCGCCGCGCAGCGAAACCGCGACGATCGTTCCGAGGTGAGGAGATCGGATCCATTCGTGGCCGCCAGCCGTACGCTGTCTCTGGGCCAAGTACGGTTGCATAATCGCGTCAACCACTCCCCCGACCGCCGCTTCCTCAGGTTCCGCGTTGGGCTGTAAACGCGGGCTGGCGGTGGACGGCTCTTCCTGCGTGAAAACATTAGCTGCCATAAAAATCGCGACTGTCGCGATTAAGACGAAACGAGTGGTGATGCGATGCATGATCTTTTCTCGACGCAATGTCTGCTTGGGAAAAACACGACTTGTAATTTCACGTCGAGATCTTGGCAAGAGTTTCTACGTCTATGAGCCAGAGAGCAGGGGCGTGAGTGGCCGCCGGTTTGTTTGAGAACGATAATCGCTCGCATTTGTGAGATATCGCCGAATGAACCGCAAAATCTTTGTCGTTAGGCCTGGTATGCCGAACCTCCAGATCGTGGGAGAAATGATGAGATCACGCACATCGCGTGGACGATTTCAAGACGCGTCTGCCTGGGAACTGAGCATCTGCCTGTCTTTTGCGACCTTCAGAATGCGGGTTCGCAGCGCGGCACGAAATCCCACTTGGTCTTCTAATCCTCGCCGAAGCGATTTGTCATAGTTGCAATACACCATTCCCTGAAGATTACTGGGCCATGGCTCGTTCTTCGGCTTCAGGATGATTAGCCCGCCTGATTCACCTTTATACATCGCGACAGCCATTCCGACTTCAATCAGGACGTTAGGATTGTGACCGGCGAGATCCATTACAAGAGCATCTGCGCGTTCAATCCGCTCGCGCAATGTTGAAAGCAGATGCATGCCTTGTCGTCCTCGCAATCGATGAAGCCGAACGTCGAGCTTGTATTCACCCGGTGATGCGGCGACGCGTGAGTGGCACTCATCGATGACCTTCTTTATCAGACTTCTAAGAAATACCCAACGTCGGTCTTGCCTTACAGGTACGGTCGATTTACCCCTCCTACTCCAAGGGGACGAGACATAAATTTCGATAGGTCTTTGCGTGAGCGAGCCGGTGTTCTCCACGTTCTCAATCGCTGAACTAATGCACTACAAATGTACTTCGGTTGAAAAGTAGCAAAGCGCCGTAAAAAAAGAGTCGAGACAATCGCCGGCTTAGCGTGCTCACACGAGGGCAAATGCTTTCTCTCCTAATTCGGACATGAGCGTCTGAAAGCTGCCCTCACGTCGATGACGTTTGACTTTGCTGTTCTATTTCATACTGTTCGCGGCTCGCTCGCTCGCGAGAACGTCCCTCAATGAATAAAATCCGTAACATCGCAATTATTGCGCACGTGGATCACGGTAAGACCACGCTTGTGGATCAACTACTGCGCCAATCAGGGACGTTTCGTTCCAACCAGCAGATCGAAGAGCGCGTAATGGATTCGATGGATCTCGAGCGTGAAAAAGGAATAACGATTCGTGCGAAAAACGCGGCTGTTCAGTGGAATGGGTATCGGATCAACATCGTTGATACTCCAGGGCACGCCGACTTCGGCGGCGAAGTTGAGCGGATCATGAAAATGGTGGACGGAGTGTTGCTAGTCGTCGACGCCCACGACGGCCCACAGGCGCAGACACGTTTCGTGTTACGCAAGGCGCTGGAAAACAGACTCAAGCCGATCGTTGTCATTAACAAGATCGACAGAGAAAACGCACGCCCTCATCAAGTCGTCGACATGGTGTTCGATCTTTTTGTCGAGCTCAAAGCAACTGACGAGCAACTCGATTTTCCAATCGTATATGCAAGCGCGAAGGACGGGTTCGCTATCCGCGAGCTGCACGAAAAGAAACAAGATATGGCACCTCTTTTTCAAGCCATCGTAAAAGATGTTCCCCCGCCAAAAATCTCCACAGAACCGTTTTTTCAAATGCTTGTGTCGAATCTGGACTACAGCGATTATCTTGGGCGGATTGCGCTCGGACGCATCGTGAGCGGGCGCGTTACCGTGGGTGATTCGATCGTCTGCATTCATCGGGACGGCCGCGCCGAACGAGCTACGGTCACTGCTCTGTTTACTTACGCGGGATTAGAGCAGGTTCAGATAAAGGAGGCGAGCGCCGGTGACATCGTTGGGGTCGCTGGCTTTGAAGATGTTTACATCGGCGAAACACTTACCGACACCGAAGAGCGTGCGCCGCTTCAGTTCGTCGACATCGATCCGCCAACAATTCGCATGCAAATTCTGGTCAATGATTCGCCGTTTGCGGGGCGTGACGGAAAATTCGTGACTGCACGCCATCTTCGTGACCGACTGGTCCGTGAAACGCGCAGCAACGTTTCGCTTCAAGTCAACGACACTGAAACTGCAGGCACTTTCGAGATCAAGGCACGCGGCGAAATGCAAATCGCAATTCTAGTGGAGCAGATGCGGCGCGAAGGCTACGAACTCATGGTGTCTCGGCCCGAAGTGATTTTTAATCGAGATGAAGGCGGTGACCTGCTCGAACCTCTCGAAAATTTGTATGTCGACCTACCTCATGAAAATCTGGGCGCAACCCTGCAATCTATTGCTAATCGCAAAGGCGAAATTGTTGCAATAGATCATCACGCCTCGCGCGTATCGATTGAAGCAATCATTCCGACGCGCGGCCTGATCGGCTTCGAGACTGATCTGGTGAATGTTACTCGCGGTGAGGGATTCATGAGTCATCTTTTCCGCGAGTATGCACCATTCAGAGGCGAGATAAGCGGACGCGGACGCGGCGTGATGGTGTCGATGGAATCCGGGGTCAGCACTGCTTACGCATTAAATAATATTCAGGAGCGTGGCCGCCTTTTCGTTGGTCCGCAGGAGGACATTTACGAAGGCATGATTGTAGGCGAAAACGCCCGCCCGGAAGATTTGCCAGTCAACCCATGCAAGCAAAAGCATCTTACTAACATGCGCAGCCAGGGCGAAGGCAAAGGCATACAACTTGAAGCGCCGCTTCGAATGACGCTGGAGCGCGCCATCGAGTACATCGAGCTCGATGAGTTCGTGGAGGCGACGCCAAAGTCGCTTCGTTTGCGCAAGCGGATCCTGGAAGCGATCGCACGCAAACGAGCTGCCGCGTAAGCAAGTAACCAGGACGGCTGACTACGCGCAGGGTTTCAAACGCTATCACCGACTCTCCACTTGCTTTCCGTGTTTCCAGCCACACGGTAGCCGTCACAATGATGGATCCGAAGGACCATGAAAGTTCCTGGCAAAACTGACACTCTCTTTAATGCTTTGCGAAAATCAGCAAAGCCGAAACCGGTGACTGCGATCGAGAACCTCATCCAAGCCGGAACAGATCGCGAGCTTTGTCGTATCAATGCCCTTGCCTTTGCCGCCCAGCACAAGCTCAACGAGGAGGATGTGATTGGCGCTTTTCTACACGCTGCACGACTCGGCATTTTCGATATGTCTTGGAACATCCTTTGCCCCGCTTGCGGTGGCGTTCTGGATTCAGGCGCAACGCTTAAAACCGTCAAACACGCCGAATACAGGTGCGTCCTTTGCGCTCTTGCGCACGAGCTGACGCTCGACGAAATCGTCGAGGTCACGTTCACTATCAGCCCACGGGTGCGGAGAATCGTGGCGCACGATCCTGATACGCTTTCTTGGATCGAATATTACAGACAGCTGTTTTGGAGTTCAGTCATCGATCTTCCCGATGACGAGACGTTTGCAAAATGGATCGAGGAAACCACTCTGGGCACCCTTGAACTTGCGGCTGGCGAAAAGGTGGTGCTCTCGCTTCAATTGCCTGAAGGATCTGTGGATGTGTTCGATCCGGTCGTTAACATGTCGCTGTTTATGGAGATTAAGGGCGAGCCTGTGCGTAAAAGGCAATCGCTATCCTTCATCATGACTAAGGATCACGCGCCGGCCGAGACTGTTCAGATGTGCCCAGGCCCTCTGCAGTTGACGTTGGAGAACCGCTCAAATGTACGCACCTTGCCTGGTATTTGGGTCGTCAGCGACAAGGTTCATAATTTTGTTGGCAAGCGTCGCCCCTTCTTGACTGCGAAGCGTCTTCTCACGAATCAGACATTCCAAGATATTCATCGCACCGATGCTCTCGACGTAGATCAGAGGCTCAAGATTACCAGTCTCAGTTTTTTGTTTACCGACCTCAAAGGCTCAACAGAACTTTATGAACGAGTCGGGGATCTTGTTGCCTACGATTTAGTGCGCGCTCATTTCCGGATCTTGAACCAGATCGTTGCGGCGGAAGGGGGCGCCGTAGTGAAGACAATCGGCGACGCCGTGATGGCGACGTTCGCGACGCCGGACCGAGCTATGGCGGCTGCGCTGAAAATGCGAGAAGCATTGAAGGACCTGAAAGGCGATTTGCTGCTGAAGATCGGGATTCACGAAGGGCCCTGCCTTGCCGTTTCGCTGAACGACCGACAGGACTATTTCGGACGGACGGTAAACATCGCAGCTCGCGTCCAGGGACTCGCGACGTCGCGCTCCATCTTTGCAACAAAACGAGTTGTTACTGACAGCGAAGCCTCAAAGTTGTTGCGATCAAACGGCATCTCTGCGACCCCGGAGAAGCGCTCCCTCCGCGGCATCGCCAAGCAGGTCGAGATTTTCGAAATACCGTAAGGCGCTCGCGAGACGGGCTGCCAATTCTGCGACAATTACGCGCGCGGCAACGAACACTATTTATTTTTTCGCGCTGGTCATGCGAACAGAGTGAGGCGCAGCCACCCGACCAGCAAGAAAATGATGACACACGCTCCGCCTACTAGGCAGCGAAGATCGGGTACGACCATGCCTCTCGAAATCGGCACCAAATCAAGCTCCACGGCGATGAACTTGTAAGCTGCGAGAGGTGCGTAGGCGGGGTGGGAAATCAGTTTCAAAAACGTGCGCCGGTTGGGATAGCGCACGACAGTCATATTGCCCCATGTCCTCTCCGGTTGCATGTTGATTAGGTTTTTAGCTTGGGGAACTCCAATGAACGTTGGGTAGGAGGCGTGACTCAACCACAGCCAAATCAAGCTTTTTTCGTAATATGCGTTGGCCTGTTCCGGTGTTCCCTTGAAATCTGGTCCGCCGGGAAATGGCTGCAGCTTAGGGAAGAAATAGATGAGGTTGAACATGTAGACCGGCTTGCCGTCGTCGGCCTCGGCCCATGAGCGTAGACGGGTAATGAATGCCTGAACCGCCTTCTCAGGCAGCGGTAGCTTTTCGATGTTCGCTACATATTGATCGATCTCCGCTTGAGTGAGTTTGCCGCTTCCTTGGGAATGCCAGGCCCAGAAGGCCAAGTACAAGATAACAAGCACGCCGGCAAGAATGAGCTCAAACCACATTTTTGTTCCCTTTTTGAATGTTGTGCGGTTCCAAAATCAAAGATGCCGTAAGATTGAGCTACCACTCACTAGTTAGGCGAAGAATTGGGATAACAAGTTATTAACGTTTGCGGCCTCTTCGTGTTGGACCCAATGCGTTGCACTCTCAAAAAATTCAAGATGTCCATTATCACAGTATTGAAGACTTTCTCCAGCCATCGCTTCAACCGCGAACTGGTCGTTTTTTCCCCAAATCAGGAGCACCGGCAGTTTCACTCGCGAACTTTCGCGATCCAACGCCAACTTCGACGGACGCAACAGGGCCGCCCGATACGAGTTAAGCATAGCTGTCAGCGCGCCCTTCCTGGCCCACGACTCCTTATAGTGCTCGAGATCGGAATCAGAAAAAAGGCCAGGAGCTGAAGTATCCTGCAGCGCACGAATCAGCAGCGCCCAGTCTCGGCTACGCACGATGAATTCGGGTAGCCAGGGAAGCTGAAAAAGGAACATGTACCAGCTCTTCCGCAATTGCGCGGGGTTCATGATGAGATTCTTTATAAAAACCCGAGGATGCGGGACGCTCAACATCGCCGTGCGGTGAATCCGGTCCGAATATCGGGCAGCCAAGTACCAGCTGACAGCAGCCCCCCAGTCGTGGCCGACGACGAATGCCTTTGAACCTGCCACGTTATCCAAAACACCGACAACATCTCTGGCGAGCAGGTCAATGGAGTAGTTAGCAATGCCTGCAGGCTTGTCACTTAAGTTATAACCGCGTTGGTCTGGTATGATTACCCGATATTCCAAAGAGACGAAGTGATCGATTTGGCGGCGCCAGGCAAACCAGAACTCGGGAAAACCATGAAGGAATATCAAAGGTTTACCGCTTGGAGGCCCGGCGAGAACGACGTGTAACGCAATGCCGTTAATGTGGAGAACGCGAGATTCAAGAGGCGAGTGAATGCGTGACACTTTCATACAACCAGTTAGCTACTGCGTCTCTGAGATTCAGCACATGATCTAGATTGGCTCGGCCTGAAATCGCTAAAAACAATTTGAAATCGATCGGTCTTTTCTCGTGGACTGATAGTTTACAGTCCCTCTGTTTCGCCGTCTCTTGCTATGGCTAATGCGATCAATTTCCACTGGCGAAAGATCACTCACCACTGCAAGTCGTGCTCAGATCATTTCTACGCAAGAGTCCACTGGGAATTAAATTTCCGCGTTGTGCATCGAACCTGTATAAGTAATTTCCGTTTCTTCACTAGCCTCGTAAAAAGCCTTTGCACCGTTAGCTCAATTGGCAGAGCAAGTGACTCTTAACGACGATCAGTCCTAGGCAATTAAGGCGCCGCTACCAAATACGCTACGGAATTTCGGGCGAAGGGGGATGATCCTTCGATGTGGGCCGTTGACGCTTCACCAAGTACAGTCGCAAATGACAATGTGGCGCGTCAGGTTAGGACAAACACTCGTTACAAATCGACCATAATGTTACGAATTGAAGAACGCTCATCTCGTGAGAATCACAAAACTGGGCATGCGCACGCCTGGCGAAACGTAAAGAGTCTGTTCCGTTCGTTTACATGTTTCCCTAGCTCGATTGGGACAATCCTTGCCAACTGGACGCCATGTGTCCGCTTTCTCCCGCAGAGGCGTTGTTCGAGAAACATCGATGCATTGTGGGAACTCGTTGAGCAACATCGCTTTCCCTGCCTTGCTCGTCTGCTTACCGCCTGTGTCGAAGTTTTTGCCTTCATAGTCGTATTCGTTACCCAAAGGTGTCTGTCTTAGGTGCCTGTTTGTCAGGTTTAGATTGCTAGGAGAATGGCTTCGCGGCCCTGAAAGTGCAGGCGAATCTTCCTGTCGCTTCAGCGAAACGGATGTATCCGCGGTCTCGTGGGGGATCAGGCCGGGGTGGTCTCGTACTCCAGGGTGAGGACGAGATCCCCGATCTCAGCGCAATCGAAAAGCAGGTTTCCCGGCTTGCTCCCTGGCGCCGAGAAGGGACTCGGCGGCAGTTGGCCATTCTCCGGCTTCGGAAACTCAAAGCTCCAAGCGTCGACAGGGCTGAACACCGCGGCCGGCGGATCGCCAAAGAAATGCTTGGCCGCTGCATTGAGAGGAGGTTGCGTGCCCGCGCCGTCGTAACGTCGGTTGGTGGC